>Ga0207153_1057_pt1 | contig 25051 bp, 15 predicted proteins | sample Alteio_BWMinHeat_27_FD_153580 | JGI IMG/M metagenome (GOLD analysis project Ga0207153, IMG submission 153580) | Enriched cells from forest soil in Barre Woods Harvard Forest LTER site, Petersham, Massachusetts, United States -... | ecosystem: Environmental > Terrestrial > Soil > Temperate forest >...
ATAATAACCAACACCTAATGCCTAATAGTGAGCCTATTTTATCAGGCAAAATAAAATTTATTGTTGAAAAAGGAGGGAAGCAACTGGAATTTACACCGCAAGCCACTACTTATAAAGACGAAGCTCCCGGAGCGACACATTGGACAACTTTATTGAAAAACGAAGAAGTAAATGTAACTGTACACGGCAGCGCCGAATTCGATGGTTATTTAGGTTATCAGGTTGATGTTACGCCTTTAAAAGATATTGACGTTCAGGATGTACGTTTAGAAATGCCTATGACCGGCGAAAAATCTAAATACATGATGGGTTTGGATAAGGAAGGTGGCCTGCGCCCTGATAAATGGAACTGGAAATGGGATGTTAAAAATAAAGACCAGGATGAAGTGTGGATGGGTGGCGTAAACGGCGGATTAAAGATCAAATTTAAAGGCGCAAATTATAAGCGCCAACTGGTAAACATCTATTATGAATTTGGCCCGCTGAATGAACCTGAATCATGGGGTAATGGTGTTAAGGGTGGTATTGATATCAATACAAAGAATAACGGCGGCGCTTTGTTAAATGCTTATTCGGGTGAAAGGATAATGCATAAAGGCGAAACTTATCATTTTAACTTCGATCTGTTAGTAACACCATTTAAACTGATCAATAAAACTGTGCAATTTGGTGACAGGTATTATCATACTGATATTGATACCGTAAAGAATTTTATTAGTACAGCATTGGAGCATGGCGCTAACATCATCAACATTCACCATAAAAAAGATATTTACCCATTTTTGGATTATCCTTACATGGAAGAGAATGTAGGCGACTTGAAATCGTTTATTGACAGCACTCACGCACATGACCTGAAAGCCAAGATCTATTATACTACCCGCGAAATTTCGGTTAATACCAAAGAGATTTGGGCCATGCGCAGTTTGGATAGCGAAATAATGATGCCCGGCCCGGGTAGCAAAGCACGTACATTGGTAAATCCAAAAGGTGTTCACCCATGGTTGGCGCAAAACTTTAAAGATAATTTTATACCGGGTTGGGTGGCAACTTTTACCCATGGCAAATACAAAGGCAGGCAGGACTTAGCAGTACTGACCACGCCTGATAGCCGAATGAATAATTTTTATCTGGAAGGTTTAGACTGGATGTGTCGCAACATTTCTATTGATGGGTTGTACCTGGATGATTTGGCATTAGACAGAACAACCATGCAACGCGCACGCAAGATACTGGATCGCGAACGCCCGGGTTCACGCGTGGATATGCATACCTGGAACCACTATAACGAGTATGGTAAATATGCATCATCGTTAAACGTTTATATGGATCAGTTACCGTATATCGACCAGTTATGGATAGGTGAGGCCCGGAACTATGATCTGGCATCAGATTATTGGCTGATCGAGATAAGCGGCATTCCTTTCGGTTTAACATCACAAATGTTGAATAAAGGCGGCAACATATGGCGCGGAATGAATTATGGCATTACCGATCGTTTAGGTTGGTTCAGGGCCAAGTCGCCAGAGTATATGTGGAAGTTTTGGGACGCTCATCAAATTGAGAAAAAGGATATGATAGGCTTTTGGGATAAAACAAACCCGGTACGCAGCAATAACACGCAAGTAGAAGCAACTATATATAAAGGCGGCGATGAAACATTGATATCGGTAGCCAATTATTCTGATAAGCCGCAAACCTGCCATTTAGCTATCAACTGGGCCGCGTTAAATTTATCTCCTGAAAATACAACTGTAGAAATACCTGCTATTACCGAGTTCCAGGATAAACGGTCAGTTAATTTAGACAAAGATCTTGATATAGAAGCCGGTAAAGGTTATATGATCGTTCTTAAAAGAAAATAATGAGATACGGTTGTAGTTCACTTAATATGTTTATTGGTGTCGGAAAACGAATGAAAATGGTTGCAGTCATTTTTATTTGTGTGTGTATTTATTCCTCAAAAGTTAAAGCGCAAGCTGTTCATGAAATTTATGTTGCTGTAAATGGCAGTAGTACTGCTGCCGGTACCGAGGATCAGCCGGTTAACAGCATAGCTAATGCATTAAAACTGGCGGAGGGTGTTGCCAAAAGTGGTACCGGTAAAATTCAGATATTGCTTAGAGGCGGAACTTATTACGCGGATAAAACTATTGAAATTGAACAGGGGAAAAACTGGAACTCGGCAGTGCCGTTAAGCATTGAAGCCTACAAAAAGGAAACAGTAATTATACATGGCGGCAAAACTATTCCTGCCGATATGATAAAGCCGGTATCTGATCCTAAATTCATGGAAAGGTTTCAGCCGGCTTTCAGGAATAAAATTCGTGAGGTTAATTTAAAAACGGTTGGCATTGATCCCGGCGTGTTGCGCCCGGTAGGATTTGGCAGGCCCATGGCACCAACCTGGATGGAAGTTTTTTTAAATGGCGAGCCGGGGCAAATTGCACGCTGGCCAAATAAAGGAACTGTGCCTATTGACTCGGTACTAAACGGCGGCAGCGCCGATACCGCTAAAAAAGCAGGTATAAAGCCAGTTGAAACAAAAGATGGCCTTATCGCTGTTCACCCGTCTGAAAACGACAGGACAGTTGTAACCTTTAAACAAAGTGATACCACTAAAAAACCTGCAAAACCTGTGGATACTACAAAACATGGTGGTACATTTACTTATAATGATCCAAAACCTTCTGATTGGAAAGAGCCGAAAAAGATATGGCTAACAGGTTTCTTTATGTGGGGCTATGCCGATGACGCTGTCCCGGTTGAAAAGATTGATACCATAAGAAGAATAATAACCACCGCACTTCCTACACACTATGGTTTTGGAAGCGGTAAGCCATGGCGTGCTTATTATGCCTATAATATTCCTGAAGAAATTGATGTAACGGGAGAGTATTACGTTGACACCGATAAGGGTATGCTTTACTTTTTACCGCCAGATAAGCTGAAAAGTGTTGAGCTTTCTGTCCTGGAAGACCCGATAATGTCTATTTCAGGCACCAATAACGTTACATTGAAAAACCTTCGTTTTACCTGTAGCCGTGGAATGGGTTTATACATGGAGAAGACAAATGATACGCGGGTTATAGGTTGCTCATTTACCAATTTAGGGATGATGGGGATTTTTATGGGTAAGGGTGTTCAACCAAGTATGAATGAGAAAACCGACAAACCGGCCGTAGCTTTAAATCCAATAATTAAAAACAGCAACGATATCATCAATTACCTTTATAACAATACCACTTATGATAATGAAGCCGGCAGTAATAATGGCATCATTAATTGTTTTGTTTATAATACAGGTATGGGCGGCATATATATGAGCGGTGGCAGCAGGGTAACTTTAACACCTGCACATAACTATATTAAAAACTGTATGATCCATGATTTTAACAGGATCGAAAAAACATATCGCCCGGGCATTTACATTGGCGGTGTAGGTAATTCAATTGCCAATTGCGAAATATATAATAGTCCGTCAGTAGCTATTTTATTGCATGGCAATAACCATGTTATTGAATATAACGACATTCACCATACTACGCTGGAAGTTGATGATATGGGTGCTGTTTATTACGGCCGCGATCCTACAGAGTTAGGTAATATTGTACGTTATAATTTTTTCCATAACCTGGGCGGACAAAACAAAACCGAAGCCGTTTATCATGATGATGGCGCGTGCGGCATGTTGGTAACCGGCAATATATTTTACCGGGCGGGCACTGTTGCCGCGTTTATAGGCGGCGGGCAGGATAATACCTACACCTATAACCTCATTATGAATACCAGGTATGCATTACATATTGACAAGCGGTTGAACAACTGGGCAAAAGGAACGGTGCAACGGGGTGGTTTATTTGAAAAAAGAATGGATGCGGTTAATTACCTGAAACCTCCATATTCGACTGCTTATCCGCATTTAAAAGATTATTTTGAAAATGGCCCCGAAGCACCGCAACGAAATAAGTTTTTTATGAATGTGATGGTGAACATTGAGCAACTGGTAGAAGGAGATTCCACATTGTTGTATATTGACAAAAGGAATTTTGAAACCATTGGCGACCCCGGGTTTAAAAATTACAGGAAGCTGGATTTCAGGATAAAACATAATTCCATTATCAAAAATGAATTGCCGGGATTTATATTGCCGGAACTGGATAAGATCGGTTATCGTAAAAAATATACTGTTGAATAATTGATTATGTTATCACCTGGCAAAATTCATGTACCTTTTATTGATACGGTAGATAAAAGCACATCGCCTGAGGCCGTGTCCGCAACGCTTGATAGGCTACCGAAAAACATAATAGGAAATGCACCATGGAATGAATTTCAATACAAACCCAAATGTGAGTTTACTATTGCACATACCGTTGATGGTATCCTGCTGAAATACTTTGTTTTAGAAGATGATATCCTGGTTCGGTTTAAGCAGCCTAATGATCTTGTATATTTTGATTCGTGTGTGGAGTTTTTTATTGCCTTTAATGAAGAGGACGATTACTATAATATTGAGTTTAATAGTATTGGTACCTGCTATTTGGGATACGGGTCAAAAAGTAACAGGGCTGCTGTAGACGTTGAAGTTGTTAAAAAAATAAAAAGCTGCTTTGCTATCCAAACAGTAAATGGTAAAGCACGATGGGAGTTGACTGTAATAATACCCTTAAGCACATTGTGCAAGCACCAAATTCAATCATTATCAAACTTATCAGCTAAAGCTAATTTTTATAAATGCGGTGATGATTTGCCTGTGCCGCACTACTTATCATGGAATAATATTGAATCAGCCAACCCTAATTTTCACCAGCCAGATTTTTTTGGTGAACTGCATTTTGAATAGGGTTAAATCACATCCTCGTCGATGTAATAATTAAGGTTTTCTTTGGTCACAATATCCAATGGGAAGAACTTAATTGGCGCAACTTCCTTTTTAAATACTAAGTAGTCAACTAATTGGTTAATTGCCCAATAGCCCTGCCCTTTAGGGTTTTGATTGATAAGGAAACTAATGCTTCCTTTGTTTAAGTAATACAAGTTCTGTGGTAACAAATCGTAGCCAACAATATTAACAGGCCTGGTTATATATTGCTCTACAAACTTGGCAATATCATGAGCTTTGGAAGTAGTAACAAAAATAGCTCCCAGGTCAGGCGTGTTATCGAATATCTCGGTCAATTTAGATTTAAACGAAGCAGCATCTGATCTTTTTAGCTCTACCTTTAACACATCGCATTTTTCGGTAAGGTTGTTATGCAAAAAGTAATTACGTAAGCCCTGTTCTTTCTTTAATAAGTGGGTAGCATTGCTTATTTCTTCGTCAATGTGCGCTATCAGTACAGACACCGGCTGCTTCATCCCATAATGAATAAGCTTTCCGGCTAAGTATCCGCTTTGATAATTATCCTGCCCGATATAGCTTAAGGGGTCGAACTCTGTTATTTGCGAGTTGAACAGTACGAAAGGTATTCCCAATTTTTTCCAGGTTTCAAAAAATGGCAATACTTCGCGGTACAGGATCGGGGATAAGACAATACCGTCAGGCTTAGTTTCTAATGCTTTATTCGCAGCCTCTATAAACGAGTCTATATCAAAAGGGTTAAACATGAATTGGTGTACCTGTACGCCAAATTTGCCCAAATCTTTTTCAGCTTTTTCAATTCCCAGTTTTGGGGCAAGCCAATAAGCATCGTATGAATAATCGGGTATTAAGGCAGCTAAATGATATATCTTATTTGAGCCAAGCGCACGCGCAATAAAGTTAGGCTCATACTTCATCTCGCTGATGATCTTGAGCACTTTTTCCTTTACCTTTTCATTTACGTTGCCGCGGTTATGTAATACCCTGTCAACCGTACCTGTTGATACATTGGCCTTTAATGCAATATCTTTTATCCTGATGTTAACCTTCATGAAGTAGTTTAAGTAGTTGTGAAGCTTACAGCAAAAGTTGGCAAATAAGTTTCAATGGACAAATATACTTTGTAATTGTTAAAATGTCTAATATCAGCGTTTTAAGGGATGATTTCAGTTTCTACATTACTTCGCCTTTTACCAATAATACTGTAATACAGATTGAAGAGGTAGCATGGTATTAATAACATATACGCTAACTGATTATTGGTGCTTCGTGCCAGCCAGCCATAAACTAAGGGTAATATAGCCCCTCCGGCTATCCCCATAATTAAAATAGCTGAGCCATTACTTAGCTGTTTACCAGTCAAACCTTTTAATGCCTGCGGCCAAATAGCTGGCCATAGCAATGCGTTCGATAAACCTAATAATGCCACAAATGCTATTGATAAAGACCCCGGAACAACTATTACCAATATCGATATAAATATGCCTAAACAAGTGGCTATTATAAATGCTTTTTCCTGTGAAATTAATTTAGGAATAGCTAAAGCACCAAATAAATACCCTACTACGGTACTTGCCAATGTAAAAGAAGTTAAGCTTTTGGCAACATCAAGACTTAAACCATGGTACAAACCATAATTGCCAATCGTATCCCCGGCCAAAACTTCTAAGCCTACGGTGCAAAAAACTGCAATAAAGCCCAGTAAAAAATTTATGTTATTGGGTGATGAGGAGGATTGTGTCACTGTAATTGTTTCTTTTTCTTCAACAGGTTTTATCTCCGGTAAGTGAGCATATTTTATGCAGAACGCGATAATTAATAAAATGATTGTTAATACCGTGTAAGGTAAAATAACAGTATGTGCCAATTCATTTAAACGGGCAGTTTTCTCTGCAGGATTATATTGAGCCAATTCCTTAATCAGGTCGCCGGAATTACTTAGAATTATTGCACCTAAGATCAAGGGTGCGACAACACCTGCTAATTTATTGCAAATGCCCATAATACTCATACGTTGCGCCGCTTTTTCGGATGGGCCTAATAACGTGATATATGGATTTACAGCGGTTTGCAGTAAAGTTGTCCCTGCACCAACTACAAATAGCCCTAACAAAAATAGCGGGTAATAGCGAATAAGCGCCGCCGGTATAAAGAGCAAGCATCCTAAAGCCATTATAACCAAGCCAATCCGCATGCCCTTTATCATCCCGGTTCGGGCCAACAATGCGCTTGATGGCATCGCCATAGCGGTGTAAGAAATATAAAAGGCGAAAGTAACCAGGTAAGCCTGCCATTCTTCCAATTCACAGGCAATGCGCAGGTAGGGGATAAGTGTTCCATTAACCCAGGTAATGAACCCGAATATGAAAAAAAATGCCCCAATGGTGCCTATTTGCTTGGCATAAGCGTTTTTGATATTAGTAGTTGGAATTGTAGAGGTTTCGGCCATGTTAAAGCTGTTATAAGTGTTGTTTGTAAGTAGTTTTCAAAAGATTCAGCATATACTCATTTACTTCCCATTGGTCGGCTAATGGTTTATCCTCAAATGGCCGAAGTTGCATATAAGGGAAAGGGCCAAACTCGGTAGTGAATGTTAGTTGCTCTGTTCCGTTTTTTATTTTGATATCAATCACCTTGCTCCACAATGAAAAGTGTTTTTGTACAACATCTTTCCACTCCGGCGAGCGTGGATCAATAACCTGTGGCCCATTGCTATGGCCAATGCGGGCGTGAATATGATCGGTATGCTGCAATGCCAAATTCACTGCTTCCTCCTGGTCAGCTAAATAACTTTCAGCTACAGTAAACCAATGTGAAATATCCAGGGTTAAACGCAACCATGTTAGCTTTTGTAAATATTCTGTGGTAACGTGGGCTGCAAAGCTGAATTTTCCTCTATGTGTTTCATGGATTATCCTAACACCGGTTTCACGCCCAATTTGTTCAGCGAGGTTTAACAATGCTGTGTTTTGCTCAATGCTGAAAAAATCCTTACCCGTGTGTGAGGTAACGAACAGAGGTTTGGCCGCGGCCGCTGATCTCAGCCGCAGCTTATACTCTTCTATATGGTGGTCGAAATTAGGCGTTCCGGTATCCCATTGTACAGCAATTAATTCCAGTTTATTATTAGCCAGTTCGGTTAATATAGCCTGGGTTTCATCTGTACCAAGTGGTAATGTTGTTTCAATTCCGTCGTAACCTGCGGCTTTAACTTTTTTGCAAAATTCGGCCCAGGGCATATGCTCATGCCCCCAGCGTGTACAAAAAAACTTTAGTTTCAAAATGCCTTTGGTTACTTCTTGATAATGGGTTGTTATTTATTTTATTCAGCTTCTTTCGGATCAAAAATTATCGGGAAAAACTGCCCTCCAATTTTCTCTCCTTTTGGTATCAATGGCGTACCCGGCATTAATTCTTTATCCGAGTTGGCAAAAGTTCCGTCAGCAAACACATTTAATACAAAAGCCCTTCTTGAGCGTGGCGATTTATTTTCATAAGAACCATGTACCAATAACGGATGGTGGAAAGTGCCATGCCCTTTTTTCAACTCGATAGGAATTGGTTTGAATTGCGCTTTTTGCTCATCAGTTAAAAACTCCATTAAGCCTTCCATATCGCCGGCTAATTCAGGTTTGTCTAACAACCCCCAGTTATGGCTCTTCGGAACGTAGTACATGCAGCCGTTTTCTGTGGTTGCATCATCAAGTCCAACCCAGCAGGTTAAATGTTGTAGCGGGCTTGTACGTGTCCAATACGAGTAATCCTGGTGCCAGGCTACAACACCACCATGATTGGCAGGTTTGCAGAATAACTGGTCATGCCAAAAGCGCACTACTTTATTGCCTAATAATTGGCTCGCTGCCATAACAAACCTTGGGTTCCATAAAATATCATGGAAACCGGGAGTAATACGCCATGCGCCTAAAGCGTGGAATAAAACAGAGTTTGCATCAGTTGAAGCGTTTGAGAAGAATTGATAAAACAATTCATGATCGGGGTGAGCCGGATCAGCAATCGCCGCCAACTCTTCGTTTAGCTGGTCAACCTGCCATTCTTCTAAAAATTTGATACCGGCCAAATAACCGTTCTCATTAAAAAAGTCTATCTGATCCTGCGTAAGCTTGTATTGTTCCCACTCTTCTTTATTTGCAGGCCACTTAAAAAAATCAGAAACCAACTCATGGTGTTCTGATAAATCTACTAATTGATGTTCTTCCATTTTATTTACAATTTATTAAATCAGTGCTTTATTATTTAGTTTAAAAAAGTTCTTGTTGTACATTTCCTTTACAAAATCAAAGGACCTATCCTCAAACAGTATCTCGTAAGGTAAAGCCTCGCGTTTTTCAGGCTGTATTGACGCCAGTTTATTCACCTTGTCTATATTGTCATTTAATACCGCTAATGCCCATTTTGCTGCCAGGCCGTTATCTGTTTTGATCCATTCGTTTAAAACATACTGAGCTTTATGAAAGTCATTATTCAGTTGCAATACATAGATGGCTAAAAAATCATTTGAGCTGAATGGTGTTGCCGGGAACTTGTCACGGTATTGAGTAATACTATCGGTTAGTTCAACCGGGATAGTTTGCCTGCTCTGTTGCAAACAATATAATTCTAAAAAGTCCTCCAGGCGCTCATCAACGGTATAAGGCTTACCCACGCCGAGATTTTCGGGCCATTGTTTAGATTGATGAATGTATGCGACAGCATCTTCCCATTGCTGCTCATCAATCGCTTTTAAAGCCGCAAACAGGTTTATATCCTTCCATATATTGCGCCCTGCTGAAGCACCTTCATTTGGCAATACTACCAGGTTTTTCATCAGCCTGATACCATCTTCAAAGCGTGAAGTGTACATATAGCAGGCAGCAAGCTGCAGACCTAAATAGTAATTTTCTTTAGTTTGATTATACGCAGCTTCTGCAACATCTAAAGATTCATTCCACCTGTTTTGTTCGCTTAGCTGTTTTGATAAAAGTAACGCGGTTCGCCATTGTTCAGGGGCTGTTACATAGGCCGTTTTTAAATCAGCCCCGCGTTGTTGTTCATTTATAGTTCGTTGTAAATTAGCGCGTACTACATAAAAAACATAAAAGTCGGGCTCATTATTGCAACTTAATAGTAGTTGAAGAGCCTCATCCGTTTTAAGGATTTGTATATAACCTAATGCCAGGTAGTATTTTAATATCCATGATGAATAATTTGCAACTGCCCATTCTAAAACTTTTATGTCTTCTTCACGATGGGGAAAGACTTGTCCGGTTGGTAGTTTAACTGCCTCTTTAATATAATGATCTGTTTTTGAAAGCAAATTTTGAATAGAACAGATATAGGCCTTCCAGATACTAACCATCGCATATTCAGGAGATAGTTCTAAAACAGAAAAGCAATTATTATGTAAACCTAATTCAAAATAAAAGGAATTTAGCTCAAGGTAAGTTTCATAAGGAAGCTCGCTTGTAATATTAGCTTTAAAATCAGCTCCGCTAATAACCCCAAGCACATATTGTTCAAAGCGTGCCTGGTGATTAAGTGGGTTTATATGCAATAAATTATCCGTTAATTTTTGTGCCGTATAAATATAATTTTGTAATCGTTCAATAACAACTTCCAACATCAAAGCCTGTTGATTTTGAGTGTTGTATTGCAAGGCTTTTTTTAAATAAGATAAGGCTTTATCTAACTGATGTTCTTTAATAAATAGCTTTGCAAGCTGTGTATATGCGGCAGAACGATAAGCAGGCGATTGGCTTGCAACAGAAAAACCGTCTTTGGCATCAGCACTATTACTTAAACGGGTATTTACCACTCCGTACAAATAATTTGCTTCAGCATGATAAGTATTTACCGAGAGGGCAGTCATCGATAATGTTAATGACTCATTATACTGCGTTTGTTTGATTAATATTCCCGCTAACCCTGTTAACGCTTCAATATAAAATGGATCTTGCTTTAAACAGGCTTTGTACTGCTCAATGGCTCGTTCGTAAAAGCGCTGTCTTTCCCATTCTTTTGCCTGTATATATGTAGCTTGTGTGGAATCAAAATTATAAGCTTGCGGAATATTTACCGGGCGTGATAGCGGCTTTTCCTGTTCGTCCGCATTATAAATCAACTCGTTATTCAACCAGATTTTAAATTCAGACGTATGGATAAAATCAGGTAAATGAATTGATGCTGTCTGCATAACATCAAGCGACAGCTCTTCCGTCAAAACTACCTTGCCATTATATTCAACTTTTAAAGTATGGTTTATTATTTGATTCGCGCAAATGTTTAGTTTTTTGGTGCCGTTTTCTTCAGCTATGTAAAAGGAAAGCTGCTCATTGCCATAACTCAGCCCTCCAATGTTTTTAACCGGGAACCAATGTTCATCCCAGGTATCAGCGGCATAAGGCAGAAATGAATTATGTTTAAACGGCGTTTTGCTGCTTCCTGAAATGCTTTGATTAAAAGCCTTGCCTGATTGCACTTCGGTGTATTGACCGTCGCTATCAGTTAACAGGTCTTCCCAAACCATGCCATATCGTGACAATCCCCAAATCCATATTTTTTTACCGGGCTTATCATCGTAAAATGCGTGATGACCCAAACCAAAATTATCATCGTGCCAGTAACAGCCCCAAAAATCAGAATACGAGCCAATTACATGGTATGATTTATATTCACCAAAGTTGTTTTTGTCGTACCAGGATATTTCCCTGCCATTTTCATCAACCGGCCAGTTAAAGTTTTTGCCGTCATGCGCCAGGTATTTATTCCCCGGGTAAACATATTCCAGGTTACCGTTGGTTTTAATACCCACATTATTCCATTGATAATAAGATTGTTCCAAACCACTGGAATTGTACCATGATGCGCTGGTAGTAAAACAGGCAGAATCAACGGCGAGTGATATTTCAACATTCCAGCTTGTTCTTGATGGCCAGTCGGTAGCGCCAATAAAGCAGCTTACACTGCCATCATCATTTGTGCGGGTGTAATGATCAACAGGCGAGGAGCATGATGGCGTATGGCCAATAATACCCATGTTAAACTCCATTCCGCCCGATGTCCACGGGCCGCGCATGGCTACATCCCTGAATTTTACAACATGATTAAAATAAATAAACTCTTTGCCGGTAGCTTTTTCAATCGCACCCCAAATTTTGCCGCCAACAGCAGGGTTGATCCATAGCTTGATGTATTCATTTTCCATCACGATCATTTCCCATTCCTGTTCAATACCTGCGTTGGTGTAACCATCAAACCTGTTATACGGATATAAGCGGCCAAATTCGGGAATAGGGCTGGGGTCGCCATAAGGATAGGTAACCAACATAATTGGTTCTTTCCTGATAGTCGCTACCTTTTTATTTGTAATCATCCCGAATGGTTATGGCAATTGGTTTATTACAACAAATATTATTTCATTGTTGCACTCTCAAACGTAATGAACATAATGTAGGATTGCAAATTTTTTAGAAAAAAATGTGTGCGCACACAATGTGTTGTTTGAAATGAAAAAACTAATATTTGTTTAAATATTTTAAATACGAAAACATATCTTTAACGGCGCAATATTAACATGAAGAACGTTCGCATTAAAGATATAGCCCTAAAAGCAAAGGTTTCAACCGGAACCGTTGACCGTGTATTGCATAACAGGGGCAAGGTATCTGAAGCTATTAAAGAAAAAATACTGAAGGTGATCAGTGATATGAATTACGAGCCCAACCTGATGGCCCGTGCCCTTGTATCAACCAAAACCTATCATCTTGCCGTGTTAATTCCTGATCATGAAGTGGATTACTACTGGGAGGCTCCTAAAAAAGGTGTAGAAAAAGCGCAAAAGGAACTCAGGAAGTATAAGGTAGTAGTGCACCAGTTTGTGTTTGATCCTTATAATATTGAATCATTTATTGAAAAGGCGACCGAGCTTACCAAAACAAAGCCGGATGGCATCCTGTTATCGCCGATTTTTTACAAGGAGATATTACCGTTTTTCGATCAATGGAAGCAGCGCCATATTCCTTTTGTGTTATTTAATACAGATTTAAAGGAACAAAAACGGTTAAGCTATATTGGGCAGGATTCTTATCAAAGTGGTTTTTTGGCTGCCAAGCTAATAGAATATGGCCAGCCTGACCCGTGCAGTATATTAATAGCGCATATTGACGAGAAGATAACCAATGCGGCGCACCTGGTAAAAAAGGAGGAGGGTTTTCGTGATTTCTTTGTGCAAAATTTACTAACCGATAAATACCATATTTTACGTACCGAGCTTAACCGTGCTGATTTTCTTTTATTTACGGCAGAACTGGATAACATAATTCAAAATACGCCCGATCTGAAAAGCATTTTTGTGACTACATCCAAAGCTTATGAAGTAGCTACCTACCTGGAGCAGCGTGGTATTCGCAACATTAAAATAATTGGGTATGACCTGTTGCCCAAAAACATCAATTTTTTAAATCGCGGATTTATCAGTTTTCTCATCAACCAAAATCCTAAAGGACAGGGCTACTGGGGGATACATTACCTGGCCAAACATTTGGTTTTCAAAAAACATGTGCAGTCATTAAAGTATCTTCCCCTTGATGTAGTTACCAAAGAAAACCTGAGCTATTACACCGGCGAAGAAGAATCAGTAGAAATTTAATTTCCACAAAAAATTAAAAAAATATTTTATCGCTAAATAATGGCCTCTGGTGCATTATTTTAATAGTAATCTATCCTCAAATTGTGCGAAATTGATAAAAGTGTGCGCACACATTTTATTTTTTGAATATTTTTTCCATATAATTGTAAACCAAAATGTGTGCGTGCACGTCGTGAAAAAAGCACCATGATTACAGCATTTTGTAATAAACCGAAATTCATTTAATTATAGGTTCTAATACTGTTCTACATGAAAAGAAAGCATCTCCTGACTGCTGTTTTTATTGCGTACCATTTTATGGGCCACGCGCAGGAGGCAAAACCTTTTAATTATTTCCCGTTAAGCCTTAAAGACAAACAACAAATTGAACAACTGATCAGTAAAATGACGGTTGAGGAAAAGGCTCATCAGCTGGCTTCTTTCTATCCAAATGCTAATAAACGATTAAATATTCCGCATATGCAGGCCGGCGAGGCATTACATGGCATTGTATCGCCGGGTACAACGTCATTTCCCGGTGCTATATCATTAGCCAGCTCATGGGATACCACCTTAGTTGAAAAAGTTTCAACCGTTATTGCTGCAGAAGGCCGCTCATTAGGTATACACCAGGTTTATACACCTATGTTAGGTGTAATGCGCGAAGCACGCTGGGGCCGTTTTGAAGAAGGGTATAGTGAAGATCCATTTTTAATTAGTCGCATAGGTGTTGCATTTATTAACGGTTTACAGGGGCGGGGCGTGCATCGGTTTGATAAAACGCATGTTGTAGCTACTGCCAAACACTTTGTGGCCGATGGCGAACCATTATTAGGTGAAAATGGCGCGGCGGTTGAAATATCATTGCGCAGCCTGCATGAAATACATTTGGCGCCATTCAGGGCCGCCGTTGAAGAAGCACATGTTGGCGCTATAATGCCTGCTCATCATAGTTTAAATGGGGTACCAATGCATATTAATACAGATATGTTGGTTGGTGTACTGAGAAACGAGTTTGGCTTTGACGGGCTTATCGTTTCCGACAATAATGATATGCGTTGGGTGCAGGATAAGTTTCATGTCACCTCATCAAGATATGAAACTATCAGGAAGGCATTAACCGCCGGTGTAACAACCGAATTAGCATGGCAGCAGCCTTGGGGGAAACTTAGACTGTATGGTCCTGATTTGATAGCCGGGGTTAATAGCGGAGCTATCCCGATGAAATTGTTAGATAATGCGGTAAGAAAAGTGCTCGACTATAAATTTTTAATGGATTTGAAAGATGAGGAAAACCCATTAGGTAATGATATGACCTTTATGGAAAAGGGCGCCGGAACTAAAAATGATGGTGCCGACGTTTTCTTTTCACAGATCAACGCCTCGACATTTAATCCCCGTAAAGGTTACCTAAACATATTAAATGATAAGCAACATGATGCTGTGGCATTAGAGGCTGCACGCAAATCGTTAATACTGTTGAAAAATCAAAATAATATACTTCCGTTAAATGCTAACAATATAAAAAGCATAGCGGTTATCGGCCCCAATGCGGATACCGTACGCCTGGGAACTTATTCAACCCAACAACCTAAATACTTTGTTACCGTGCGCCAGGGCATTGAGCAATTAGCTGGTAAAGGCGTAAAGGTGATGTATGAAAAAGGTACAGATATTCAAAATCCTAAACTCGGCCAAATCGAAAAAGCTGTGGCTATAGCTAAACAGGCTGATGTAAGCGTGCTGGTATTAGGTGATGATGCCAAAACCGTAATGGAAAACGTCGACCGTGACGATATTGCCTTACCCGGTGAGCAGGAGCAATTATTAGAACAAGTTACCGCTTTAGGTAAACCAGTAATATTGGTATTGATACATGGCCGCCCGCCGGGAATTGAATGGGCAAAGGAACATGTATCAGCCATTTTAGATGGCTGGTTCCTTGGACAAAATACAGGTACCGCGGTAGCTGAGGCTATTTTCGGGCAACTAAACCCAAGCGGCAAATTAACGGTTACCTATCCGCGTAATGTGGGACAAACTCCTGCTTATTACAACGCGTTAACCCCGGGTCGTCCACGCGAATTGTGGCATGCATCTGCTGAACCAACTTATCCGTTTGGTTATGGGTTAAGCTACACACAATATAAATATGCTGATCTGCATTTGTCTAAATCAACAATGAGAGACAACGAAACCATTTATGCAGAGGTAACTATTACCAATACAGGTAAAATGAAAGGCGATGAAATTGCTCAAATGTATATTCATGACGAGGTTTCTTCGTTAACAAGGCCTTTAAAAGAATTAAAGGGTTTTACCAGGATATCATTAGCACCGGGCGAATCTGAAAAAGTAAGGATACCTATCTCCAAAAAATCATTGGAATTTTGGAAGGATGGCAAATGGATAACCGAAGCGGGCGATTTTACAATAATGGTTGGCCCTAATTCAACAGAATTAAGTACAGTGAAATTAACACTCAATAAATAATTGACAGGTAATTAAAATGAAGGCAAAAATTAATTCAGCGTTTAAATGGTTGATAACTGTATTATTGGTTACACCTACACTTGGCGCGTTCGCACAGGGACTTACTGTTAATTCGCTGGTGTGCGATTATCAAACCAACCCTTTGGGTATTGATGATTTAAAACCACGTTTGAGCTGGAAGCTAAATTCGGATCTGCGGAATGTAACTCAAGCTAACTATGAGCTGCGCGTAAGCACAGATGCCGCAATGAATAAAATAATTTATAGCTCTGGTAAAGTTAAATCCCCCGAATCTGTATTTGTAACGTATCAAGGTCCTGATCTCATATCACGCACCCGCTATTACTGGCAGGTTAGGGTTTGGGACAATAAAGGTAATGCCTCAGCATGGAGCACAGCTAACTACTGGGAAATGGGTTTTTTACACCCATCGGACTGGACCGCAAAATGGATACAAACTAATAGTATTGCTGATACAACCGATGGCGCGAGCCCAATATTCAGAACTGCATTTAATTTAGCCAAACCTGTTAAATCGGCCCGTTTATATGTTACAGCACATGGTATTTATGAAGCTTATATTAATGGGCACAGGGTAGGTGCAGATTACTTTACACCCGGTTGGACAAGCTATAAAACACGTTTACAATACCAAATTTATGATGTAGCTAATTTATTAGTTGCAGGTAACAACGCTACAGGTGCTATAATCGGCGATGGATGGTATCGTGGACATTTGGATAAGTATCATAATGTTTATGGTAAAGATTTGGGCTTATTGTACCAGTTAGAAGTTACCTATACTGACGGAACTAAAACAACCATAAACTCAGGCAGTAACTGGAAAACTGCTGATGGTGCTATACGCTCATCATCTTTTTATAACGGCGAAGTTTACGATACCCGTTTAGAAAAAGCAGGCTGGAACAGCAATAATTATAATGACAGCAAATGGCAGGCAGTTGCCGCCTTAGACCTGGATAAATCTAACTTAATAGCTCCGGAAAGCCCTGCTGTTAAAAAGCATGAAATATTCCATCCTGTTAAATTAATTATTACTCCGCAAAAGGATACGGTTATTGATTTTGGCCAAAACCTGGTAGGGTGGGTTGTGCTTAAAATGAAAGGTAAGGCAGGGCAGGTGATAAAACTTAACCATGCTGAGGTTTTGGATAAGGACAATAACTTTTATACCCTTAATCTTCGCCATGCTAAATGCGAAAACCAATATACCATAATGGATGATAAAGAGCGTGTTTATGAACCGCACTTTACTTACCAGGGTTTCAGGTATGTACGCATAAGTGGTTACCAGGGTAAAATTGATACGGCAAATATCTACGCTGTTGCGCTTTATTCTGATATGAAACCTACCGGCAGCCTGGTTACTTCAAACCCGTTGCTAAACCAGTTACAACACAATATTCAATGGGGACAAAAAGGAAATTTTGTTGATGTACCTACGGATTGTCCGCAACGTGATGAACGTTTGGGTTGGACAGGTGATGCACAGGCATTTAGCCGTACTGCAGCTTACAATATGAATGTTAATGGGTTCTTTGATAAATGGATGAAGGATTTGACTACCGATCAGCGTGAAGATGGCGCTATTCCATGGGTTGTACCTAACATGATGCCTAAAACTTCTGCAGGTGTAGCCGGATGGAGCGATGTATCAACCATTGTACCATGGAACATGTATTTAATTTATGGCGATAAACACCTGCTTGCACAGCAATACGAAACCATGAAACGCTGGGTAGGCTACATTCAAAAGACAAGTATTAATGACCTTTGGAATACCGGCTTCCAATTTGGCGACTGGTGCTTTTATAGCCCAAGCCCAACAGACGATTCTGGAAAAGCAGCGGTAACCGATAAAACGTTGATAGCGGAAGCATTTTATGCTAATTCAACCCAAATATTAATTGACGCCGCTAAAGCTTTAGGTAAAAATGACGATGTTGACACCTACACTGAATTGCTGAAAAAAATAAAGAAAGCATTCCTGAAAGAATATGTAACTCCGGCAGGAAGAACCGTATCAAGCACACAAACAGCATATTTGCTAACCCTGCAATTTGACCTGTTACCAGAAGGTGAACGCGATCAATTGGCGGCACGCTTAGTTCAAAATATTAAGGACTACGGTAATCACTTAACTACCGGCTTTTTAGGCACACCATTTTTATGCCATGTTTTAACCCGTTTTGGTTATGATGATATGGCCTATACTTTGTTATTGCAGGATACTTATCCATCATGGTTATATCCTGTTAAAAAGGGTGCTACTACCATTTGGGAGCGTTGGGATGGTATCAAGGCCGACGGACAAATGCAAAGCCCGTCTATGAACTCATTTAACCATTATTCATATGGCGCTATAGGCGACTGGATGTACCGCGTAATGGCTGGTATCAATACTGATGACAAGGAAACAGGGTATAAAAAAATCATTATTGCACCACACCCGGGTGGTAACCTTAACATGGTTAACGCTAACCTGGAAACTATTTATGGGCACGTAAATTCTGAATGGCAGCTTAATAACGGAATAATGAACATGACAGTGACTGTGCCGGTTAACAGCACAGCCCAGGTTATATTACCAAAAGCTGCACAGACCGAAGTTACCGAAGGAAACGAGCCGGTTAAAGACGTAGAAGCAATAAGTGATGTAAAAAAAGATGGTGCCGACCTTAAATTAAATTTAGGTTCAGGTACTTATCATTTCCAATATTCATATCCAAAACAAACCGCAAGCTTATAAATTATGCAAAAGAAATTTGGTTTAGCTTTTCTATCTGTAGTATTTGGTTTATATGCCAACGCGCAGGTATTTAATATAAAAGATTACGGTGCCGTAGCAGGCGGACAAACACTAAATAGCGAAGCAATTCAGAAAACTATTGATGCCGCGGCCACAAAAGGCGGTGGTAAAGTAGTTGTACCCGCAGGTATATTTTTAACCGGAACCATCAGGTTAAAAAGTGGTGTAGAATTATCTCTCGATAAAGACGCCGTATTGTTAGGCAGCACCAATTTGTCCGACTATCAAAAGAATGACCGCTGGTATGCCATGATATTAGCAGATAAACAAAATAACATAGCCATAACAGGTTATGGTACCATTGACGGGCAAGGCAAACAATTAGCGCTTAATGTTAAAAAACTGGTGCAAAACGGTGCTATCGTCGATCCTTTAAAGTTAAACAGGCCCGATGAAAGGTTTCGTCCTCAACTATTAGAATTGCAAAGATCTACTGGTGTTAAAATCCAGCATGTTACCTTAAAGAACGCCTCTTGCTGGGTAGAAACCTATAATTTATGTACTGATCTGCTGATAGATAGTATTACTGTTCAAAGTACTGCTTATTGGAATAATGACGGAATTGATATTGTTGATTGTAAAAATGTAAAAGTTAAAAATTGCAATATTAATGCTGCTGATGATGGCATCTGCTTAAAGTCAAGTGACCCAACTTCATCATGCGAAAACTTTGAGATCACCAATTGTAAAATACGTTCAAGCGCCAGTGCTATTAAGTTTGGTACCGCTTCATTAGGTGGTTTTAAAAATATTAATATTGATCATATAGATATCCACGATACTTACAGGAACGCGATCGCACTTGAAATTGTAGACGGCGGCGCAATGCAAAATGTGAATATATCTAACATCACCGCCCGCAATACAGGTGGCGCGATATTCATTCGTTTAGGACAAAGAAGAGCTGTTAAGCCTGGAAGTATTAATGGTATTCACATATCAAACGTAAACGTACAGATACCGAAAGGCAAACCGGATGAAGGCTATGATATTGCCGGTCCGCCGGAAGAAGATATTTATCCGCATAATTTATTGCCAATGGAAATTGTTGGTTTACCGGATTACAATATTCATAACGTCACACTGGAAAATATAAACGTAACATTTGGCGGCGGTGCAGATAAGAAACATGCCTATGTATCGCTAGACTCTTTATCTTCCATTCCCGAAAGAAAAGATAGTTACCCTGAATTCAGCATGTTTGGCGAACTGCCTGCCTGGGGATTGTTTGTACGCCATGCCGATGGCTTACAGTTTAAAAATATCACTATCAAATACGTGGAAAAGGATTTCAGGCCTGCAATATTGATGGATGATGTTAAGCAAGTAGCCTTTACTGATTTGACCATACCAACCGCTGATGCCCCGGTAATTGTATTGCGTGGTGTTGAAGGAGAATCGTTCAAAAATTTAAAAACACCGGTAAGTACAAAAACTGCCATTGTTAAAAAGTAACAGCATGAAAAAGGTATTTAGCGTATCGATTATTTGTGTAGGTATATCAGCAATTATGTTGATATACCAAGCCGCAAATGCGCAAATTACTCATCGCGATTTGCTAACGAAGTATTTGTTGCCTTCATCAGGCGGCGATTTAAAAACACAGCAAAATTTTACGCCGTTCCCAAAATCAGCAGAGGAATGGAGGAAGCATTTGCCCGACAGCACAATCAAAAATATTATTAAAAGGGGGGAAGAAGCGCTTAAAAAAGATTTTCAACCCATACCTGCTACTGCAATGCTGGAGTATGTACGTACAGGCAACCGTGTGCATTATGAAAGATTGTCATTCGTAAAACGCAATATGCTTTGGGATATGGTATTGGCAGAAGCGGCAGAAGGTAAGGGCCGGTTTGTAGATCATATTATTGATGGTGTATGGTCTACCTGCGAAGAAACATACTGGGGCCTGCCGGTACATTTAACCATACAAAAAGCAGGAACCGGCTTAGCAGACGTAGAAGATCCAACCGTTGATCTTTTCTCTGCAGAAACCGGAGCCATCTTATCATGGACTGATTATTTTGTAGGGGATAAGCTTCAAAAAGTATCGCCATTGTTAAGGCCACGCATTTATTATGAAGTTAACCGCCGCATTTTTACGCCTATGCAAACTGCAAAGTATGAATGGATGGGCGGCGGAAACCCTAATGCAAAGTTGAACAACTGGGCGCCATGGATAGCTTCAAATTATTTAACCGCAGCATTGCTATTAGAGAAAAGCACACCTAAACGCGTAGACGCGGTAAACCGGTGCATTAAAATAACAGATCAATACATTGATGGCCTTGGCACAGATGGCGGTTGTGATGAAGGCCCGATATATTGGTTTGCGGCAGGGGCGAGCGTATTCGATATTTTGAATTTACTTGATGATGCTACAGCCGGGAAAATAAATATATATGCAGACCCATTTGTGAAAAAGATTGGGGCATATATTTACAAAACACATATCGGTGGTTCATATTTCATTAACGTGGCCGATGCACACCCCAAAATTGAAGTTGATGGCCCGATGATCTATCGGTTTGGTAAATTGGCCAACGATGAGCAAATGATGCGGTTTGGCAGCTGGGCCACTTATAATGCACCTTTACACGAAACTGAAGTGGAAACATTCAGGCGCACACGCAGGCTTTATAACTTGTTTGCGCCTGAACCAATAAAAAAATACACGGAGCCATACCATGACCAAACTGATGTATGGTTTGATGATGTGCAGCTGATGTCATCTCGATCAGTAAACGGGCTGTTTATTGCGGCTCATGGTGGTACCAATGGTGAGAGCCATAACCATAATGATGTTGGCGATTTTATTGTATATGCAGATAATCAGCCGGTTATTATTGATGTGGGTACCGGTACTTATACCGCCAGGACCTTTGGGAAACAGCGATATGATCTATGGTTCAATACTTCGGCTTACCATAATACGCCTACTATCAACAATAACGAGCAAAAAGATGGTGTAAAATTCGCGGCATCTGATGTGAATTACCAAACCGATAAAAATCATAGCAGCTTAAGTATGAATATTAAAAATTCGTACGCTGAAAACGCGGGTATAACCTATTGGCAACGAAATGTGGATATGATAAAGAGTGGGAAGATATCTGTTACTGATAAGTACGAGCTATCAACTGCTAAAAGTATTACCCAAACCTTTATGACGGTTTGCCCTGCTGATATTACTCACGCGGGTAAGATCTATTTCACTTTGCCCGATTCAAAAACCATAACGCTTGATTATGATGCGGCCACATGGGATGTAAAAAAAGAAAAGATGCCATTGGATAGCCCGGAAGACCAGGGCTTAAAAACTTCATGGGATCACCAGGATATTTATAGGATACTATTGACCAATAAAAAGAATGCCGCCAAAGCCACAGTAAATTATACCATTTATAAGTAAGCAATGAAAAAAATACTGGTATTGTTTTTATGTTTTATCGCGTTGTCAACGGTTTATGCGCAGCAAAAACCGGGGGTAGTGAACGACAGGGAAACCTGGCTCAATTACCTTGATAAGGTGGCTCGTCCGGTTATTTCAAACCTGGCCAATGATGAGCTGAAAATAAAAATGCAGGTGACATTGGCTACCAACCCGGATGATAGGGAAACAAGGTTAAAAGTAACTTACCTGGAGGCATTTGGCCGTACATTAAGTGGTATTGGCCCGTGGCTAAATTCGGAGGGTGGGTCTACAGATGAGCAAAAATTACGCAATCAATACCGCGAATGGACATTGAAGGCCGTTGCAAACGCGGTAAACCCGCAGGCTAAAGATTATTTAAAGTGGGATGGCCAACAGCCGTTAGTTGACGGATCTTTTTTTGCATTGGGATTGATACGCTGCCCGTGGTTATGGGAGCATTTAAGCAAGCCAGTACAACAACAGGTAGTTACAGCGTTACTTACCACTCGCTTGGCTACACCTACATTTAATAACTGGATCTTATTTTCGGGAGTTGTTGAAGCGTTTTTCTGTAAATACGGATTGCCTTATGATGCCATGCGTATGGAATATGGTGTAAGGCAATTTATGGAAAACTGGTACACCGGTGATGGCATGTTTGCGGACGGTACAACTTTCCATATGGACTATTACAACAGCTATGTAATACAGCCGTTCCTCTCCGCGATAGTTGATATAGTTAACGAGAAGAACAAAACTTATGTAGCATACGCTGCAAAATTAGATAAGATAGAAAAGCGTTATGCCGAAATACAGGAACGTATGATCAATGCTGATGGGTCATACTCGGCGTTAGGACGTTCAATCGCTTATCGATGCGGAGCGTTTCAGCATTTGGCTAATATGTCGCTTAAAAAACAATTGCCCGAAAGTTTAAGTACAGCTCAAGTTCGTGGTGCTTTAACCGCTGTTATTAAAAAGACTTTAGGTGTACCAGGTACTTTCACTAAAGATGGCTGGCTAAATTCAGGCGTATCAGGTAATCAACCCGGACTGGCAGATTTTTATATAACAACAGGCAGCCTTTATCTATGTACCGATGTGTTTTTACCATTAGGGCTTCCGGCAACTGATGAGTATTGGACTGCACCGGCACAGCCATGGTCGGCAGTAAAAATATGGGGCGGGCAGGATGCTAAAGTAGATCATGCTGCAGATATTAAATAGTGAAAAATGAATAGAAACCTGGCATATCGCATCTTTATTATCCTGATAGTTCTCGTGGCGTTTGGTAGCAGCGCTTTTGCTGCTGTGAAGCTTCCGGCAATATTTGGCGATAATATGGTGCTGCAGTCAAATATGAAAGTACCTATGTGGGGTTGGGCTGATGCAGGTGAAAAAGTACAGGTGACTTTTATGGGCCATTCCTTTAAAACTATTGCCGGTACCGATGGTAAATGGAATTTGAAACTGAATTCCAATAAGCCTGGCGGCCCATATCAAATGACGATTAAGGGGAACAGCGGTTCTTTCACCTATAAAAATATTTTAATTGGCGAAGTATGGGTGGCTTCCGGCCAATCAAACATGGAGTTTGGTATTAAGAATGAAAAGAATGGGGCAGAAGCAGTTGCAAACGCGCATGATTCGTTGATCCATTTATTTACTGTGCCTATTTCTATATCCCTAAACCCACAGAGCGATATCGATATTGCCAAGGCCGAAACACTAACCGGAAAGTGGATAGTATGCTCACCGGAAAATTTGCTGTATGATCATACGCCATGGAGTGGTTTCTCTGCAATAGGCTATAATTTCGCTTTACATATAAGAGAAATATCTCATGCACCGGTTGGGATAATCGGCACTTATAAAAATGGATCTCCTGCACAAGCATGGATAAGTATTGAGGGGCTTAAAGTTAACTCTGCATTTGCAAGATATGTTAATGCGCGCGAAGAAAATATTGCTCATCTTGATGAGGAAACAAAGACATATCCTCAAAAAATAGAGGTTTATAAAGCAGCTTTAGATCAGTACACAAATACTTATGCTAAGCCCTATAATGACTCTGTTAAGCAATGGGAGGCTATAAAAGCAAAGGGTGGATTGGTACCTCCACACCCTAAACCACCAAAACCAGCGCCTTCGTTGCCTGTACCGCCCGACGGCGGTTTTAGCGGCCCTGCTAATATATTTAACGCCATGGTAAACCCAATACTGCACTATGGTATTAAAGGAGTTATATGGTACCAGGGTGAAAATAATGGTGATTCATTCCCCGCTGCAATTAACTATAAAACATTGTTTTTGGCGCTGATAGAAAATTGGCGCAGTGAATGGCAACAAAGTGATTTCCCATTTCTTTTTGTGCAGTTGGCAAATTTTAGAGACCCTGCGGTTAGCCCCTCAGAAGGAAACTGGCCATGGGTAAGGGAAGGGCAATCAAAAGCGCTTGAATTACCTAAAACAGGTATGGCTGTAGCGATAGATTTGGGCGATACTTATAATATCCATCCCACAGACAAACAGGATGTAGCCTTACGCTTATCATTGGCTGCAAGGCATGTAGCTTATGGTGAAAATGTCGTGTATTCTGGCCCTGTTTATAAATCCGTAGAATTTAAAGGTGATAAGGCCACCCTAACTTTTAATAATACAAGTGAATTAAAAATAGGCAATGAAACTACGATGAAAGTTGAGAACGGTACACCACTTAAAGGTTTTGGTATAGCCGGTGCCGATCATAAATTTTATTGGGCAGACGCAACCATTGTGAATAATACGGTGGTAGTTAGTAGTGATAAAGTTAGTAACCCTGAAGCA
>Ga0207153_1059_pt1 | contig 24610 bp, 14 predicted proteins | sample Alteio_BWMinHeat_27_FD_153580 | JGI IMG/M metagenome (GOLD analysis project Ga0207153, IMG submission 153580) | Enriched cells from forest soil in Barre Woods Harvard Forest LTER site, Petersham, Massachusetts, United States -... | ecosystem: Environmental > Terrestrial > Soil > Temperate forest >...
GCTCCGGCGCGCGCGCCGAGTGCCCGCCGCCAAACTTTTGCGCGTCAGAGGAACTGGTGTAGGGCGGGTGGTGGTCCATCACGAAGACAAAGTCAACGTCAGCAGGAACGTGATCGAGCTTATCGGTGAGCCACTGGCCTTGCGGGCCGGACGTTTCTTCGGAGGCGCTGTCGAGGACCAGGATCCATGCACTGGCCACACGCACCGAGTAATAGAGGCTGTTCTTCAGGTCGGGAAATCGCTCGAAGTAGTTTCCCAGCGCGATCTTCTGGTCGCCGTGGTGATCGTGGTTCCCCAGCGCCGGATAGATGGGAATCTTTTTGTCTCGCCAGATGCTGGTCTCGCTGTCCCAGACCTTCCAGTCGTCGGGGTCGTAGCCGTTGTAAACGATGTCGCCGGTGAAGCAAATGAACGCCGGATTCACGTCGGCAATGGCCCGCACCAACGCAACGCGGACCGGAGGATTGGCGGCCTCGGTGTCTTTGGGATCGTGGAAGCGTGTGTCGCCATAGGCCACAAAACGGAACGGCGTCTTCACGTCCTGCTGCAGATCGACCGTAGATGTCTGCGCGCTCGATTTCTTGGTGCAGCAGCTCAACGCCAGCACGGCCACAGCGGCAAAAATTACCGCCGCAGACCGTACCAGAGAACGGCATTGCGATTTCATAGTTTCGGGGCCCTTATTTTGAAATCATTTCTTAAGAATCTGCGTTTGCGAACCTGCGAGCTATTTTCCCACCACCAGCACTTCGAATTGACCGTTCTCGGCGGTGGAGAGGAAGAGCTGGTGCGTCTTGGGATCGAGCGCCATGGTCTTGGCGCGGGGCAAAGTCTTTACTGTCTCAACAACCGAATATTTATCGGGGCTGTCTTCGTGAATCACCGTGATGGTGCCTTCGCCGTTGGAGTTGAAAATCATCTTGGTCTCGGTATCGAACGCCGTGGCGTCGACGTGATCGCCGATGGGCAACGTGGTGATCACTTGCCCGCTGTCGGCATTTACAACTGCCATCACCTTGCTGCGGCAGCCGATAAACAGCCGGCGGCTGGCGCGATCCATGGCCATGCTGCTCGGCGACGCGCACGGAGCCGTAGGCCAGCGCTGCTCGACTTTCAGATCGCGGGCGTTGATCTTGAGCACGAGGCTTTCATCTTCCAGGTTGTTGTAGACATAGCCTTCGCCATCGGCAGCGGCGAATTCCGGTCCGCCGCCGAGATCGACCGTTCCCGCAACCTTGCCCGTCGCGGCGTCGATGGCGGTAGCGCTGTTGCCGTCGCCGTTGAAGGCGAAGACGCGCTGCGAAGCGGGATCGTAGATTATCGCGTCCGGCTTTTTGCCGACCGCCACTTCGCCAATCGTCTTCAGCGTCTTCAGATCGAAGATCGTGACCTGCGAGCTCTGCCCGTCGCTGACGAAGCCACGTCCGGACTCGGGCGCGATCGCGATGCCATGCACTCCCGGCGTATTAGGAATGTTGCCGACCGCGCTCATGGAATCGATATCGAGAACCTCGACCCGCGCGCCGTGCGAAACGTAAAGACGCCGGTTGGCCTCATCCACCGCGAGATAGTCCCAGCTGCCCTGGCCGTTGATGGAGATTTTCTTGGTGACAAAATAGTTGCCCGCAGCCGAAGCGGGACCAGCCCACACTCCGCATTGCAGGATCGCAAGGCCGATCAAGCAGAGATTTCGATTGGTCATTAATTTCTCCTCGCCGCTACTCTATCGAAAGTCTCTGAAGTTTGCCTGAAGGCGCGGATGCCGTTCAGAACTTTAAGCGAAGCGTGAACTCCAACTGCCGCGGCAGACCGGTGCCAGTGTTGGTGCCGAGACCGTTTACACTCGAAGTGATGCTCCCAAAACTGCCGCTCGAGAGATTGCCGGTTCCACCGTTTTGGTTGCCTAGATCGAAGTCCAGACTTGTAGACGGATCGCCAAGCTGAACATGGTTAAAGATGTTAAAGGCCTGCACCGCGAACTGCAGCCCAACTCGCTCAGTTAACTTTGTTTCTTTGGTAAGCGCGAAATCCAATTGCCAGATGTTTATCGCCCGCCCCACGCCATTCGGGGCGTCGCCGAATCGGGTAAAGTTACCGTTGCTGTCGAGCGGCGGAGCCTGGAAAGCTGCAGGGTTCAATAAAGATGTAGTCGCTCCGCTTCCCCCCGGGGCATAGTGCACCCCGCCAGGGATATAGAGCGGTACGCCGGGAACGCGGTCAGGCCGCTGCGTTGTCTGGTCGTTGCCATCGGGGAGTCTGAAATTATCCGTTCCATTCAGGTTCATCGTGACAGTCAAAGGATGCCCCGTGTGGAAAACGCCGATGCCACTGAGTTCCCAACCGCCAACGATTTTCTCCATCACGCCACCGCCGTTTAGAAATGCCTTTCCGGGCCCAAAGGGCAGCTCGTAGACTGCGTTGGTGGTGAAGTTGTGGCGCACGTCCGTGACGCTGTCTCCTTTGTCGCATCGTTGGCAGTTGACGTTTTCCGGTCCGTTGGATTCGCCACCACCAATGGAGCCGTCGTTGATGGAATGAGCGAGGGTGTAACGCGTCTCAAAGGAAAATCCGTTGGAAAGCCGATGATTGAGGGAAACCAGCACGGCGTTATAGGTGCTTTGCCCGACATCATGCTTGAAATCGACCGAGCCGTATGGGTCTGTCGTCTGCGTCGGATCGGCGGGGTTTGCACCCGGGAAAAACTGGTCCAGGGGCCGCGTGCAGTTGGTGTTGCCGGTTGAATCCGTGAACACGAAGACTGGTTCGGAGCACAAATTCACCGCACCGCGCGAGAACAATCGCACGCCGTGGCTGCCAAGGTAAGAAGTGGTGAACAGAAAGTCAGCGGGCAGCGTGTGCTCGACGGTCAAACCCCAGGTTTCGGAATAGAGATCCCTTCGGCCATGTCGTTGTAGAGCCCGAGGGTGATTCGCGGCTTTCGCGAAACCTGTGAGAATCGGATCCTGTTGAGCCACGGCAGTGCTGAGAGGGATATTCCCGGTAACAGATGCGCGGAAGGTGTCACTCTCCAGTCCAGCATTGAGGTCATCGTTTTGGGCAGCGCCATGGTAGATGCCGAAGCCGGAACGGATCACGGTCTTGCCATGCAGCATAGCGGGCGCCCATGCGAAGCTGACACGAGGATCGAAATTTCTGTAGTCGGAATTGTATAGGCCCGGGTCCTTCGGGCACGACGGAGTATTGATAGGAGTCGGGAACGGTGTATTAAATGAACCAGATCCCAAACAGGCTCCGTGGAATTGGTCGAAGTCGAACACGGTGGTCCGATTGTCCGCCACATGCGCCACGCCGTAGTATTCCCAACGAATCCCTAAGCTTGCGGTAAAGGTTGGAGAAACCTTCCACTCATCTTGAAAATAGGGTAGGTAGAACGTACGGCGATATTTGTGGCAGCACCAGGGAGCTATGTAAAAGACGTTGCTAAGTGTGGCTGACACCAAACTAGTTTGGTCCCCGAAGGTGATTACATTGTTCGATGTCTGACCCTGGTTGAGTCGAACACGGCGAATCTCCATGCCCGTCTTGAAGGTGTGACGGCCGTGGGTCCAGGTGAGATTGTCGATGAAACCGAAGGTGGTCCCTACCTCGACGTCTTCCGAGTTGTTGTTGATCCCCGTGATGGGCGTATTGCTACCTACCGCATAAGGAAGCACGCTGATCTGGGGATTGTGGAAGGGCGAGCGATTGACGTAGACCTTGGACTCGTTAAACAAGGTGCTGCTAAAAGCATGCTGCAGGGCGATGAAGTAATTGGCGGGATGATTGAAGATCGCCTGATCGTCAAAGAGCTGGCTGATCGGCGCGGTGTAGTGGAGAATATCGCGCTGGGCCCGCCCGTACAGAGTCGTGGTGTCGTTGAACTTGTGGTCGATGCGAATCAACGCCGAATCTTCGTGGATGATGGTTGGAGTGCCATGAGTGAAATTCTCGTCATCAGTGTCGCCGTTCGAACTGAAGGCGGCGTCTGGAAATACCCGCGTCGGCGTGCAGCCTCCCACCGTTCCCGTGGACGCGCGCCAGGGATAGGCCTGGAGAATGGGGCACATCTGCGGAGAAGGGCCTTGACCGCCCCGGCCATTGACCAGGATGTCGTTCACAAGGACCGCCGAGGGCACAACGCCTATCTGTGACGTGGTCTGAAGCTGGCGGAGCCCTTCGAAGCTCAAGAAAAAGAACGTGTTGTCCTTCTTGACCGGCCCACCAACAGTAAAGCCGTACTGCCCCAGGCGAAACGGGGGGATCGCGGGGTTGCCAGCCAAATTGTAGTCTGTGAAGTTACGTGCGTCGAAGACAGAGTTTCGAAGATAGCCAAAGGCCGAGCCGTGCCATTCATTGGTGCCGTGTTTGGTTTCGACGTCGATCTGACCGCCGGCTTGCGTGCCGTATTCGGCGTCGTATAAGGCGCTACTGACGCGGTATTCCTCGATCGCATCTTCGGAGATTTGCAACCGCACCTGCGATTTCTGCGCTTGTTCCTGAATGCCGCCGGCGTCAACGCCATCGAAGTTCCAATTGTTGTCGTCGATGGCCCGGCCTGCGAAGCGAATCGTACGTTGGTTCCCGCCGCCGTCGTCCTGGGCGAAGGGCGCGAGCATCGTGAGTTCTGACCAGTCTCGGCCATTCACAGGGAGATTGGCGATTCGATTCGTGTCGATCACCGTGGATTCTTCGGCGGAAGTACGGTCAGCGGGCGCCGAGGCTTTCACCTCGACCTTCTCGTTGATCGCTCCGACCTCAAGCTGCACATCCAGCGTATGCGTCTGGCCGATCCGGACAACAACATCCTCTACCACCTTGGTTTTGAAGCCGGTACTGGTTACCGTAACCGTGTAGGAGCCGACGGCTAAGCCGGGGAAGCGGTAGTATCCCTTTGAACTGGTCGGCTGTTCTGCGGTCAGCCCGGTGTCCGTCGCGACGATCTTGACGGTTGCGCCAACCACGACACTGCCCGAGGGATCGGTGACCGTGCCTTCGAGTTCAGCGCGGTCTACCTGCGCGAATGCAGGAGGGGTTGCAACCACCAGAATCGAAGCGCCAAGAGCCAGCGCCAGGCACAATTTGGAGAAGACAGAAACGGGGCGTTGATCGGAATTCATGGGTTCAGCTCCTCGACTGCAAAGACTAATGACCGCAAAGACTAAAAATTGCAGAGACGACGATTGCAGAGAACTGCTAAATCGAGATCGGCCGGGCTGCGATTTCACTCGCGCGCTCGAAACGCGAAATCCCGATCACTTGAAATTCAGGGATTTAGAATGACCTCGAATCGTAGAGCGCCAGTGTGACTCGGAGATGAAAGACAAGTTAATATTTCTTCAGATTGAGAACGGACTGGAAGCGTGGCACCTGAGTTTGTGACCGCGGGACATATATCAGGAACCCGATGAGATTGCTGATCGTCGAAGACGAGACGCGCATGGCTGAACTCCTCCGCAAAGGGCTCACCGAAGAGGGCCACACTGCGACCTGTGCGGGAGATGGTGCGGAAGGCCTGGCGTTGGCCAAGTCCTACGAGTTCGACGTCATCATTCTCGACCTGATGATGCCCAAGCTGAACGGATATGAACTGGCCAAGCGTCTGCGCGCGGAGAAAATCCCGACACCTATTCTTATGCTCACGGCCAAGGACTCTGTGCCCGACATTGTGCGTGGCCTTGATCTGGGCGCCGACGACTACATGACCAAGCCGTTTTCGTTCGAAGAGTTGGTGGCGCGCCTTCGGGCGGTGAAGAGGCGCGCACTGGTAGCGAAGGATACGAGCCTGCGCGTCGCCGATCTGGTTTTGGATCCAGCCAGCCGCGAAGTCGTACGCGGCGCGGAGCGGGTTTCGCTCACCCGGACGGAATACAATCTGCTGGAGCGCCTGATGTACCGCGCCGGGAAGGTGGTTTCGCGGCGGTCGCTGATTGAGGCCGTCTGGGGTTTTGACCGTGAAATCGAGGAGAACACTCTCGATGCCTTTATGCATCTTCTGCGGAACAAGATCGATCCGCCGGGTTGCAGCAAATTGATTCACACCGTGCGCGGCGTGGGATATATGATTCGCGGAGACGGCCAGGCATGAAGAAGCTCTCCATCGGAATGCGGCTTACGCTCTGGTATCTGGCGATCTTTGTCGCTGCCCAGTTGGTGTTTGCAGCAGGCATGTGGTTCACGTTGCGTGAGCATCTCTACGACCTGGTCGACGATGGCCTGGAGAGCCAGGCCGACGATCTCAAAAATTTTCTGGATGCGCAAAAAAAGAACGCAACCGCAGAGAAAATCAAAGAAGAAGTAGCCGAGACTTACCTCATCGAGCACTCCGGCGACTATCTCGATATTCGCGGCGACAATGGCGAACTGATTTATCGCTCCGCGTTTCTGAGAGACCATCCTTTGGATATGCGGAACGCGGAAGCCGCGTCGCTGCCCGTCTTCCGCAATCGGCGCATCGACAAGCGTCCGTTCCGCTTCATGACCCAGCGGGTTGAAGCCAACGGTCACGCCTACATCGCGACCATGGGAGCGCCGAGCGAAGACGTGGTCGACACCCTCGATCTCTTTCGAACTTATCTGCTCACGGTTGCGCCGCTGCTGTTCTTGATTGCGGCTGGTGGCGGCTATTGGCTCAGCAGGAGAGCACTGGCCCCCGTCGACGCGCTGGTCCGAACGGCGCGCGAAATCAGCGGAGCGAATCTCAACAGCCGGTTGCCGAAACTGGCGACCGGAGACGAGTTGCAGCGCCTCTCGGATACTCTCAATGAAATGCTGGGGCGCATTGAAGCTGCATTCTCGCGGATCACGCAGTTCACCGCCGACGCCTCCCACGAGCTCCGAACGCCTGTCTCTTTGATGCGCACGGAAGCAGAGTTGGCATTGCGCCGGTCTCGCGGCGAAGCGGAGTACAAGGAGTCGCTGCGTCACATCCTGCTGGAAGCCGAGCGCACTACCGCCCTGATCGAACAGCTGCTTTCGCTGGCTCGGGCCGATTCTGGCCGCGAAACACTTCACTTGCAGCCGGTCGATCTGCGGCAAACCCTGCACGGCGTGATCGACGGCTGGCGGCAAGTCGCGACCATTAGGAATCTGCAAATGTCCGCCAGCATCGACAGCGGCGACTCTTATGTGCTCGGCGATGAGGCGGCGTTGCGACGTCTGGCCGACATTCTGCTCGACAATGCCCTCAAATACACGCCTTCGCCGGGAACGGTTCGGCTATCTCTGCTGCAGAACGCCGGGAATGTGACGATCGCAGTTCAGGATTCAGGCATCGGGATTGCGGAGGAAGAGCAAAGCAGAATTTTCGAGCGCTTTTACCGCGTCGATAAGGCTCGCAGCCGCGCCCAAGGAGGGGCCGGCCTCGGACTGGCCATCGCGCAGTGGATCGTGTCTCTGCATCACGGCTCCATAAGAGTCGAGAGCCGTCCCGGGGAGGGAACAACCTTCCTGGTAGAACTGCCGATGATCGCCGCGCCCGTGCAGAGCCCGCCCGATAGCGTGAACACTTTCTAGCGCAGAGGAAAGCTCGGCTAGGTTTTCGTCAGGTTCTCGAAGTAGCGATTGTTGTAGTATGCGGTGCTTTTCTGCACGAACTCGAGAATCCGGAACATACGGTCGCGGCCTTCCCGATTCGCTTCACGGAACTGTACCGCGACTCCCGAACCAGGATCCATTCGTGCCACGACGCCTTCGGTAGCCAGGCTGCCGTCATCCATGGAAAAGCCAATCTTGAGTTTCGTGCCGGGAGAGAGAATTGTGCTGGTTTCGACGTAGCAGCCGCCCATGCTGATGTCGGTGAGGTTCGCGAACATCGGCGGGTTGCCGGTTTCGGTCTGCAATTCGATGGTGACCCGGCACTTCAGCCGCGGATGCGACCGCCGGTCTTTGTAGGCGAGCTGCTTCTGCTTTTCCAGATACATCCTGCGATCAGCTTCCGCGAGAAGTTGTTCGGCTCCCTTGCCGTCTACCGGATAGACCGCGCGCCCCACGCTGAGCGAGACAATCTCCTCGCCGCAAACCTCGGCTCCGGCTTGCCGCGCCAACGCACGCATCTGTTCTGCTTTCTTGCCGGCTCCGTCGGCTGCCAGCCCCGGCGCGATGACCACGAATTCATCTCCACCCATCCGGGCCACGTAGTCGTATTCCCGGCAGCTGTCTTTCAAGGCCTGAGCGAACAAGCGGAGCACGCGATTGCCTTCCAGATGCCCGAACCGGTCGTTGACTTGTTTGAAACCGTCCATGTCAGAAACCATGACGGTCAACGACGAATTGTCACGCTTGCAGCGCGCCAGTTCGCGCTCGAGCTGCAGGAAGAGCGAACGCGCGTTGGGCAGGCCCGTGAGATAGTCTGTGGTCGCGGAATTCTCCGCCTGCTGGAATTTAAGCGCGTTCTCAATGGACAGGGCCATCTTGCCGCTGACTACCTGCAGAACGCGCAGGTGGTCGGAGGTGAACGCATCCCGTTCGCCGCGGTAGAGGGCAAGCACTCCGATCACGCCGGACACACCTTCCAGCGGCACTGCCAGCGCCGAGCGCAGCGTGCTGAATTTCGAAGGATCGTTCAGGTATCCCGGTTCGACCGACGGATTTCCGTTGATGATCGGCTTTCGATTTTGCGCCACCCAGCCCGATAACCCTTGTCCGATCGGGATGTGCAGCGACGAGAAGAGGCGATAGTTGTCGCCATTGACGTACTCGGGAATAAGTTGGTTTTCGCGGCGGATGTAAATCGCGATGGCATCGTAAGGTACCATCGGCTTCAGCTTCACGGAGAATACTGAGAGCGTTTCACCCAGGCTGAGCGAGGCGCCCAGATCCTGACTCAACTCGAACAACGCTTGCGCTTCCTGCCGCGCTGCGGCGATTGAGGAAAGGAATGTCGCTTCCTTCCCGGCATAGTCCTGGGCCACAGCATTTTCGAAGCCGGCCGCGGGCGCTTCGCCCCGCTCAATCTTGATCGCGGTCGAAAGCGGCCCGCTGGAATCTTGAAGAGACTTCGCGACCGCCAACCGCTCCAGATATTCGTAACGCCGCTGGAGAACGTCGACCACCTTCGGATCAAAGGACTTGCCCGACTCGGAGGCCAGTTTCTGCATCACGTCGCGCAGGGGCAGCGCGCGGCGATATTGGCGATCGGAGGCGAGCGCATCGAGGTAGTCCACGGCTGAGAGAATGCGTGCCCCGATCGGGATCTCTGCGCCTTTCAGGCCCAGCGGATATCCCGAACCATCCCACTTTTCATGATGCGCGCGTACGATCGGCACCACGGGGTAGGGAAAACGCACGCGTTCCAAAATCTCGGCGCCAACCAGCGTATGGATCTTCATCTTCTCGAATTCTTCCGGTGTGAGTCTGCCGGGCTTCGAGATGATGTGTTCGGGCACTGCCAGCTTGCCGATGTCGTGCAAAAGCGCAGCCGCATGCAAGGCTTCCAGTTCGGGTCCGCTGATTCCCAGTTCCTTGGCCACTTCAATGGCGTAAACCCGAACCCGCTGCAAATGCTCGTGAGTCGTGTGGTCTTTGGCCTCGATGGCCAGCGCGAGGGCTTCGATCGTCCTCAGGTGCAGGTTCGCCATCTCCTCGACGTGGCGCTTTTCGTCGTCCAGTTTGCCCAGATAGAGGCGATAGGAGCGATAGATGACGTATACCGCTGGCACGAGCAGCAGGGAGGTTTCCCAGTTGAAGGTCTGATTAAGCCACGCGATGCTGCCTGCGATTCCGGCCCCGACCAGGTAGTAAGGGAATGACCAGAAATAACACTCCACCAGGATGCGCGTGAGCGGCCGCCGTTCGGTCAGCGAAATGACGGTGGCAATGGTCCCCGCATTCGCAATGAAATATACGGTCGCCGAGACTCCCAGCAGCACGGGACGGCTGCCCGCCAGAAGATTGGCGAGCGGGTGATGGTAAACCCCATACGCCAAAGCCGTCGAAATTGCTCCGGCGCATACGTTGAAAGTCGCCTGCAGCGCAATAGGCCGTTCCGGATACAGGCACTGCGCCAGCATCGAGACCGCGCCCAAAATCAGCGTTTCTGTGAAGCTGAGTTCGATTACGCCGATCAGAATAAAGAGAAAATTCACCGACAACGTGCCGGTGATTCCGGGAAGATTCACCTTGAGCCGCGACGACAGGATCGCTATGCCGAGATAGCAGATGAACTCGGCGATGTTCTTGCTGCTCTGATGGACCCCGCCCAAAACAAGGATCGCCGTTCCGGCCACGATGGTCAGGCCGATAAACAGTTTGGCAGCAACAGACAGTCCTCTCCATGAATGCGATCCAGATACCCCAATCGTCCCGCCCGCGGCGCCTGTCATACGATTGAGCACACCTCTGCCATTTGGGGTCCCCCTACTACACCAGGAATATCAGTTAACACATTTAGAAACAATCATTTAAGGAGGTTTCAGCGAAACTTCGGTAACCGCCCCGCGACCCTTTTGGGAAGTTGACGGAAAGGGCCGAATTGTGCCGAAACAGGAGCTGGGAGATTTCAAATCGGGACCCAAGATGGCGCGAGGAGGGTAAGAACTATGAGTCTTAAAAAAATCTAATTGCGCGGAGAAGGGAGCTGGGATTTCTGCTGCGGTTGCATCTGAAAGTGCAGTCCCGTACACGCTATCCGCTTCCGCTACAGATGAGAAAAGCAACTCCGTAACTAATCTGGTAGTCTCATTACTCACCAGCCCACGCCGGGATGGCGGAACTGGCAGACGCAGCGGACTCAAAATCCGCCGGTACTTAGTACCTTGGGGGTTCGACTCCCCCTCCCGGCACCACGCCCAACCCCTTCACCAATGGTCAGTTAGGCAGGACAGCGGCCACCAATCGCTGATCTATCACTGCACTGCTGTGGGGCTATTTTCAGGTTCTCTTCCCAAACTCTGACCAAACTGGGATTCGGTGGACGCTTGGGATTTTTGCTTGGCATCCAGCCGTGCCGCTGCGTCTACCAGATCTGCCGGACCAGCATGATTTGGCAGAAGCAATTCGGCGATGACTACTCGAATGGCTACGATGAATATGGACGCTCGTGGGGTCCGCAGAGACGAGTGAGGGCGAACGCGGCAGGTTCCATGCAAACGACCGTGCGAGATCTTGCGCGCTTCATGCAAGCGGTGATGCTGGACCAAGGGTTGCGGAAAGACGTTCGAGACCAGATATTCAGCCCGCAGATTCAGATCTCGTCCAAGCACGGGTTTCCGACGTTGGCCAATGAAACTACGGACGAGAATAAGCCAATCCGGCTCAGCTACGGTCTCGGGTGGGGCCTGCACTGGACGCCCTAGGGCAAGGCCTTTTTCAAAGAAGGACATGACGACGCTTGGCGGAATTACACCATCGCCTTTGATGAGCGGCGGATCGGCATTGTCACAATGACGAACAGCGGGAATGGCGAGGGGATTTATAGGGATCTCTTAGAGAGCCTGCTCAAGAATACGTTCACTCCCATCGAGTGGGAAGGTTTTACACCCTACGACCAACTGCCGCCACGTGCGCAGCTCAAGGAGCACAAGGCGGTGCACGTCGATTCAACGATTCTGCAGACATATGTTGGGCACCACGGGGACCCACCGGACGTGATCCTGACCATACGGCAGGAAGGGAACACCTGTCGTTGCAGGAAAACGAATGGCCGAAACAGGATCTCTTCCCAGAGAGCAACCAGCATTTCTTCTCGCGGCTCGGCGACTACGAGTTCACTTTTCAAGGGGACAGCCAGGGCCATACCAACAAAATGATCCTGCACACTCGTGGCGTTGACATACCGATAAAGCGAATTGACTAGCTACGGTTGCAATTGGGTGTTGCAATCAGGCGACTTTACTCAAAAACCCAGTTCGATGGGTGAATGAGTGCTAAGGCGATATAACGACAGTTGCGACATCGTTCGGTCGTCTGCGGGCAACAGGAGTTGCCGTTTTGGCTTGCTTTCCGCCAAAGGTACACGACGGACCAGCCCCTTCCATCAGATCTGCATTGCAAACAATTAAGTTGCGCTTGGGCCACTTAAATGCACCACCTTGAATCGAGTGAGCATCCTTCTCCTCTTTCAGGTCTCCTGAAACTAAGTCAGTCCATCTGAAGTTCTTTCCTCTTAGCGACTACAACCCTTAGGAGGTTGCCTATATGTTTGCACGCAATGTCTCTTTCCATCTGAAGTCGAATATGCTGTCCGATTGCACGCGAGCTTTTGAAAAAGACGTCCTGCCTTTGCTTCGTAAGCAGAACGGCTTTAAGGACGAAATCACTCTCGCCGGTCCCGGGGGAGTTGATGTGACCGCGATCAGTCTGTGGGAAAACAAGAAAGATGCCGACAACTACAACACCAATACCTATCCGCAAGTGTTGAAGACTCTTGCAAGATTTATCGAGGGAACGCCCCAGGTTCACACCTTTGACGTTGTCACCTCTACCCTCCAGCAGCACGAACTCGTGACCACGTAAAAAACACGCTCTGAGTTGTTTGGGCGCGAGGAGGCGGAGTCCCCGCTTCCTCGTGTACCCATAATTGTCACGGAGTGGTCTTCTCCCAGCATTCGCGCCGCAAACAAAGCGGCCAAAGGCGAAGCGCAGACCCACACCTTAATGAAATCAGGCAAAGCTCCCGGTATCTGCATCGTCCTGCATTCTAACGCGCAATTCGCCCGATGATAGTCTTTAACTCGTGTTGAAATGTGCGATTAACCAGGCCTTTGAATGGCTTCTGGTGCTCTTTAGTTCGCATGGGCGTGCACAAGCGCGGGCGACGAGAACGCGATCTTGTTGGCGGCCGATGGTCCACGCCACAAGCGGTGATGAGAGACCTTGCGCTGGGCGCGGGGCTCTGGGCTGTATGGACGGGCTTGATAGTGAGCTGTCTTGCTCAGACTTGCCTCTGCCCCACGCGTCATCCTTCAATCTACTGAGTGTGTGACCGAGCGCCGGCGTGTGTTCGTGGCTCTCGTTGTCAAGTCGCTGCCGGACCCGCTCCACTAGGAATCCAACCGAGGCGACCACATCCAGCATCGAAGCTTGACGCGAATTCCGAGGAACCTCCGGTTCCGCAAGCAGAAAGTCTGAGGGCATGAAGGTATGGATACGACATTGAACGAGAAGCTGAGACGGCTGAGTGTGATGCTGCTGGTCGCGCTTGCGATTGTGGCACTACCGCTACGAGTACCCGCTCAGGATCAGCAAGACGATCCCCCGAGCCGGGTGGCCCGCCTCGGCTACATGGAGGGCTCGATTTCATTGCAGCCGGCCGGTGAATCGGAGTGGGTGCAGGCGGTTGCTAACCGGCCCATGACAACCGGCGACAAACTCTGGGCAGACAAGGGCTCGCGCGCCGAACTGCAACTGGGATCGGCCGTGATTCGCCTGGATGCCAATACCGGTTTTTCGTTTCTGAATCTGGATGACCGCACAGTTCAGATCCAGCTTACGTCCGGCTCGCTCAATATCAGCGTACGGCAACTCGACCGCGACAACGTCTTCGAAGTCGACACGCCCAACCAGGCGTTTTCGATATACCAGCCGGGAAGTTATCGGATAGAGGCCAGCGAAGACGGAAATTACACCGTCATCAGCGTGCGCGAAGGCGACGGCGAATCGACCGGCAACGGCCAAAACTTCACCCTGCATGCGGGACAGAGAGGCACGTTCAGCGGGACGGAGTCGTTGACCGCCGACGTGGTTCAAATCGGCGGCCCCGATCAATTTGATAACTGGGCATACAGCCGCGAGCACCGGCACGACGACTCGCGCTCGGCGGAGTACGTGTCGCACGACGTGGTCGGCTATGACGACCTTGACGACAATGGCGACTGGCGCGACGACTCGAACTACGGACATGTCTGGTTTCCTAACCGGGTCGCGGCGGGTTGGGCACCCTATCATGACGGCCATTGGGATTGGATCTCTCCATGGGGATGGACATGGGTAGATGACGCTTCGTGGGGCTACGCGCCGTTTCACTACGGACGGTGGGTAGCTATCGGCGGGCGCTGGGGCTGGGTGGCCGGGCCGGTGGCAGTGCGGGCGGTTTATGCGCCGGCGCTGGTGGTTTTTATTGGCGGCGGAGGTGGTGGATTCGGGGGCAATGTGGGATGGTTTCCCCTTGGCCCGCGCGAAGTTTACATGCCCTCCTACCACGTCAGTCGGGAGTATGTGAACCGCGTGAACATCAGCAATACGACCGTCAACAACACCACGATTACCAACGTCTATAACACGACCATCATCAATAAGACCACAAACATCACGAACGTGACGTATGTAAACAGAAATGTGCAAGGAGCTGTAACAGCCGTACCGCAGCGCGCTTTCGTGAGTGCGCAGCCTGTGGGCAGAGCTGCGGTGGTCGTAAACGCGAGGGAAATCGCCTCTGCGCCTATGAGTTCGAGAGCTGCGGTGGCTCCAACACGGGAGAGCGTTCTGGGAGCCAGGGCTGCTACTGCGAACCGTGTAGCCGCGCCGCCGGCAGCAGTATCGAACCGGCAGGTGATCGCCAAGGCAACACCGCCACCGCCGCCGGTTTCATTTGCCAGACAGCAGCAGGCTCTGGCGGCGCATCCCGGACAACCGTTGGCAAGGAGCGAAGTGCAGACCTTGCGTCCGGCCAACGTGACGGCAACGCAACCCATCGTGAAACAAGCGCCTCCGGGCAAGCCGGCAACGCCGAACACGGGACGCCCGGCGAACCAGCCGAATCAACCTGAGAACCAGCAAAGTGCTGCCAGACCGGGGCGACCTGCGGATACGGCAACAGCGAACCAGCCGGCGAATCGCGCGGGAAACCAGCCTGCTCCGAACGATCGTCCGGGAGCGGCCAATCCGGCTCAGCCAAATCGTCCACCGATAGCGCAACCAATCCAACCGGTACCAGCAGAGCCGACGAACCGGCCTGAGCCCAATCATCCAACTCCGCCGCCCGCGCGGAATGATCGTCCGCCATCGGTGCAGCCGAATCAACCCGCCATGACACAGCCAACGAATCGACCGGAGCCGAACCGTCCAACTGAACCGCCCGCGCGGAATGATCGTCCGCCATCGGTGCAGCCGAATCAACCCGCCATGACACAGCCAACGAATCGACCGGAGCCGAACCGTCCAGCTGAACCGCCCGTGCGGAATGAGCGTTCACCCACGGCGCAACCGAATCAGCCCGCGCCAACACATCCAGCGAATCTGCCTGAACCGAACCGGAACCAGCCCGTCCCACATCCACAAACTCCTCCTCAGCCGGGTGCGCAACCACGCACGCCACCTCCGGAGACGAGATCGACGAGACCGCCCCAGGGTCAGCAACCAAAGGCGCAAACGCCCGAGCAGAAAAAACAAGAGGAGAAAAGGCGGCAGGAGGAACAGCAGAAGCCTCCGGGTGAGTAGAGACTCAAGGGGGATCGTTCCGTTATGTGATCCCACATGAGTTCATACTGGGCTGGAGGGGGCGGCAGACTCCTGTCGATCGTGTGATTCGTCTCTTCCGTGTTCTGCGTCGATGAGAAAACCGCCTTCCAAGCCTCGGATCGGCTCGATCCCGTGCTGCCGCTTTCGCCGGGACGCTTCCATCGTCTCACCTTGAGATGCGTCCTGACATTTAATGAGTGATCTCGCGTATTTCAACAGTCAAGCCAGATCTGGCTTTGGCGGCAGTTGCTTTCTCTTTCTAACGATTCTGGATTCATGCGCTTAGCGGATGAGCTGCTATTTACCTGCCGTGTATTGTCAACGGCGAAAAGGCTGTACTAGAAGTGTCACTGCAATGCAAAACATGCAAAAGGGGACCCTTTCATGAAGAAGCTTGCAATGGCATGGCTAGTGGCGATGGTCTTGACGCTTGTCGGGTGTGGCTCGAATGATACCAAGGGAAACATTAGTGGGACCTGGACCGCGGTCCTCTCCGATGCGAGTTTCAGCTTCGGTACATCAGTCGCGGTAAACAACGACGGGACCCTAAGCGTCAGCCAATTTAGTTTCTCGACGAACGGTCCGTGCTTTGTATCAGGAGAGACAGAGAGTGGGTCGTTCGCCTTCACTGGAGATTTTAGTGGCAACGTGAGGGGCCATTTTGATTACAAGGTGGTGTCTGGATCACCGAGTGGCAACACTCTGACGCTGACGGGAACAGCAAATGGGAATACGATCGCCGGCAACTGGTCTCTCGCTGGCGGAAACCCGACCGGGTGCCAGGGTTCAGGAACCTTCACGATGATGAAGACTTAGACGCGGCTCAAAGATGGCCCGAATGACGAGCGGCCCGGACATTGTCGGATTATTTAGAGTTGCCGACAATGCGGAAGTTAGGAATTGTTGCGATTGCCTCCAACAACGCACTTCACAGGTGGTTCGCTCTGCGTCCCCCCGGGCCAATCATTGGGCTGGAATGTAGCTGGCCAGCAGAACAAACGCGGCGGCGGCCAGTAGATCACTTCGTCCAATAGCGACACTCTTTAGTTTTCAACGAGGGCGACTCGCTGTTTGAGATATTGAAAAACCAGTTTGCTCCGGCGGAGCGCACGCTCCGGAGCCTGAGGTGCTGCTGGCGTCGTCCTGAGCGTCATTCCCACCGTTATTGGTGAGCGGACTTCGGAGCAGGGCTGTTCAGCGAACGTCCCATGACTCGAAAGAGTTTGGGGCGTTTTGTTTTGGAGGGAGGTCTGCGAGAGATCGATCAACAGGCGATGGTCACTCCGAACCCCGTCAATAAGAACATTGGCGATTTTGCGTCAATTGACGCCAGCGCCACCGGTTGCGCGTATCTGGTCCAGAGTGGTCGCTTCTGACCATACGCCGATCGGAATACCGCGTAGTGTGAGGGTACATCCCGGGCTGTCAGGTCTTCGATACCGTTGATCGCAAATTGGAGGAAATAGAATGGCTACTCAACTATGCCAGAAATGCAAGCAAGCCCATCCCGGTCGCGTCTGCGATTACGACGAAAAAGGTGAATGCGCCGAGACGATTGACACCAATGACGTTGCTGCTCAACCCTGCGACGCACCGTCAACAGACGATGTCGGCACACGTTCCGTAAATTGACTCCGAGGCCGGAGGCCCCGCTGCCTGTCAGATTCGCATCTTGACCGGGTCAATAGCGATTCCCCGCCGGCTTCTCCAGTTCGTCCAGAATTGTTGGAACGTTGTCTACGTCCCCGCTCGCCGCGTACCCGGTCGCAAAACCAGTTAGAGTTTCCGTACTGCGGCCCGCCAGATCGACAGCAGTTTTCAGCTTCTGGAGCGCCTCATCGTATCTGGGCGGGTCGACGCTACCAATTCCCTGACTACATTAACGATCCCTTATCCAGCTTGCTATGGGCATGGACTCGAACAGCAGCGCAATCAGGAAGAGTCCGATCGATACCTGGTTCGCCTTTCTCGAGACTTGAGCGGCAATGTGAGCGGTTTGGAACAGACAGTCGAATTGTCACAGGTTAAGGTTGTTTCAATTTCGATCCTCCAGGTTGTCGAGCGGGGCCTTGGAACCCCAAGAATTCGACTGAGAATCGGAAGCACAATCAAACCCAAACGGAATTCAGACTGCCGCAAGGCGAGACTCCTCGGAGGATTCCATGAAGAGAGTATTCCTGCTGATCGTTCTACCGGCCTTGCTGGTTGTGCTGGGGTTTGGACAGACTCCCGCGGCAAGCAGCAATACAGATCAGATCAACATTAGAGGTTGCCTCGGTGGCTCGGACAGCAACTACGTCGTTGGGGAAGACGATACGGGCAAGATTTTCAAGATCACCACCAGCAGCGCCGATCTCAAGGCGTATCTGGGCCAGGAAGTAAGACTCAACGGGACCAGAGAAGCTACTGCTGAGAACAGCCTTGCCGTCACGGAAGTGAACATGATCTCTGAACACTGCACCGCGGCCGCGGCTACACCGGCTGCGAGTATCAGCGCGCCTGCGGAGACGATCACCATACCCCCTGCCGCTGCACCGGCGGCAACTGTCAGCGCACCTTCCGAGACTGCCATCGCACCTCCTGCCGCCGCTGTTCACCCAACACGGCCCTCCGCTCGACCGCGGAAACCGGCAGCAACGCCCTCCGCCGCGGCTGCACCCGCTGAGCCTATCAGCACACCTGTCGCGGACGAGGTTGTACCCGTCGCGCCTGCCGGCCCGCCCTCGGAGACTACCAGTATCCCCGCTGCACCTGCTGCAGCTGCTCCAAGGACCTCCACGAGCCGGTCTGCGGCGATGTTAGTTTCTATCGTCGTGGTGCTCCTCATAGGCGCAGGAGTCCCTCTTTACAACCGGTGGAGAAGACGAAAACTCTTGGAGCAGACGAGAGGCCAGAATCTCTCTTTTACGCAGGAAGCGAAATCCGACCCTGGCAAGAGCGACACGATCGAAAAGCGTAAAGCTGCCTAGGTGAGTACACATCTCGTGGTTCTCTCGCAACGTGCAATTCCGCAGACGTTGGATGTGGCATTGGGGGAGCCCTGCTTGTTTGACGATTGAAGTTTAAGTCCGATGTTAGAACATATCCGATCCAAACCGCTTGCCATCATAATGACCTGCATAGCTCTGTTCCAGTCGGACATGCTGCTTGCGGCGCAGGTAGCCGCGCGTCACACCGAGGGCGTGGTCCACGGCTTTCTGCTGCTTAGCACACTAGAGGGTAAGCCGCTCGCCGACGGTGACTCGGTCCAGGTATCCCGAGGCAATCGGGTGACCAGCCATTTGGTGTTCCGATTTAAGGACGGCTCCGTCTACGATGAAACCGCAGTCTTTTCTCAGCGCGGCAATTTCCGGCTCCTGAGCTACCACCTCGTGCAGAAGGGCCCGGCATTCCACTCTCCAATGGAAGTTTCGATCGACACTTCTTCGGACCAGGTTACGATTTGCTACACCGATGACGAAGGCAAGGAAAAAACCGCAACCGACCGGATGAAATTCCAGCCGAACCTTGCTAACGGCATGATTTTCACGCTGCTAAAAAACGTCCGCCCCGATGGGCCAACAACCATGTCGATGGTGGCGGCCACTCGAAGCCGCGCCTCGTAAAGCTGGCAGTTACTCCCCAGGGCGAGGAGCCGTTCTCGGTCGGCGGCTCCCCACGCACAGCCATGCATTTATGTTCTGAAGGTCGAAATCGGGGGCGTTTCGGGGGTGATTGCGCCGCTTCTGGGGAAGCAGCCACCGGACATCCATGTCTGGATTTTGGGCGGGGAGGCACCCGCCTTCGTTAAGTCGGAGAGCCAGCTTTACTTGGGCGGCCCCATTTGGCGAATCGAGCTGGTCAGTCCAGTCTGGCCGCGAGTGGCAACTGTGGATTCGAAGGACTGACCTGGATTGTCGGACAGACCGGAAACTGTGCGGTCGATGGCGAAACATCCCTATATCACTCATTGACCCGGAGGCATATCAGTCAATCTCCCGATCTCCCCAGCCCCGCATTTTCCAGAGTGCTACGATTCCATTTTTTAATCCAAAACGGCAACGGCTTCTATCTCAATCAGAAAATCTCCACTAGCGAGGGCGGGAACCCCGATCCAGGTGCTGGTTGGCAACTTGTCTGGCGGAAAGAAGCTGAGCAGGACTTCACGCACCGAACTTGCGTTGTGCATACCAGGATCGGCAGCGGTCATACGAGATAATCGCGGACCTACCCGGGAACTCGGCGCAAGTGGGCAACACAACAGCGGACTCGACAGCGGACTCGACACGGACCGCTGGGTTTGTCAGAGAGCTCAGCACCAGAGGCTCTCAGGGCGTTTAGATTCGGGCTAGTCTGCCCAATCAGTCATTACAAGACTAGACAACACCGCTTAGAACATCGCGGCCGGAGCGGGTAAGTGTTTGCAAATGTTTGTAGATGAATTAGAGATGTATGGGTTGGGACTCAAAATCCGCCGGTACTGAGTACCTTGGGGGTTCGATTCCCCCTCCCGGCACCACGCCCAACCCATTCGAGGACAATTAGTTAAACCGGAAGGATCGCCGGATGGGTATTGTCTTCAACGCTGGGTCTTTTTACTCTGGCGCGTTTCGGAATCGGCGAGTGCGCGCCTCTACAACTTCAACGGAATCGCGTGCGTCGGCATCGGGCTGGCAGAAGGCCTAAAGCGTCGATTCGCTCTCAACTACAAGTGCTCGCCTGATCGTGCGGGGCTATAGCACGAGGCGTTGGTTACCACACGTTACTACCTTCTATTACGTTCTTGCGATTGTGGAGGTACATGGACCAACGTAATCTCGACCCATGCAAGATCGCATCGAATCCGGGGCAAGCCCAAAGCTAAGCGCTGGGAACGTACAGTCGATGGCGGTCCTCGAGGCCCTCATGAAATCCCTCTTATGCGTCACGTTCGTTGTCCTGGCGATGAGCGCGGTTTGCGCCGCGAAAGACCTGCCGGACGCCCCCAGCGCCGTGGCGGCGGCTGCCCCGATCGAGCTGCAACCGGTGAGTTCTTCTCGTGCGCCAATAGCCATCGTGGAAACGAAGCCCATCGATGCGACGTTTGTGAGCCTGGCCATCGTTTCGACCGGCAGCACCTTTGCCGACTCCTACACCACTCTGTTTGCCCGCCAGAACTGGCTTGCCGGCAAAAAGGGGGTCTGCAACATGGAAGTGCAATCCGCCTACCTGTACGGCACGCATCCCACCGTGGCCCGCGTATATGCGGTGGCATCAACGAAGGCCGCGGCATCGATATTCGCCGCCTACTATTTGAAAAAGCATCACAACAAGTTCTGGAGCCTGCCCCTGGTGGCGAACTCGGCAATCAGCCTGGAGGGTGTCACCCAGAACATGATGGCGTGCAACTAACGCTGGGCGGGGATTGGGTTTTGCCGGATGGCAAAAGGGCGCGGCTGAGATCCGCGCCCTCGCTATTTGCATGAACTGCTCGGTGCGGCAGGCTCTTACTGCACCGTGAGCGTAAGCGGAAGCGAGTGCTGCAATGTGCTGGAAGTCCCGGTAACGGTGACTGTATAGGTTCCGGGTGTTGTGACCGTCTGCGGTGCGATGCCGGTGCCGCCGGCACAAGCCGGCATCAGCAGCAGCGTCCCGGCCAGAAAAGCGAGCGCGAAAAGAGTCATGACATTCTTCTTCCAGCGTTTCGAGCTTAGAAGGACAATCCCAAAGAAGCCGAATCCCTGAAGCGGCAGCCATACTGCTAGCTGGAACTGATTCTGAGCAGGCAGCGCCATCGCCGCAGAAGTGCCCGTGGTCGCGATCTTGAGGGTTGCCGTTGCGGAGTTTGATCCGGGCGTAACGGACGTGGGTGAGAAGCTGCAGGTCGATGCAGGGGGCAAGGTGCCACAAGTCAGGCTGATCGCGCTGCTGAAAGCTCCTCCTGACGGAGAGATCGTCAGCGAATAGGTTGCGGTGGCGCCGGCCTTGACGGTGGCGCTGGTGGAAGCAGCGCCCAGGCTAAAATCCACGATCCCAGTGCCCGTGATGTTCACTCTCTGCGGGCTGCCTGATGCGCTGTCGTTCATGGTGAGGACGCCGCTGCGGCTCCCGCTGGCCGTGGGAGTAAAAGTCACATTGAATGTGCAGGCGGAGCCGGCAGCGAGGCTCGCCGGGCAGTTGTTGGTTTGCGCATAGTCCCCGGCGATCTGAATGTTCCCAAGGGTGAACGCCGCATTCCCCGTGTTGGACAATTGAACGGCTTGGGCCGCGCTGGAAGTTCCGATCGCCTGATTAGCGAAGTTCAGGCTTGACGGCGCCAGAGACGCGGCTGCGGCCAAACCGCTGCCGCCGCTCAAGCTTATGAGTTGAGGTGACCCCGTTGCGTTGTCGGTGATCGAGATGGATCCCGTGCGCGGGCCGGAAACTGTGGGGGTAAAGGTCACGGACAGCGCGCAACTCGCGCTTGCGGCAACGCCGCTCCCGCAATTGTCGTTTTCCGCGAAGTCGCCGGTGATCGAGATCGATGAGATGTTCAGGGCTGTGCTGCTCAAATCGCGCAGAGTTACCTGCTGCGGCTGGCTGGTCGTACCGACCTGGATCGCAGGGAACTGCAATGATGCCGGGCTCAGGGATACAGCGACGGCTGAACCGGTCCCAATCTTCGAAATAAAGCCGTCGGCATTTCCTCCGGATTGGATCTGGAAAGCTGACTGGGTTGTAGGAAAGTCAGTGGAAGTTGTAGTTCCAGCGACATAGATGTTTCCCTGGGTATCCAGAGCCATGCCGCCCGGCGAATCGTTCGCGCTTCCCCCTAGATAGGTGGCGAACAACTGCGTGCTGGCTGCTGGGTCAATCTCCACCAGCAAAACGTCGGTCTGCGCGCTGTAGGCTTCGATCGCGTTCTGAGTTTGAACCAGACCGCTTAGGGTAGCGCTCGCAATGTAGGCGTCGTTGTTGGAATCGAGCGCAATGGACTGCGGGCCGGCAAAGTTATTGGCGGCGAGAAATGTTGAGTACAGCAACGTCGCTGCCTGAGAATCGAACTTGGTGACGAAGGCGTAGCTGCAGTTGAATCCAGAGACGCTCGGATCGCAGATGCCGGTAGATGTAACCGGAAAGGTGCCATCGCTTTGCGCACTGCCCGTGATGTACGCCGCGCCCGTGCTGTCGACGGCGACGCCTGCTATGCCCACCGGATTGCCGCTCGATCCATAAAAATAAGTCGAGTAGTCGAGCGTTCCCGTGCTGCTCAGTTTGGTCAGAAATCCGACCGTTGCGTCCTGCGGTGCGTTATCCGTGGTGAGATAGGCTCCGGATGTGGCCGGGAAATTGTATGTATTCGTTGTGCCAGTGATGTATGTATTTCCATTCGCATCCAGCGCAAGAGCGCTGATTGCGCTAAACGGAGTCGGCCAACACTGGCTGTTTCCGCAGTTCAGAATGACATTCGTATTGCCGGCGAGGTAGGTCGAATAGATGAACGAGGAACCATCGGCGCTGAAGGTAGTCACAAAGCCGTAGGTTCCAAAAAAGCCGCCCTGGTTAGCTTGTGCCGTAGCCTGGTACGCATTGGCCAAGGGGAAGTTTTGCGATTCGGTGAATCCTGCGATATGCGCCTGTCCCAGGCTGTCGACGGCAATGGCAGCGGGCTGATCGAACGTGTTTCCACCCAAATAGGTTGAGTACAGAAGAGTCGACCCTGCAGCGGAGATTTTGCTCAGGAACGCGCTGTAAGGCCCGGGCTGTTGTGCCTGAATCGGCTTCACGGTTGGAAAATTGCTGGACTCCGTGCTGCCGGTCACGAACACGTTGTCCGAGCTGTCGAGAGCCAGTGCCAGGCCAAAATCCTGACTGTTGCCGCCGAGGTAGTCAACGTAGACCAGACTGGAACCGGCAGGATTCAGTTTTGCAACGAAGACGTGATTTGCAGCTTGGGGGAGTGAGCCGAGCGCAGCCAGTGGAAAATTGGGCGAATTGCTATAGCCGACGACGTAAGCGCTGCCTGTGCTGTCTACTGTGATCCCGGTGATCTGGTCATTGCCGCTTCCACCCAGGTATGTGGAATAGACGAGAACCGGGTCGATGACGAGCGGCTGGGTTGCGTCGTAGTGGCCGAGCTGAAAACCGACGTGGGTTGCATCCTTCACGATGAATGCGCCGCCAACCGGAGTACGCTGAGTGCCGATTTGCTGGTAGACCACCGGGCTCTGAAAATGCAGCTCCCCGTTTGCTGTTCGCAGAGCCAAATCCCCGAATTCATCCAACTCCACTCGATTTGCGCCTTGGATTTCCAGCTGAATTCGGCTGGGATCGGAACCGGGGTGAATCTCAAAATCATATTCGAGTTGCCGATGATTCCCGTAGTACACCAAGTCAATTCCGGGATACACGTTCTTGTAACGCACCCGGCCATAGGTAGGAACATTGGTTCGCCATTGCGAAGGGTCGTTGCCCAGAAAGTAGTTGACCACTCCCGGCTGCAGATCTTCTCCAACGACCGCTGGGTTCTTGGCCGCACCCACGAGCCGGAACTGCAGAATTGCGTTTTCGCCGGCTACTGGAGGAGTTGGAAGCGACGAGACGGCAGTCGCTCCCGTTTGGCTAGGGCGCAGAGCTAGGGTCAATCCGCCGGCCGTCAGATAGGCGGTATATCCGCTGCCTCGCGACAGAAATTTGACTTCCGGATTGCTCTGGCCGTGGTTGGCCTCGAAGGTCAGCGGCAGCTTTCCGTAGCCGGTGTCCGATTGCCGGATCTGTGCTCGCACACAGATCGTCGTCACACTAAGGATCGCAGCAACGACTGCACGCACTGTGGTTCTCGATCGCATTACCGCTCCTTTTTTCGTGCCTCACAAGTGAGTAGGAGTATTGCCGGGCCGCGGACGAGAAAAGTGTGGGGCCCCCCTGACTCTGAACAATGCACGGCAGATACCGAATCGCCCGGGCATGCGATGCCCGCTTCTACTAGAGTTTGTTTGACTTACGCCCTGGCTTCGTTCGGGATGCGACATCATCTGGTCGCTTGCTGTCTGTCCTCAAGAAAGGTGTCCGGCAATTGCACATCGGCGATTTCCGCCAGTCTCGACAGTCCGGATTTGCTCCGGCCGCGCCTCACCCACTGCGACTGTTCGGATTCCGTAACAAAAGGAGGGTGATAGACACGTTCCTCGTTGGTTCATGCACACTTGAACAACAAGCAAGTTATGCCGTCTCGTGGCGTTTATTTGAAACCTCAAATCCGAAGCCGCACCTTTGAGCA
>Ga0207153_1060_pt1 | contig 24547 bp, 20 predicted proteins | sample Alteio_BWMinHeat_27_FD_153580 | JGI IMG/M metagenome (GOLD analysis project Ga0207153, IMG submission 153580) | Enriched cells from forest soil in Barre Woods Harvard Forest LTER site, Petersham, Massachusetts, United States -... | ecosystem: Environmental > Terrestrial > Soil > Temperate forest >...
GCCAATTGTCTGATATGTTCAATAATGGGTTTTGCAAAATCTGCTGCTTTAGCGGTGTAAGCGTCTACGCGGGCATCGTATTGGTTCATGGGAATTGTGAGTTGGTTATCGTCTATATCAAACTTACGAAGTTTTTGAAACTTCGTAAGTTTCAATTCAAAAAGACTTTCGGCTAATGACCATTGCCTAATGACTACCCCACCAAATCCCTGAACAACTGGATATGCCAACTATCCTTAAAAGGCACTTCCCACTTGGTGTTTAACTCGGTTAGGTTTTGAACGAGGTTATTGAATACAATAGAGTCTTTATTAATCTTACCTTCTTTTATCTTTTCCTCAAAGCCATGGCGCGGTAAGGACAATATCTCTTCCCCTTCACGATAAGCCAGGTTAAAACGATCAAACAGGTTGATGTTAAACTGCTGCTCCAACTGCTTCATAAAGTGCACTGATTTATCAATTGAGCATCCGCTGGCACCTGCCTGGCTTTCGTCTACTATTAATACAATAAAACGATTGTACCGAATTTCGCCTTTGGCTTTTAGCTGGTTATTATGGGCGGTCCATTGCGTGGTGAACTGGTTCAAATACTGTTGTATATCTTCAACCTCGGCGTCGGCCAACTTTTTGTCAGACTGGTATATCCACACTCTTGAATTTTCAGAAAATTGCATGTACAAAGCTATCAAATTATTAACTTAGGCGTGAAGTTTTGTTGTCATGCTAAAATCAGTTCTGCCGAAAATTAAAAAAGTAAGTCTTATTTTATTTCTTTTGACGGCTGCATCTCTCGGCTATTGTTTCCGCACCGGTATGAGCGAACAGGAAATGCTTACCTGGGGCAATAAATGCTTAACCCAATCATACGATGCACCTACCGATACCAAGCTTAAAAAATGGGAACTGGAATTAACGCCGGATGCTTTTATCCGATTGCGAAAAACTTATCAAAATGGCAAACAGGAATATTTTTCGTTTCACCTGCACCGCCTTGCTGATATGAACTATTTAGGCAACACTGATAATGGCACTCTGCAACTAAAAACTATGGCTGATGATATTATCGTTCAAACCCATAACGACCGGCAAGGTGACCTGGACACGTTGGCAACAATATTGAGCCTGCGCGTAAAAAATATGCAGCCCGAGCGATTAGATAGCCTGCAAATGGTTCTGGATTATTTTAAGGCGAAGAGTTTATAAGCCGTTTGCCCTTACGGTAATTTCGGCAATATCTAAAACAGCTATTTCCTGCTCTTTTTCTTTATTCTTAACACCGTCGCTCAACATTGTCATACAGAAAGGGCATGCAGCTGCAACTACCTGCGCGCCTACCGACATTACTTCTTCTATACGTTCAATGTTTATCTCTTTATTGCCTTTTTCGGGTTCTTTAAACATTTGTCCGCCGCCGGCACCACAGCATAGGCCGTTACTTTTGCAGCGTTTCATTTCTACCAGTTCGGTATCTAATATTTCTAAAGCAGCACGTGGCGCTTCGTAAACATCATTACCACGGCCCAAATAGCACGGATCATGGTAAGTTATCTTTTTGCCTTTAAAGCTCTCGCCACCCTCGGCTTTTAGTTTGCCTTCGTCAATAAGCTGTTGAATTAATTGCGAATGGTGTATCACCTCATAATTACCACCTAAACCGGGGTATTCATTTTTTATGGTGTTGAAGCAATGCGGGCAACCCGTTACAATCTTTTTTATTTGGTAGCCATCCAACACCTGGATATTGGTCATGGCCTGCATCTGGAACAAAAATTCGTTACCCGCTCGTTTGGCCGGATCGCCGGTACAGCTTTCTTCGGTTCCTAAAACGGCATAGCTTATACCCACGTGCTGTAATATTTTGCAAATGTCGCGGGTTATTTTTTGCGCGCGCTGGTCAAAACTCCCGGCACATCCCACCCAAAATAATATTTCCGGCGTTTTACCTTCGGCAGCCATTTGCGCCATGGTTGGCACATGAAGAATTTCGGATTCGTCCCGATAGCTATCGGGATTGATTTCGGATTTATTTTCGTTTTCCATTCTTTATTTCTCTGATAACTGCCAACTCAAAACTGCTAACTATTTTGCTGTCCAATTAAACCTATCCGCATTGCTGTACTTCCACGGCGCGCCGTTGTTTTCCATATTGCCAAACATATTGTTGAGGCTTGCCGGCGCTTGTGATTCTTCCATCACCACGTAGCGGCGCAGTTCGGTTATAATTTCCAGCGGATTGATATTTACCGGACAGGCATCTGTACAGGCATTACAGCTTGTACAGGCCCATATCTCTTCGCGGGTGATGTAGTTATCCAGCAATGCTTTATCATCTTTAAAATCCTTTCCTTTTTCATCGATGCCTTTGCCAACTTCGGTAATACGATCGCGGGTATCCATCATGATCTTCCGTGGCGATAGCAGCTTACCGGTAATATTAGCCGGGCAAACCGAAGTACACCTGCCGCATTCAGTACAGGTATAAGCTTCCATCAGGTTTTTCCAAGTCAGATCGGTTATATCTTTGGCGCCAAAACGACTTACCTCGCCGGTAGTTTCAGGAACAAACGAAGGATCAAGCATCGCTTTAACCTCGTTGGTTACCGACGCCATATTAGTGAACTCGCCCTTAGGCTTTAAATTAGAATAATAAACGTTAGGAAATGCCAGCAGGATATGAAAATGTTTGGAATAAGGCAGGTAATTTAAAAAAGCCAAAATGCCCACAATATGAAGCCACCAGCAAACACGCTCAATAATAGCCAGCGACGAAGCATTATCCGGCAATAACGGTGCAATAAATGAGCTTACCGGGAAACTGCCCGCTTTTATATAATGTTCAAAATGCAATAGCTGCAATTTATAGTCGGCGGCGTTCATGGTAAGGAAAGCCGTCATTAATATGATTTCAATACATAAAATATAGTTGGCATCAGATTTTGGCCATTTGGTCATTTCCGTTCCGCTGAAACGCTTAAGCCTTACAATATTGCGGCGACATAAAAACACCACGCATGATAGCAGCACCAAAATTGCCAGTACTTCAAAACCGCCAATTAATAAGCCATACAAGCTGCCCAATGGTTTAGAGAAGATTCGGTGCGAGCCAAATATGCCGTCTATCATGATCTCCAGTACCTCCAGGTTAATAATAATAAACCCGACATAAATAAAGAAGTGCATAACAGCCGCCACAGGGCGCTTAACCATTTTGGTTTGTCCAAGAGCCACTTTGGCCATTACCGCCCAGCGTTTGCCGGGCTGATCGCTTCGGTTGGTATCTTTACCTAACAGGATATTGCGCCTTATTTTACCCGCGTTTTTTGTAAACAGGTAAACCGCCGCGCCAAGTATGATGATGAATATAAGCTGTGCTATCATTATGCATGCATAGTATTTTTCAAAGTTAAAAGAATAGTTGAAAAAGGTTGTAAATGTTATAAAAGTTAGAATTATTATAAATATAAATTTATTCTACCCTCAAAATAACTTACTGATTACTAACCAAAAACAAATTATGCTAACCATTCACCCGATCAACCTAATCAACTTAATCAACCTTTTTTCAAAAAAATATCTCTTAAAATAAAAAAAAGGCTACATTTGCAGTCCTTAAACGGGCGGTATCATAGCTCAGTCGGTAGAGCAAAGGACTGAAAATCCTTGTGTCGCTGGTTCGATCCCAGCTGATACCACACTTGAATAAAACGAAAAAGCCTTCAATAGAAGGCTTTTCGTTTTATTATGGTCTCTAACTATAAGCACAATCGGTCGACGAAATTACTTGCCAAAAGGAAAAATAGTTGCAAATCATTTCAAAGCAAGTCAACGCAACTTTTGCTTGATATATTTCGACCAACTTCGATCGCTTAGAATCTTTGTTTCCTGATTTCCTCACAGGAACTTACTACTTTTTCATTGGTAATAAATTTATATCGATAACTATTATTTTTTTCCAAATAATAGTTATTTTCGTTAAAACCTTATTAACCAATGGATTTTCTAAAGAGGCCCGGCAGGCACAAAGCTTTATTATTGCTGATACTCGCTGCAATTATCATCCTGGCGAAAGTATTTTTACATGATAATATCTTGAAAACAATTCTGGAGACTTTTCCAGCCATTGGTGGCATTTACGCGGTTGCGACCGCGTTATTCCCCGATCATGAGTGGGTGCAGAAAACCGACCGGTACATACGTGGAAATAAGTTACTCCGAATCTTTTTTAAGGACCGCCCTGTTTTTGACCTGGACAGCAATAACCGAAATTTGGCCAAGCAAGACTTTTTATTTAAAATATCGGTCGAATCCGGTCGGCTGGAAGAAAACATCAAAGACGTTAATATCTATTCCTGGGAGCTCAAGGTCAACGATGATTTTGAGAATGGCAGCGAGTACTTCGATAAATTTCCTGACTGGGAGAACTATATTGATAACCAGCTTTTTCAGGTGATTCTTGGAGACTCTGGTATCGGTAAAAGCTATGAATTGATCAAACGGCTCGGCAAAGCCTGCCAACATATCGAAAGCGACTATACAGACGCAGCTTCATTGGCTAAAAAGAAAATGCCAGTTTATATTCCCTTAAAAGCCTTGACCGGTGCGCCGGATACCTTAGTTATTTACCATTACCTGAAAAGCGACGGTTCAACCTTTAAAAGCATGTCGGACGACAGATTATGGGACATGATCGACCGAAAACAGGTCATTTATTTTTTCGACGGACTGGATGAGGTGATGGAGTATGAATGGTACAGCTATTTGAAGGCTATCGAAAAAATGGCCAAAGAAACCACTGTATTCTTTTCCTGTCGGAAGGAGATCTACGATGAAATTATTGATGATTTATATACCAAACCGAATAAGGTACAAGAGATTAAGCCTGCTAAAGTCGTCTTAAAACCGTTAACCGAACACCAGATATTTGCGGAGATCGAAGGCTCAGAATATTTAGGAGCAGTAAAAAAAGAAAAAATACTGGCCTATATTCGCTCGCATGAGTACTTGCTTAAACACCTGTCCTTTCCACTAATATTGAATTTATTCCTAAAAGTATTTGATGACTTGAGTGACAAAGATAAGATCGTGATCCAGACCCCTGAACAGGAGGATGCTTTGGAACTACTGTGGTGTAAATTCGAAGATTATATCGTGGCAAGGAAACATGCAACCGCACTCGATACAGAGATTATTAAGAACCGTACCTATACGGTTTGGATGGCAAAAATTATGGGCCGCTCATCTTTTGATATTGATACCATTCAGCCTAACTGGTTACAAAAAGTCAGTTCAGTGAACGAGGTAGTGCCTTCTAAATCATTGCAGGTATTATATTATTTAATGACGCGTATTACAGCTGCCGTATTAATAGGCATCTCAGTAGGCTCTATAATTGCCCGGCCTTTAACCTTTTTAGGGAATAGCATTTTAGGTGGCCTAATCGTAACAATGCTGGCCGGAATGTTTAAAAAAATGCGAGGCAATGACCGGGGCAGGCGTTTAAATAAACTTACAGAAGTGGCCTACGTACTATTGTTGACGTTAGCACTAGTTATTATATGTGGTACCTATCAGGGTTTTGTGGTACCGAGGGAAGATAAAGATATGTACCGGTGGTATTTTTCCTTCACAGAAGCGACACCGGGGATGCTATTGGGTGTTGTATTAAGCGTTGTCTTCTCATACCGAATTATTATGGAGGCTAACGAAGGTAATTATATTGTGCCAGTCGAGAAATATAAATTCAACTGGCCGCATGCCTGGAAGGAAGGATTGATCTGGGGAGTATTGGTAGCTATCGCGGTTGGAGGCTTTGCGTTATCGGTTAAACATTTTTTTCCGGATAGTTCTTTTATTGCCAGGTGGCTACCCCAGACACTGGACGATATTAGTGTTAGTTTTACCCACAGAAAGGTTGCCACGGCTTATGTAAACTTGGTATTGTTCGCCTATGCCTTTACCATTACTTTCATCGTATCATTTTTAATTATTATTATTCTGGCAAGCCGTTATAAAGACATAAGGGTCAGTTCCGGCGACAAGAACCGTTTAAATTATGGAATAAAAACATCCTTGTTGACCGCCGCAATGCATACCTTGCTCATTATTGGCATTGTAAGTTTGCTCTACAGTTTCATGATCTTGAAGTTCGGGATCGCTAGTATTTGGCACGGTATATTCATTGCCTTTGGGATGTCGATATTGGCATTCTTGTGGGTGGGTGGTTTAGAAGTAATGAATCATATCATCCTCCGTGTGAATTTATATTTTCGGGGAATCGCACCACTGAATTACGATCCCTGGCTCAAATTTAACCGGGATATGGCACTAGTAAAAGAAGTAGGACCAAGCCTGAGTTTTTACCATAATACATTAGCCGATTATTTCTCGAAGTATAAGCTGGCCGGAAATGACCGAATCAGGTTAAAAGAACAATTATCAGGTGATAAGTGGTTTTACTGCATTTTTTTAGCTGTTGCGGCCTTCCTGATATATTGGCCTTTTCAAGAGCGATTTATCAATGACCATTTTTGGAAGGTCGGATCAGAGTTTCATGTTGATAAGGCAGCCCATGTACAGAAATTAACAGATACAACATTTCTGGTCCTCAAAACAGGGCGATTGACGATGAACGCTGAAGGTACTATTCATATCGGGACTTTCACCGGATATTCCAGCCCGGCCGGTATTACTGCGGGTTTTATGGGCGTCCCTATCAAAGCGGCTTATAATTTGCAGAAGATCGATACCTTCAGGCATGCGTCGTTTTTGTATAAAAAATCATTGGGCAGCGGCCGATGGTCAAAATATTATTATGTACTTCCTGAGATGAATGATAAGGAAGACACAATATGGTCGCACGTTGCTATAGGTGATACACTACATTTCTGGGTAAATGACCGGGAGTTTCAGAACAATTCGGATCATTATGGACTAATCATTGATATACTTGATAATAAAAAACTTAAAAAATAGCCCTCATGAAAAATTTATTTATTGTAATATTTGTGTTGAACTGCATTACCGGAAGAGCACAAACCTTGGTTCAATTACAAAATGCGCTAAAGTCCAGCGATAAAACAGTCCAGGCGATCCATGGCTATCCGGCGCATATAGATAACGGAAAATGTCATTGGGTGCCAGTAACGGCAATCGTAGTGAGCGGAAACGAGGTTACCATCACGGAAACCTGGCACACACTAATCGGTCAGGCGACCACAACCCTGACAGGCAAAGTGGTTAACGGTATGATAGCAGGTACTTGGTCTTCAGCTTATAGCTCCGGTACATGGTCGTATAGTTTTACAAAAAACACAGGATTATGGAATAAGACGCAAAGCGTACAAGAAAAGTTCGACGATAATTATCCTTTAAGATTGAGGATCGTCAACAAGCAGGATGTAAAGGACGGACCCTATGACTGCAACTAAAAATCTTCGCTTTATTTTTGTTTTAGCGTTTTTGTTAGCAACATCGAATGCTTTTACGCAAAAAAAAGATACCGCTGTCTGGTATACCAAACTGCCGGCTTGTCCCTGCCGAAACCCGGATTTTAATGGAGTAGTTTTAGGAGACGGTTGGGCAAAGGACAAAGGGGACCTTAAAAAATACCACCGGGGTGCGGCAGCTTCTTACCGTTCTTATCCTGCAACTAAAACCACGGCTGGACATTCCTGCCAGCAATGTTGTTATGACGTCAAAGGCAACTTGATCACTTCCGGGCGGGGCGCAGGCACACCAGATAAGAAGAGTGCTTGTAGTGGTGAAAATAAAAACGGAGTGATGACTTTGCGTTTCTTTGGCTTTATCGGTCATTACTGGTCAGATGTCAGGCCATGGAACAACCTAATGAAGAAAGACAGTCTAACTGGTTGGATCAGATACAATGTGTTTTGGCTCCCCAATAATGGGTCGGACTGTAAAATCAATATTGTTTCGGATTTATAATAATGACTTTATATCAATCCAATGACTTTCAGATAATGATAAAGTAGAAATAGTTTGGATTGGCAAGTATTGTATTTAGGCGAACATTTAGAGGGCAATAAAATTTACTATTATATTCAGTCTGTAGGACTTTTATGTCGGGATGTATTATTACCTACAAAAAATTCGATTATGCTCTTCCTCTCTATAAAACAGTCAAAATACTCACACTCTATATTTCCTGTGATGTAAAATAATATTTTTTGATACTTTAGTCAGAGTCTAAATCTTTTATCATTTGGGTATGTAAAAGTTTTATACCTGTTTGCACTCATGCTAATTTTATACTGGCTTCAATGTTTATAGTTAGATTGCCACCTGCATTTGTCGATTTACCATCTTATTTAAGCAAGTATATTTTGACATCATCTGCAATTATTTCCCTGTTGTTTGGGTCCCTCAATTGGATAGTATCTTACATTATTATGTAAATATCCTATACTACATGCTTTAACCCGCTGATTAGCTTTGGTAAACCAATAAAAACCAAATTTATAAACATAGTTTTCAGCAGCAGGGTAAATTAAAAGCGGCTTAATGGAATTGCACTAGTTTTTCTCAGCCCTGATAATTGATCAGCCATTGAAAGCGCTTCTTACCAATTATGAGTGAGTTTGTATTAGATTTAAAAATAGCGGCCCAAATGCCCGCGCGAAAAGACTGGCGTATCGGCACTATTGGTTCGGGTGCAATTGTACGTGGATGCCACCAGGTAGCTTACCGCAATGCAGGGTTTAACTCTTACGGTATCGCGTCGCTTCACAGGTCACAGGCAGAAGAAGTTGCACAGGAGTTTAACATACCCAATGTTTATGATTCATGGCAGCAGTTAATAAAGGATAAAAATATCGAGATCTTAGATATTGCCGTTCCGCCCGATAAGCAACTGGAAATAGTTCGGGAAGCTGTAAAAGAAAACGGCCATATCAAAGGCATACTTTGCCAAAAACCGCTGGCCATGAATTTAGAGGAAGCCAATGAGATCGTTTTGCTATGCGAACAGGCCGGGGTTAAATTAGCCGTAAACAGCAATATGCGGTATGATCAATCTATCAGGGCGTTGAAAACCTTGTTGGATAATAATTACTTCGGCGAAATTGTGCTGGCTACAATTGATATGCGGGCCATACCTCACTGGCAGGAATTCCTTGAGAAATACGACCGCCTGGAAATGTTGAATATGGGCATTCATCATATCGATACTTTCCGTTATCTGTTTGGCGATCCCGAGAAAGTAACTGCGGTAACCCGCAGCGACCCTCGGACTAAATTCCATCATATTGATGGCATTACGCAATATACTTTTCAGTATGCGGGAGGGTTGATGGCAACCAGTTTAGATGATGTTTGGGCATGGCAGGGCGAGGGGACGGAAAAAGACATGTACATAAAATGGCGCGTTGAGGGATTGGATGGAATGGCTACGGGCGAAATTGGCTGGCCTAAATTCCCGGAGAAAGGGCTTAGCACATTAAAATTCACTTCGCGTAAATTCCCCGATCAGTGGATTGAGCCGACCTGGGATACCGTTTGGTTTCCCGATGCTTTTGAAGGAACGATGGCATCCTTACTGCGTGCTGTTGAAGAGGACACACTGCCCGAAATAAACGGGCGTGATAACCTGCATACCATGGCAACTATCGACGCGCTTTATCTGTCGATAAAGGAAGAAAGAACTGTAAAAATATCGGAGACATTACAAAACCTTAAATAAATAAGAGAAATGATATCAGTAGGCATTTTTAACGGATACTATCCGTATTCTTTGGAAGAAACCATCAGCAAAGTAAAAAAGGACGGCTTTAACTGCATCCAGCTTGATTTGAGCTTTAAAGATTTCGACCTGAACGACCCGCATACTTTACCCGAAACCTTAACTATTGAAAAGGCGCGCACCATCCGCAACGCTTTCCGCGATGCAAATATTGAAATTGTGGCTATTTCCGGGTACACCAATTTGATCTCTCCCGACCCTGAAAAGAAGCGTAAAAATATTGAGTATGTTAAAACACTGCTAAAATTTGCCCGCGAGTTTGGAACGCCTTACGTAATAAGCGAAACCGGAACTTACGAGCCAAGTAGCGACTGGGTATTCCATGAAAAAAATGCTACGGAAGAAGCCTTCCAGGAAATAAAAGCGGTGATCAAAGAGCTGGCAGAATTTGCCTATAACCACGATGCTGTGTTTTTGGTAGAAAACTACGTAAACAATGTAGTTGGCAGTGTTGATCAGCTATTAAGATTATTCAGGGAGATTGACCACCCGGGACTTGGCCTTTTAATGGACCCTACCAACTATTTCAATGGCTCCAACATTAAAAATGTTGATGCCGAGCTTTACCGCATATTTAATGCTTTAGAGGATAGGATAAAAATAGCCCACGCCAAAGACATTAAACAAGCCGAAAGTGGCGAAGAAAAACACGCCGCTATTGACGCCGTAGAATCGCATACCTTCCGTGGCGCGGGTGATGTAGAGCTTCCGGCAGCGGGACTTGGCGTGTTGAATTATGAGTTATATTTAAAGCTGCTTTCCAAAAAACACCCTAACATTCCAATTATTATTGAGCATTTGGATGAAGAGGATATTCCACGCGCCAAACGATTTGTAGATGATACTTTAAAAGCAATCGGGGCGTAAGGAGAGGGGTGTCACCCTGAGCCTGTCGAAGGGTACGCGGGCAAAGGCCTTTACGCCCATCCTTCGACAGGCTCAGGATGACAGCAACTCTCTTAAATAATAACAAAATATCTATCTTAAATTATACCATGAAAGATTTAAAATTAAGCACAGAACAAAAGGCATTATACGATAAGGACGGTTATCTTGTTGTTAAAGACTTTTTAACCAAAGAAGAAGTTAGTTTACTATATAATATTGCTACGGGCGATAACGTATTAAAAGACAAAGCATTTGATTTCAACGATCAATCCGGCAAACGCACCAAGCTTACGCTATGGTTCACACCCGGCGATGATGCATATGGTTTATTAACGCGTAGCGAAGCATTGGTTCAGTCGGTTCAGGATTTGCTTGGCGAGGGTGAGGTTTGCCACTTCCACTCAAAGCTGATGCAAAAAGAGCCACAAGTTGGCGGTGCCTGGGAATGGCACCAGGATTATGGCTATTGGTACAAAAACGGGTTCCTATTTCCGGATGCGATGATCAGTGTAATGTTGGCGCTCACTGAAGCAACGGTTAAGAACGGGTGTTTGCAGGTTTTAAAAGGATCGCATAAAACAGGACGTATAGAGCATAGTTTCGCTGGCGAACAACAAGGCGCCGATATGGATTTTGTTAATGAAGCGCTTGGTCGTTTTGAACGCGTGCCCGTGGAGTTAGAGCCGGGCGATCTATTGTTCTTTCATGCTAATACTCTGCACATGTCCGAAGCTAATACATCCGATAAACCGCGCTGGTCAATGATATCGGCTTATAACTTGAGCTACAACAAACCTTTCAGGGAAAAGAACATGTCGTGCATTACACCGGTACAAACTGTACCAAATGACGCGATCCTATCTGCTGAAGTAAAAGGATTATCAGAAGATAGGGATTTTCTGCAAAAAGAAGACGAGATAACCCTGAAAGTGAAGTAATATTGTCAATATTTAGATAGAAAAATTGGAAGTTAAGTTTTTTTGCCCCAGGTGGGGAAGCGAGCAGGTAAGCTGGGATCTGTTTTGCCAGAAGGTAAAAGATGAAGGTTACAATGGCGTAGAATACGGCATCCCCAACGATGTTGCGTTAAAGGAACTGGATGAAGCCTGGGCTTGTTTTGAAAAATATGGATTGTTGGCTATTCCGCAGCATTTCGGTACTTATGATGCGGATTTTGCCAGGCATTTCGATAGATATTCGGCATGGCTTGATATGGTAAAACCTTACAAGGCGCTCAAAATTGATTCGCAAACGGGCAAGGATTATTTTACTTTCGAACAAAATAAAAAGCTAATAGACCGGGCCGTTGAACATTCACAGTCAACAGGCGTGGAAGTGTTACACGAAACGCATCGTAACAAATTTACCTTTGCTGCTCATATCACATTTGATTACCTGAATAGGTTACCATATCTGCGCATTACACTTGACGCCTCGCATTGGGTAAATGTGGCTGAATCTTTTTTGGAAGATCAACAGGATGCCATGAATATGGCAATAAGCCGTACCGAACATATACATGCCCGTATCGGCTACCCCGAAGGCCCACAAGTTCCTGATCCGGCAGCGCCTGAATGGAATAAAGCCTTGCAGTACCATTTAAATTGGTGGGATGAGGTTATTGAACGCAAACGAACCGAAACCGGCGCATTAGTAACCATTACCCCTGAGTTTGGGCCATATCCGTACATGATACACCTGCCCTATTCACAGAAACCAATTTCCGACCAGTGGGCAAACAATGTTTACATGATGAATTTGCTAAAAGAGCGGTACAGATAGCTATATGCCCATGGCGATTGCTTTAGCATTAAAGCTTGCCGGGAACTCAAATTTAAATTCAGTCCCTTTATTTAATTCGCTTTGCACGGTAATAGTGCCATCCAGGTTTTCTGTTTGCACTTTAACCATAAACAAACCCATTCCCTTGCCATCAACAGTAAAATCAAAACGTTTATATAACCCAAACAGGTGCTTGCCATTTTTATCCATATCAATACCCTTTCCATTATCACGATAGGTTAAAACAACTTTATCATCTTTTAATAACGACTTTATAGAAATTATCGGTGGCACGTCAATTCGCCGGTATTTAATGCTATTAATAATAAGATTATATAAAATGCTGTGCATATAACTTTTTAGCGTAAAAAAACTGCTGACCTCTTTAAAATCGGTTTCAATAGTTACATTTTCTTTAGCTATTTGCTGATTGATGCTGGTTTTAATATCACCGATTATGCCGGCAATGTCAACGCTTTCTGCATTTTCATGGGTTTCCCTGTTTACCTGCAAAATATGATTCAAATCCAATATAACTTCATCAAGATTATTTGCCGAAGTGGATAGCGCGTTCAAAACATCCGCCCGTTGTTTGGTTTCGTTATCTGCGCCCTGCAATAAATTTGAAAGGCCGATTATATTAGCAACAGGCGCTCTCAAATTATGTGAAATTATATAGGTAAACTGTTCCAGGTCCTTGTTACGCTGTATAAGATCTGCTGTAATTTTTTCGCGCTCAATATCAGCGTTTTTACTTTTGGTAATATTTTTATAAGTTAAAATGACGCCTATATTTTCACCTTTTTCATTCTTAACCCCAACCCAATTTACGTCGAACCAAACAATATTGCCGTGCCCCAGGTCGTAAAAGGTTTCGTAAAAAACAGGTTCATTATTGCTTGCCTTGTTAAAAAAGTTTCTGACACTGGCCCTTCGGTTTTTGGGAAAATACTTTACAGCGTTTTTGCCGGCTTTTAATTTTTGATGCAGGTAATCACGTACAAAATCATAAGCGTTATTATTAAATGATACGATATTAAAATCAGTATCGTAAAAGGCTATACAAAGGTCTGTGTTCTCAAAAACGGACCGTAAGTTTGCTTCCGACTGCAATAACTGTTGCTCGGCTTTTTTGCGATCGGTAATATTGATATGTAAAACTACCGCTCCTTTAGTTCCATCAGCAAGGGGTGCAGCTATCAGTTGAAACCATATTTTCCCAGCCGGGGAATTGGCACTATATTCAATTGTAAATTCCTTTACATGCCCGGCAATAACGTCTTTAAGGCCTTTGTCGATATGCCGGATGCTTGCTTTATCAATCGCCATAGCTTTTTCGGCTATGGTTAAATAATTAAAGCCTGCCCCGTAATTTGGGATGCCCAGGTTATTTTGCAATGCCAAAGCCCTCCACGACTGGTTTACTGCTACTATTTTCCCTGCTTCGTTTAACAAAGCTATACTTGGCGGCAAAGCATTTAATATTGCTGTCTGTGTTTCTGATGCCTCCCTTAATTTTATTAGGTTGCTTTCTATAAGGTCTTCGGCCTCCTTGCGTTCAACAGCATTAATTATTGCCGAAGGCAGGCGATGCATCCTGTCTTTTAAAACATAATCAGTAGCGCCATCCTTTATTATATCAACTGCAAATTCTTCCGACACAGTAGCTGTAACCAATATAAACGGCACTTTAAGGCCGCTTTGTTTAAGAATATTCAGGGCTTCAACAGAACTAAACGAAGGCAGCGAATGATCAGAAAGTATAATATCCGGCAAAAACGTTTGCAATGCATTAATGTACCCGGCTTTATCTTCGACCAGTAGTTTTTCAAATAAAAGACCAGAATCATTCAGTTTTATATCAACCAGCGCAGCATCAGTGGCTACGTCTTCAAGGTGTAATATCTTTAAATGTCGGCTTGTTAATTGTGCATCAGGCATGGTATATCTATATGTAGCTATCTAAAAATATTAACAAGGCAGGGTAAAGTAAAAAACTGCCCCATTACCGGGCTCCGATTTAGCGCTTATACTGCCGTTATGTTTATCAATTATCCGTTTTACTAATGCTAAACCTACACCGGTACCTTCGTAATCTTTACTGCTATGCAGGCGTTGAAATACCCCAAATAATTTGTTGCTGTATGCCATATCAAAGCCAATACCGTTGTCTTTTATAAAGTAGGCATCCTCTTTATCCTCAAAACCGATCTCTATTTGCGGGCTATCTTTTTTTGCACTGTATTTAATAGCATTTCCAATCAGGTTCATCCAAACCTGTTTTATCATGCTGCTATCGCCTTTACAAACGGGCAGGTTATTTACTGTTAGTGTGTAATGTTTTGTTTCATGCTCCGTCAGTTCGGCGAAACAGGTGTTAACTAATTTGTTCATGTTAAGCTCATCCAACTTAACTTCCTTTCGTCCCAGTTTTGAGAACGCGAGCAGATCATCAATAAGTTGCCCCATTAATTTGGTGCTGCTTATTACCGTATCTAAGGCCGCGTTACCCTTATCCCCAAGGTTTGATTCATATCCCTCTTTTATTACCGCCGAGTAACCATTAATTGCTCGCAGCGGTGTCCTCAGATCATGCGATATAGAATAAGAAAAAGATTCAAGATCTTTATTTGCTGCCTCCAGCTGGGCTGTCCGCTCAATTACTTTTCTTTCTAATGTTTCATTAAGCAATAGTATCTCCTGCTCGGCTTGTTTACGTTCGGTAACATCCCTGGAATTGCAAACAATAGCATTAACAGCAGGTTCATTAAGCATATTGGTAAAAAGGCATTCCAGCCATATAAAATATCCCTGGCGGTGTTTAACGCGGTACGTTGAGCGTGCAGTTTTACCGGGATTTGCCAGCACATCGTTTAACATATTGCTTACCAAACCCCTGTCGTCCGGGTGTACAAGGTCAACAGCTTCGTATGCTGTTCGTTCCTCATCACTCCAGCCGTTTATGCGTTCGGCAGACGGGCTTCTGTAAAAAGTGCGAAGATCTTTGTCTAACAGGCTAAACCCATCGTAGCTATTTTCAATTAGCTTGCGAAACCGCAGCTCATTGGCAATTACCTTTTTTGTTTTTTCGGCTACACGCTTTTCAAGCTCAAAATTTAGGGCTTCCTTTTTATCACCCTTACTTTTTTGATCTGTTATATCGCGGGTAACCTGTGCAAAACCAACTAAATTCCCCTGTTCGTTATAAAGCGTTGTAATAACTTCATTTGCCCAAAATAACGATCCGTTCTTTCGCACGCGCCAGCCTTCTGTTTCCTGTATCCCGTTTTTTAAGGCAGTATTTAAATTACGGCCGGGCTCGTTACGCTTTATATCATCAGCTGTATAAAAAACGCTTATAAATTGTCCTGTAATTTCTTCTTCCTTATAACCTTTAATACGCTCCGCACCCTGGTTCCAGCTCATAATGCAACCATTGGGATCAATTAAGAAAATTGCATAGTCCTTTACACCGGAGATAAGCAAACTGAACAGCTTTTCATCCACGCTTCTATAGGAACCAGGCCAGTTAAATTCCTTGTACACAAAACTAAGTTTAGGATGCGTATAATTAATATTTATACGCAAGGTTTTATATTACTATTAACTATATATAAAATTACAATTTATATAACATGCAATTTAAACTGAAATTATCACAATAATAAAGTAAAAGTTAAACAACAAGCAAAAAGCATTGTTTCAACTTATTTAAATATAAGACTATCAATTAATTAAAACAAATTAAACACAATCACATAAATTTAATTTTTAATTAATAAAAAACGCATTACACGCGTTCATTTTATTCATTTATCAAAGCAAGAAAATGAGGAAATTATTCTCAAAAAAATCGGGCAACTTACCAGTGGGTTAGCTGTAACAGTTTATTTATCGGCTATAAACCTGTCAACCAGCATAGCGGCTACGGTATCCCCCGTTGCATTCAGTAAAGTAGCCACAGGGTCGATCAATGTACCTACAATTATTGCAGGTGGCAGGGCTTCGGGCGGGAAGCCATAAACAGAAATAAATAATAGTTCGCCAACATAACCACCATTTGGTATACCGCCTTCAACTATACTTACCAAAACTGTCATACCTAATGCCAGCAATATTACTTCGGCGCTATTAAAGCTACGGCCAAAAAGTGCAAACACTACAGCCATTTTTAATATTGACGAAACAGACGAGCCATCTTTATGCAGTGTTGCCCCAAGCGGAATCGTAATACCGGTAACTACGTCACTAACACCCATCTTTTTTGCAGCCTGTAAATTAGCCGGAATAGTTGCTATGCTGCTGCAAGTCCCCACGGCTGTAGCTGATGGAATAATATTGTTTGTCCAGTATTTTTTTATACCCCTTATGCCACCCGCTATAAATGCGTATAAGCTAAAAAACACAGCATAATAAAAAATGCTAACGCCATAACCTATACCCATAACATGCGCGTAGGTACCAAACAGCGATGGCCCAAATACCGAAACCTGGTAGGCGAAATAAGCGCCCAGCCCTATGGGGCCAAGTTTCATGATTAGGGAAAATACATTTTTAAAAACTTCGTTACCGGCATTTAAAAACTGGGCAAAGGCCTCGCCTTTTTTACCTGCCTGCAACGTCCCAAAGCCAATAAGCAGCGCAAATATTATCATGGCCAGCATGTTTTTGCGCGATAATAACTGGTAAAATTCGCCTGTGGTAAATAACTGGGTTATTGAGTCGCCTGATAATGATTGACTACCTGTTTGCTTAACTGTATTTGCAATTACAGGTAGCTGTTGATGAACCGGGAACAGCCATATAGCCACAATGGTTAAGCAAGCGGCAATAATTACTGTACCCAAAAACACCAGCGACATTATAATCAATATCTTACTAACCTTTTGTTCGCCGCCCAGGTTGGCAATTGCCGAAGCAATAGCGAAAAATACAAGCGGGATGACTGCTACAAACAGCAGGTTCAAAAATATATCGCCAATGGGCTTTACAACTTCTATACTTTTACCAAATATTGATCCAGCTATGCTGCCAATTAGTATCCCGGTAACAAGCCAAATTATCCCACTGTAATTTTTAACCCAGTTGTTCATTTATGCTATGCTGCTGTTATAAATCTGTTGGTAAGATAATTATATTATTGAAATAGTTATTCAAACTTGCTACCTTCAATTATTAAATAATTATGAAAACAAAACTTTTGCTGATCACCGCCCTATTTGTATCACCAATATTTATTAAAGTAAATACCGGCGAAGATGTTATTAAACTGATGTACCAAAAATACGCGAACAAATGGGGCCGTACGCTTGTGTTTGATCAAACTACAGAGATCTATCATGATACGTCCAAAAAGGTACAAACATGGCACGAGTCGGTTTTATTTCCTGATAAATTAAGAATTGATATTGAGCCAATTGCTGCCGGTAATGCTTTAATATTTAGGGGCGATTCAACCTATAACATCAGTGATGGCAAAATAAAAACTGCATCCCCCCAGGGTAATGACCTGATATTTTTATTGGGCGGCCTGTATTTTTATCCTTTAGAAAAAACTTTAGAAAAAATGAAAGCGCAGGGTTATGATCTATCCAAAGTAAGTGAAGGGACTTATAATGGTAAATCTATTTACATTATTGGCGCTTCGTCTAAAGATGAAAAAGCAAGCCAGTTATGGGTAAATAAGGGCGATTTATATTTGGTGCGCATGATCAAATATGACAAAAACGTAAAGCAGGATGCCATATTTGAAGACTATATAAAAATTGGCGGCGGCGGGGCCGAAACAAAAGTTACCTTTTATTTAAACGATAAGCTGCGGCAGGTAGAAACCTATCATAATTGCAGGTTAATGCCTGGTATAGACGAAAAAATATTTAACCCGCAGCACTTTGAAAAAATCACTTATAAAAATTAGTGATAAGATTAAACATAAAAGCCACCGGATAATATCCGGCAGCTATTTATGATACTTAAAACAAAAAAACTTAATACTTATTAATTAATCACTCTTACTTCCACGCGGCGGTTTAATTCCCGTCCGCTTTCAGTGTCATTTGAAGCAACAGGGTCACTTGTTCCGTGTCCTTTGGCATTTAGATTTGCTGAGCTAACGCCTGAATTTGACAGGTAGGTCTTAACCGAATTGGCCCTATCAATTGATAATTCCATATTATGCGCGGCGGTTCCTTCAAAAGAGGCGTATCCGTTAACATAAAACTTTGAAGACGGAAACTTCTTCATTTCAGAAGCTATTGCATCCAATTGTTCAATTGCATTGGTTTTTAATATGGATGAATTTAATTCAAATTGAACATTTTTGAAATTATAATCAGGTTTTTCAGGGGCGGGCACAACTGTTTTCACCGGCGCAGGCGTAGCTGCTACAGGAGCCTTTGTAACAGGTGCGGGTGTAGTTACAACTACAGGCTCGGTTGGTTTTGTAATTGCTTTTTTAGCTTTGCATGATGGCAGGGCAAATGCTGTAACAGTAATAGCAATTGCATATAAATATATTTTAGAAGCTTTCATTAGTTATTTTTTATAAATATTAAACATCGATCAGGAGAAATGAATACCATTTTTAGGGTATCCTATTTACATGATCATTAAGCAATTAGTTGTGCAATGCACAGCTAATCCGTAAACAATAAATAATTTTGATTTTAAATGATCAACTGATCATAGCCTTAACACGCATTGGGTAATGCATATTTTTTCAAGGCTAAGGATATAATTATTGGATATTGAAGTAAGTAATTTATTTAGAGGGATAAGAACCGGGCTGCCAAAAAAAGCACTAAAACTAATACCCGAAAATTTTATAGGCGGTACCGTATGTGCATCAACTTTATCTATAATAGACTTATCAACCTTAATTAAAAAGTTGGGGTTATCCTTATTTACACCAGCTTTATAAAATTCGCTTGAATTATTATTTTGTATACGTGGAATGTATTGGTAAAGAAAATAATACGGACTAATTTTTATTAGCGTAAAAACTATTATGAACAGCAGGGTGGCCTGTTTAGTTAATATGTTTCTTTTCAAGGGGTACACAGCAATAAACTTATAGGCAAAAATAATATTTTATATTATACAAAGGAGCCCTAATTTATGAGATAATTATAATCCCTAAAAAACCTCGTTCAACCCAAGAAATAACCCTTTTGAGCCATAATTACCCCGGCCATAATCAATACAAAGGTTTGACCGTGTATGCTTATTAAATAATAAACGCAACCCAACCCCCGCACCGGGTTCAATATATTCAAACAGGCGAATATTCCTGTTAGTATTACTGCTTTGATTATCTGCTGTTTCTCCATTAGCAAAAACAACACCGCTTAATAATTTATTAGGTGTAATCGGAAATCTATATTCCGTTTCGCTGTAAAAAAAGGATGGCCCTTTAAATCTGCCTATGGTATAAGCCCGCCCTATGCGGTTTGCGGCATCACTGCCTGTTCCGGGCAATTCCAGGTACGGAATGGTGCCGCTAATGAGGTAACTACCCCAAACCCAAATACCTAACACATGTTCCGGATTTTTTTTAGACAGGCTCCAAAATTTACGTATTTCGGTTTTTAATTGTACTGCCTGATGGTTGCTGCCCATCCAGCTTTCATTAAACCGGAATACAAAATCGGCATACAAGCCTTTGTATGGCCTGTTTGTTTGATCGCGTGAATTATATTCAAAGTTGAGAAGGATCCCATTAGCCTGGTAGCCTCCTGATGGATAGCCGTAAAGGGTACTATACCTGAAATTATGGGTACCAATATTAGGCCCAATTCTGCGTTCATCGTCAATGTCTGTATAAAAGTCAAAAACAACCCCTGCGCCGGCATAAATATTTTTAAAAAGCTTTTTATATATCCGTTCATTAACTTTCAGATAAGTATATGATATCGGGAAAACATCAGCATTATTTGCTAAAGGGAAACTATTGATTGAAAAACTACCGTCACCCTGTGCTGGTCGCCCTGTACCAATTCCATAATCTAAGGCTACTGTTTTACCACCCGTTATACCACCCTGTATGTTAAAGTCGTTATCTGATGTAAACACATTTTCTTTTAATTCAAATGAAAACAATCCAAACGTAGATACATAAGCATTGGCGTTATATACTGAAAATGTAGTAGTATTAGGGTCGCCGTAGTTTTTACCACCGGTTGATGTTACCCCAACCGAAAGTCCAACGCTTGGATTAAAACCCGCCGATGGAAGAATTGAAAAATAAGGGTGCTTATCAACATTTGAATCCTTCGATGTTTTTGGATGAAAAATTCCTCTTAGCACATCTTTTGCATCAACCTGGCGGTTTAATACTTCGGGCGAGTCTTCTTTTTCCTGCGCGAACAATAAATTAGTACTAAGAACAAAAAATAATATTACTAAAGCGTATTTACTCACGTTGCCGGTCACTTTTATAAAAAGGGCTTAATCACCGCAATATAATGTATCTGTAATGTAATAAAAAGGATTTTATATCATAGGGCTATGAAAAATAGCTATAACAAACTTATAATTAATTCAATTTTAGTAATAAGCAATTACAATCGTGAAACCGTTGCAAAAATCCAATTAATTAAACCTTGATGAGAATTAATTGTCAGAGAATATAAATAAAATAATAACGTATGAGCTTATTAACGATTTATTGGGGCCATTACTTTGGCAGCAGGGATAAGGAGTTCGCAAAAGTTTGCGAAGCGAAGATTTTTTAGAGATGTTAAAAATGTTGTAAGTGTTGTAAAAGTTGAAGTTGTTAAGCAATTTAACTTTTACAACCTCTACAACACTTACAACTAAATTATTTACTCAATAACAGATACCTTCAGCATATTAGTACGGCCTAAGTTAAAGATAGGGATTGAACCTGTATTAATAACAACATCGCCGGTTTCAATTAAATTTTCGGCTTTTAATATATCATTAACATCTTTTATCGTCCTGTCTGTACTTTCAACCTGGTCATAATAAAATGTACGTACGCCCCAAAGAAGGCTCAATGCATTTAAAAGATGCCTGTTTGCGGTGAATATATAAGTAGCGGCTTTAGGGCGATAGCTTGATATTTCATACGCTGTATAACCTGAACCGGTCATAGACACAATACCTACAGCGTTTGTATGTTCGGCTAAATAAACTGCCGAGCTGCAAATACCATCGCTTAAATAGGTTGGTGAATTTACATCTGAATTTAATTCTTTCGTAGTGTTGAACGGATAGCCTAATTCTTCCACATTACGGATAATCTTAGCCATTGTTTCAATAACTATCAGCGGGAACTCGCCTACTGATGTTTCGCCGCTTAACATAACCGCGTCGGCACCATCCAATACAGAGTTAGCAACATCATTAACTTCGGCGCGTGTTGGGCGCGGTGTAGTGATCATTGATTCTAACATCTGCGTAGCAACAATTACCGGCTTTGAAGCAGCGCGGCATTTGCGCGCGATCATTTTTTGCAGCAATGGTACTTCTTCTAATGGCATTTCAACACCAAGATCGCCGCGGGCAACCATAACACCGTCTGTAGCGGCTATAATGGCGTCTATATTGTCAATAGCTTCGGGTTTTTCTATTTTAGCTATAACCTTGGCAGCTTTACCGCTTTGGCTAATAATGCGTTTTAAATCAGTAATATCTTCGGCATTACGTACAAATGAAAGTCCCACCCAATCAATATCCCATTCTAAAGCATATTTTAAATTATCAATATCTTCTTCGGTTAAGCTTGGTATAGATACTTTGGTATTAGGCAGGTTAACACCTTTACGTGACGTTAAAATACCACCATGTACAATTTCGCACTTTACAGTATCTTTTTTATTGGTTTCTAAAACACGCATTTGTATTTTGCCATCATCCAGCAAAATAATTTCATTGGCCTGTACATCCTGCGGGAAGCTTTCGTAAGTGATATATATACGGTTATCATCACCAATACACTCGTGCGTGGTAATATCTATATGTGTTCCGTTAACCAGGTGTATGCCCCCATCTTTTACCAGGCCTATACGAATTTTAGGGCCTTGTAAATCGGCAAGTATGGCTACATTGGTTTTATATTGTGAATTGATCTCGCGGATGGTATCAATCACTTTTTTGTGATCCTGAACCTTTCCGTGCGAAAAATTTAGGCGGCAAACGTTTACTCCTGCCCGTATCATGGATAATAATACATCTTTATTAGAAGATGCCGGACCCATGGTGGCAACTATTTTAGTCCTGTTGTACGATAATTTCATATTTTATAGGTTACGCAATTGTAAATTAAGTTAGTGTGATTTTGACACTTACAAATTTTGCGCTAAAATAACAGATTTTCCCGGGATTTTATTTTTTTTGGATCAATCTTTACCGCTGCGACTATTTCGGGGATGTGATTTAAGTCGGAAATGAGCTTTTCAAGGTCGGCATCATCAATATAGTTTTTGATCATTAAAAAGTAATCAGCCTTCTTCATTTCAGGTATTAAATAGCCGTCAGAACCCTTATTACCGATAAAATAAAAGTCTGTTTCGCTATTTTCCCAGCTATACTCATAAAAAGAGAAATATACAGGCGGCCCCTGCTGATAGATATCAACGGAAAGGTCGGGACTTTTAACAAAATTAAAATTTAAACACTTGTTAATAAGATAACAAATACGGTAATCTTTTAGTGACGTTGTTACTGCAATTAGAACAAAATCAAGATCTATCTCAAACTTTAAAAATTTCCTGTTCAAAATGATTACATTTGCGCCGGTAAAAATACAATATTGAAAACCGTAACGAATAAAAATTTATTACTGCTACAACTAAAAAGTTTTAGATTTGTTATTTGATAGAATTTATTTTTCTTTGCACTGAATTATTAATCATTAAATTATAATAGTATGTCTGATATCGCTTCAAGAGTAAAAGCTATAATCGTAGAAAAATTAGGTGTTGACGAAAGTGAAGTAACACCTGAAGCAAGTTTCACCAATGACCTTGGTGCTGACTCTTTAGACACCGTGGAATTAATCATGGAGTTTGAAAAAGAATTTAACGTTGCTATTCCTGACGATCAGGCAGAAACCATCGGCACCGTAGGTCAAGCTATTGCTTACCTTGAAAAAAACGTTAAATAATAATCTCCTATTCGATTAAATGGAGTTTAAAAGAGTTGTAGTAACCGGGCTTGGAGCACTTACTCCTATTGGTAATAACGTTGCAGATTATTGGAACGGGTTGACCAATGGGGTAAGTGGCGCTGCCTTAATTAAAAGTTTTGATACCACCCATTTCAAAACAAAATTTGCCTGTGAGGTAAAAGATTTTGACGCTGATGCCTTTTTGGGCAGAAAAGACGCCAGGAAACTTGACCCCTTTGTTCAGTATGCTTTATTTTCAACTGAAGAAGCTGTAAAGGATGCCGGCTTAGATTTCGATAAACTGGATACCAGCCGCATTGGCGTTATCTGGGGTTCGGGTATAGGTGGCTTAAAAACTTTCCTCGACGAAGTAATGAACTTCGCCAAAGGCGATGGCTCACCTCGTTTTAACCCTTTCTTTATCCCAAAAATGATTGCTGATATCGCTCCCGGGCATATCTCTATCAAATACGGTTTAAGAGGGCCAAATTTCACTACAGTTTCCGCTTGCGCATCTTCAAACAACTCATTGATAGATTCATTTAACTATATCCGCATGGGTAAGGCTAATATGTTTATCAGTGGTGGTTCTGAAGCTATTATTAATGAAGCCGGTATTGGTGGATTTAATGCTATGCACGCACTCTCAACCCGTAATGACGACCCATCAACGGCATCACGTCCATTTGATTTTGACCGTGACGGCTTTGTAGCCGGTGAAGGTGCAGGTACAATTATTTTGGAAGAGTTAGAGCATGCTAAAGCTCGCGGAGCTAAAATTTATGCCGAAATGATGGGCGGCGGCATGAGTGCCGATGCTTACCATATGACAGCACCACACCCGGATGGGCTTGGCGCGGCACTGGTAATGAAAGCTGCGCTTGAAGATGCAGGCATGAAGCCATCAGACATTGATTACGTGAACGTTCACGGTACATCAACACCAATTGGCGACCCACAAGAAGTAAAAGCAATAACCGACGTTTT
>Ga0207153_1061_pt1 | contig 24416 bp, 25 predicted proteins | sample Alteio_BWMinHeat_27_FD_153580 | JGI IMG/M metagenome (GOLD analysis project Ga0207153, IMG submission 153580) | Enriched cells from forest soil in Barre Woods Harvard Forest LTER site, Petersham, Massachusetts, United States -... | ecosystem: Environmental > Terrestrial > Soil > Temperate forest >...
CACCCGGAAGAAAAGCCCGTCGGTCAGGAAGCTGTCTCCCGCCTTGAAAGACACAACCGCAATTTTGAGATCCTTCGCTGCCCGCAACAAATCGGCTAATTCAGTACTCGGCGGGATGGCCCCCAGCCACAGTTCGCGTGGACGGAAGTTCGCCAGGACCGCCTTCATTCCTCCAATGTGATCCGCGTGAGCGTGCGTGATCGCCACGGCATCCAGACGGCTAACCCCGCGCGACCACAGATACGGCGATACCACATCTTCGCCAATGTCGAGTTCAGAGTGCATCCAGTGCGGGATTCCGCCGGCGTCCACGAGCCAAGTGTGGCCGTGAGGTGAGACCACAAGAATTGAATCCCCTTGTCCCACATCGATGGTGGTGACCTCGAGCGTACCGGGTCGCATCTGGAGCTGCGGCGGAATCGCGCAGATCCAAAGAGCGCTGCCCGTCAGGACGGTGAGCCCAGCCGCGGCAAACGCCCGGCGTCGCCGCGCCAGCACCATGGCCAGCACCAGTGCGGTCGCACTTGCCAAGACCAGCCAGAGCGCGGGAGTGGCCACGCGAGTGTCGGCGATGCGCAGACGCCCGATCCAATGAACCGATCCCGCCATCGCGCGAAGCGACCAACCCGCAATCCACGCCGGAAGCCTTGCCATCCACGATGACGCGTAACTGATCCCGATGGCCGCCAGGCAAGCCACCATGGCCACCTCGGTCAAGGGCACAGCCAGGATGTTTGCCGGCAAAGAAACGATGGTCGCGCGGTGAAAGTCATAAGCCATGGGCAGTGTGAAGCCCACTTGTAGCACCAGGGAAATCACCAGAAACTCGCAGCCCAGCAGCATTGTGCGAGCCGCAACGGCAAGCCCGGGCAATGCAACCCGTGAGCCGATAAATCGCTGTAAGCGTCCGGCCACCATCCGCAAATCGAGCCGCAATTGCACCAACTTGGGCGGAAGGGCGAAGTCATAGCCGACGGAATTCAAATTCTTCACGGCGGACGAGATGGGCTGCGTGGTGCGCTCCAGGATCGGGGTCCCGATCGCGGTGATGATGAGCACGCACAAGAAGCTGAGCTGGAAGCTGGCGCCAAACAGCGATGCCGGATCGATCAACAACAGAATCAGCGCCGCGACTCCAATGGCATTTAGCACCGACTTACTGCGGTACAGCAACTTCGTGCACAGGTAGAGGCCGAGCATCAGAGTGGCTCGCCAAACCGGCGCACCAACACCGGTCAAGACCGCATAGCTCACGGTCAGGGAAACCGTAATTGTCGCCGATGCCAGATTGCCCACCCGCAAACGCCGCAGCACCCAGAATGTGACCAGCGCCAGGATGCTCACCTTCAATCCCGAAATCACCAGCACGTGGTACGTTCCAGTCCGCTGAAAATCGGCAAGCAGGTCTCGCCCGACAAAAGCATTTTCGCCGATGAGCATGGCTTCGGCCAGCGCGGCTTCTTTTTCCGGCCAGAGAATATGAATTCTCTGAATAATGTTGTAGCGGGCACGGGTTCGCCACAGTTCGAATCGGCTGCCGCCAAATCTGGGAAGCAACTCCACCTCCGCGGCCTTGGCAGAACCAAGCACTGTGATTCCGTTTTCGGCCAGGTAACCCGCGTAGTCAAAAGCGCCGGGATTGCGGAAATTGTGTGGCCGGTACAGCTTTGTGGAGAAACGAATTCGCTCTCCGTAGCGAAATTCGTGAGCGGTGGCAACCAAGTCCTCTCTGCCATAAAAGCTCGCGCGAATGCCGGGATGCGACGCCAGCACTCGCCCGTCGGTCTCGATCTGCTCAGCCTCCAGATCCAACTTTTGCTCAAGGTCGCCGAAACCCTTCCGCAGCAAGCTTCCTTCCCGGATCACATTTGCAGTTACGACAACGTCCTGCCCGTCACCCAGCGCCGCATCGGCGATTTCATCGCTCGCAGGGCTGCGTGCCTGAATGGTGAGCGCTCCAAAGACGAAGAGGGAGGACAAAGCTAGGGCAATTCCCATCCGCGCACGACGGTTGAGGAAATAGACGGCAGCGGAGCCGAATACCAGTCCGGCAACGAGCCACCACAAAGGTGGCCGCCATGCGTAATGCCCCACGAATATCCCGCCAGCATAGGCCAATGACGCCCACAGCACAGGCTGTCGCACGGCCGGTTTCTGCTCGCGGGGAGCAGGCGTGGTGGCATGTGAACTCATGCACGCGGGATCGGGGACGCTAGCGAACCAGGTGAAACACACTCTCCAGGTGATAGGTCTGGGGGAAAAGGTCCACCACGTGGGCTTGCTGAATACGGTATCCAGCGCCGAGCAGACCAGCCAAGTCACGGCTCAACGTCGCCGGATCGCAGGAAACATACGCGATGCGACCTGCTCCCAGACCTGCCAGCCTGCGGACCACCGTTTCCCCCAGCCCATTGCGCGGCGGATCAACCACGACGAAATTGGGCCGCAACTTATCCGTCACACTCTCCAGAAACTGCTCCGTCGTCCTGGGAACGGTTCTCACGTTGGATGGTGAATTGTGCATTAGATCAGGGTGGGATGTCGGTGACGACTCAACTGCGATTACCTGTGCAAAACTCTTCGCTAGGACGGCGGAGAACAATCCCCCTCCGGCATAGAGATCGAGGGCTACGTCCCCGGACTGCCCGTCGGTGACCGTCCTTACCAATTCGTCGACCAAGTGCCGGTTCACCTGAAAAAAGCTGCCGTGGCTGACGCGGTAAGTGGCACGCTGGGTGTTGTAGCTGAAGTTCCCGGCCCCGAAGCTCACAATTTGTTCCGTTTCAGAACCGTGGCCGGGGAGCCTCCGCAGGACCGAGATTCCAATGGCCTCAGCCAGGGTGGACCTTATTTCCTCCGCCATCTGTATTGCCGTCTGGCGGCGAACATCCGTGACGTGCAGTTGCAGCAGAAGCTCAGAGTCTTCCGCATTGGCGAAGAATTCTATCTCCTGAATTCCTGGTCCCATCTTGCCCGCTCGTCCCATCTGCCAGACGGCTGCCATCGCACGGTTGATCAGCGGCGAACTGATGGGGCATTGTTCGACCGGCAACACTTCGTGTGAGCTGAATTTGAAGTAACCGAGCACGAACTCCGGCTCAGTCCTGACTTGCAGCCGGGCACGGTTCCGGTAATTCCACTCCGGCGAGGGATGGAGGATGATCTCATTGTCCAGTTCCAGCTTGGCGATGCGACGGAGGTTTTCCTTCAGGATTGCGGCTTTGATCTCGAGTTGATGCGCGTAGCCGGTGTGCTGGTAGTGGCAACCTCCGCATGCGCTGAAATAGGGGCATTTGGGCGAAATACGCAGCGGAGACGCTAGTAGTATCTTCTCGACGCGCCCGCGGGCGAAGCCGCGCTTTTGCTCCAGCAACGAAGCTTCAACCGTCTCGCCTTCGAGTACGAACGGCAGAAAGAAAGCCTTGCCTCGGCCTTGTTCATCCGCGGGCAGGCGTGCCAGCCCATCGCCGCCGTATACGAGTTTTTCGATCGTGAGTTGCAAAAGAACCTGCGAATCACATGTAGAACAAACTCAGCCGTGGCACGCCATATTTCTCCAGCAGCCGCTTGTGGACAAACTGTTTCTGCAACTGTTCGATCTGCGTGCCTGACATCTTGCTGCGGTACGGAGCCAATTCGCGATCGGCCTCTGCTCGCACTGCGACGATCTTGTCGTCAGGTGTCGCTGCCAGCAGAACTGCAAACAGTTTTTCTTCCGCCACCGTGAGCCTGCGCTCCAAATCTTCTAAGCGTGGCCTGGCTTCTGCCGAATCCAGCTCCGCGGCCATCTCGCGCAATGTGGTCGCTGTTTCTCGGGCCACCACTTGCCCTGAAACCCCTGCGCTCTCAGGCAATTTCGTTTGTTCCAGCAAATCGGCATTACACCGCAGAAAAGCGGTGACCTCGGCTTTCTCAAAACCGCTCTGCCGCTCGGGTTTCGCGGTGCCTACCGCAGCTTCTTTTATGTCCTCGGCAGCCACCAGCACAGCTTGCGCGCAATAGGCCAGGCTGTTGATCTTCTGAGATCTCGAGGGCCGCTGATCGTACTTGTCGAAAGCGGCATCAATCCCGCGCAACACTCCTTCCAGCGGGATGCCCGCATCCTTCCAGGTCTCAATCAGCGCCCAGTCGAGCGTGGACAACAGCAGGCCACTGCCGCGACGCTGCTGAAAGTGCTCTTCAATTTCGGTGAAATAGTTGAAGTAGTTTTCCACGACCGCCTAGCGGGCCCTGTTTCCCGAAGAGACTCGGGGTGTCGGGTTCTCAGCGGCAGGCTTGGCCGACACATTTCGCTCCCAGATAATCCGCAGGCCTTCCAGAGTGAGGAAGTCATCCACCTGCTCGATGTACTTTGATCCCTTGCCAATCAAAGACGCCAGGCCGCCGGTCGCAACCACCTTGGTTTCCTTGCCCAGTTCCTCGAGCAGCCGCTCCAGGATACCGTCCACCAGCCCCAGGTATCCGTAATATAGCCCCGACTGAAGGCTGGCGACGGTATTGGTACCGATAATCTTTGCGGGTTTGCGAATATCCACCCGGGGAAGACGGGCGGTGCGTCCGAACAAAGCGTCGGCGGAAATCCCGATCCCCGGACAAATCACTCCGCCCTGATATTCTCCCTTGGCAGTCACGCAGTCGAAGGTGGTGGCGGTGCCAAAGTCCACGGCAATCACAGGCCCACCATACTTTTCGAATGCCGCCACCGAGTTGACAATGCGGTCGGCTCCGACTTCGGCCGGGTTCTCGTAGAGCACCGGCATCCCGGTCTTCACCCCGGGTGTGATGAAAAGCGGCTTGGTATTGAAGTAGTGCTCGCAGACCTGGCGCAGTGTGGAGTCGAGCGGGGGCACCACCGAAGAAATGACGATGCCATGAATTTCTTTCACTTCAAGATTGTCCATGGCAAACAGGTTGCGGAAGAGCACGCCATACTCGTCCACGGTTTGCGTAGCAATGGTGGCGACTCGCCAGTTCGCTGCCAGGTGTTCATACGGGGCAGCGGTCCCCCCCCCGCAGCGGAGCCAGCTTGGCTCCCCTGGTGAAGACGCCGAGAACCGTGTTCGTATTGCCAACATCGAGGACTAGGAGCATAGGTTCTACTGTTTTCTTACCGTCCCGCTTAGCACTGTGCGCAGGCCTGTCGCAGTTCTCACCTGCAAGAATCCGCGGGAATCCAGGCCCTCGGTTACGCCTTCGAAGCCGCCATTCTCGTCAACTATGACACTGACGCCGCGAATCGAGGACGACCGTTCGGAGAAACGCCTTAAGATCGACTGTCTCGCGTCGGCATTCTCCGTCAACTCACGGTATTCCCGGTCGAGTGATTTTAGCAAAGCGGCGCAGAGTTGCACCCGCGACCATTCGCTTCCCGTCGCCAGCCGCAGCGAGGTCGCCGAATCCTGCAAATCAGGCGGGAACGTTGCCTGATTCACGTTGATTCCGATTCCTACCACCACATGCCGAACGCGAGTCACCTCAGCGTTCATTTCCGTCAGAATGCCGCAGAACTTCTTGTTCTCGATCAGCAGATCATTAGGCCATTTCAGATCAGGCTCCAGTCGCGGGTCAATATCCTGAATCGCAGACTGAACCGCCAGGCCTGCGGCTAGAGAAAGAACCAACGCTTCCGACGGCGGCAGTGCCGGGCGCAGCACCACCGAGCAGTAAATCCCCACCGACCGTGCCGAGTGCCATTCGTGTCCACCGCGTCCGCGCCCAGCGGTTTGCTGTTCTGCGAGAAATACGCTGCCTTCTGGAGCCCCGGCGCTCGCCGCATCCATGGCGACGTTGTTGGTTGAGCCGGTCTTGTAATAGTGATGGATATTTTTGCCAAAGATGGTTCCGTGCAACAGTGGCGCGAGAAACTCCGGTAGGAGCAGGTCGGGCATTGAGTTCAGACTGTAGCCCGTCGCCGGATGCCCGGCGATCGCGACTCCCAAATCACGCAATTGCTGTACCAGTCGCCAGACTTCCGAGCGGCTGGTGCCTATCTCAGATGCGATCTTGGTCCCGCTGACTACCACGGTCGCGTGGTCGGCCAGTAGCCGGACGACACGCCCTAACCGGGCGTCAGTTTGCGGCAAGGGCTTAGGCGATGAAGACGATCTTGCCCGAGCACTGCGGATTGTAGCCGCTTTCTTGATGGAAGGATTATGAGCGTGGAGAGGGAAAACAACAAATGCTGGTTGCCAGAACTACGCCGGCCCCACCCGCAGGCTCATATCCACCGCTGGTGCCGAGTGGGTGAGCGCGCCCACGGAAATGAAATTCACTCCGGTTTCCCCGTAAGAGCGAACGTTCTCCAGGTTGATACCGCCCGAGACTTCGAGCGGAATATGCCGGCTCGCCTGCGAACAGCGCTCGACGGCGCGCTTCACCATTTCGACCGGCATATTGTCGAGCAAGATCGCCTCCGCTCCGTGCTTCAGAGCTTCTTCCAGTTCGTCCAAAGAGCGTACTTCGATCTCGATCACCTGCTCGCCGCGCCGGTTCTGGTGCGCCCGTTCCAGTGCCGCGCCGACCCCACCCGCAAGCGCGATGTGGTTGTTCTTGATGAGTACTCCATCCGACAAATCCAGCCGGTGATTGTGGCCGCCTCCACAGCGCACGGCGTATTTATCCAGCATGCGCAGTCCGGGGACGGTTTTTTCGGGTGTCCAGGATGCGGGCGTGAGTGCCGGCCACCGCGTCCACGAATCTGCGAGTCAGCGTGGCGATGCCGCTCAATCGCTGCATGAAATTCAAGATCACGCGCTCACAGGAAAGAACCACACGCGCGTTGTGCCGGATCACCGCGACCGACTGGCCTTTATGGAGACGAATCCCGTCGAAAATCTCGGGGTGAGTGGTGACCTCGTAGTGTGAAGTGACAGCGCCATCCAGATCGGCGTAAACATCGAGGATTCGCGCCACGCAACCGATCCCCGCCAGAATGCAATCCTGCTTGGCCAGAATGGTGCCCGTGGCGCGCTGATTCGGGTCTACGCAGGCGTAGCTGGTCGCATCGCGCGTGGCCCGGTCCTCCTGCAGCGCGTTCTCGATGATGGCGGTTATGCGTCGGCTATTCCAGTCCATCGCTTACTTCAATTCTTCCAGCTTGCTCTTCGTCTTTTCGCGCAATCCTGCCAATTCCCCAGCGCGCTTTCTCAGTCCTTCGACAACATTCGCTGGGGCTTTCGCCAGAAAACCTTCATTGCTCAACTGCCGCTGCCCGTTGGCGATTTCCTTCTCCATCTTCTCCAGTTCTTTTGTCAGGCGCTCGCGCTCAGCGGCAACGTCAATCTTCTTCTCGTATACCACACGCACGTCGAAACGCGCCGTGGCACGCGACGGCGCCTGACTCGCCTGCGACTGCGGGACATCACTAATCGTTGAGACACTTCCCAGCCGCCCAATGGCCTCCCGATTCTGTTCAACCAAGGCCTTCGTTTGCGGATCATGCGCGAAAAGCTCAATCGGCACCTTCACCTTCGGTTCAACTTTCAGTTCGGCCCGCAGGTTGCGCACGCCGACAATCAAATCCTGAAGGATCGCCATCTCGGTCTCGGCGGTCAAATCGATCCGCTTTTTGTCCGCCTCGGGATACGCCGCCAAGGCGATCGATTGCGGCTGAGGCTTACCGTCATAAATTGCCTGCCAGATTTCTTCCGTGATGAACGGCATGACGGGATGCAGGAGCCGCAATGCACCTTCAAACAAGCTAACCAGATTCCGGCAAGCGCTCTGCGCCGATTCTCTCGAGGCCTCATCCAGCAATCGTGGCTTGATCAGTTCCAGATACCAATCGCAGAACTCGCCCCAGAAGAAGTCGTAAATCTGGTTGGCGGCTTCATGAAATCGATAGATCGCGAGCGCGTCGTTCACCCCTTGCGTCACACGATTGAAGCGCGAAAGAATCCAGCGGTCTTCGAGAGTGATGGCCTTGAAGCCTGCGACGTCAGCAACGCCGAGCCGGTCCACATTCATGAACATAAACCGCGCTGCATTCCAAATCTTGTTGGCAAACGCCCGATAACCTTCCGTCCGGCTTTCGTTAAACGCGATATCTGTTCCCGGTGCCGCCATCGCCGCCAAGGTGAAGCGGGTGGCATCCGTGCCGAAGCGCTCGATGATCTCCAGCGGATCAATCACGTTGCCCTTGGTCTTCGACATCTTCTGCCGGTCGGCATCGCGCACCAGGGCATGAATGTAAACCTGGCGGAAAGGAACGCTGTCATCTTTCTTGTCCGCCCATCCGCTTGCAGCTTTGATCTTTGGGTCCTGATGATGACCGTCCATGAAGTGGCAGCCAAACATGATCATGCGTGCCACCCAGAAGAACAGGATCTCGTACGCAGTGATCAGTAGCGTGGTCGGATAAAACACCTGCTGATCTCTCGTCTTCTCCGGCCATCCCAGTGTTGTAAATGGCAGCAAACCTGACGAGAACCAGGTGTCGAGAACGTCGCTGTCCTGCGTAAGCTTCGAGCCACCGCACTTCGTGCATTTGGCAGGCGTCTCCCGGGCCACAACGATTTCGCCGCAGGCACAATGCCACGCCGGAATTCGGTGACCCCACCACAACTGGCGCGAGATGCACCAGTCGTAGATGTTGTTCATCCAGTTCAGATAAATCGTCTTGTAGTTCTCCGGGACAATGGTGATCTCGCCGCTTTCCACGGCTTCGATCGCACGCTTGGCCAGAGGCGCAATCTTGATGAACCATTGCGTCGAAAGCCGCGGCTCAACCACGACGCCGCAGCGGTCGCACTTCCCCAGCGCAATCGTGTAGTCCTTTTCGCCCACTAGGAAACCTTGCTCACGCAAGTCTTCCAGAACCCGTTTTCGCGCCGCGAAGCGATCGAGTCCGGCATACGGCCCGGCGTTCTGCTTCATGTGTGCGTTTTCATCCATCACTTCGATCTGCGGCAGCTGGTGACGTAATCCCGCCTGAAAGTCGTTGGGATCGTGCGCCGGTGTGACCTTCACCGCGCCCGTGCCGAACTCGGGCTTGGCCAAATCGTCGGTGATGATGGGAATCTCACGATTCATCAGCGGCAGCAGAACTTTCTTGCCGTGCAGATGGGTGTAGCGCTCGTCGGCCGCGTTCACCGCAACCGCAGTATCGCCCAGCATGGTTTCAGGACGCGTGGTGGCAACCGTGATGAACTCCGAACTCCCCACCACCGGATAACGAATCTCATACAGCTTGCCCGCAACTTCCTCGTGCTTTACCTCGAGATCGGAAATCGCAGTCTCACACCGCGGACACCAGTTGACGATGTACTTTCCGCGATAAATCAGGCCTTCTTCATACAGGCGGACGAAAACCTCGCGCACCGCGCGATTCAGGTTCTCGTCCATGGTGAAATATTCCCGCTCCCAATCGACCGACGCGCCCAGGCGCTTCATCTGGTCGAGGATGGCGTTGCCATAGAGCTGCTTCCACTCCCACACCCGCTCGATAAACTTCTCGCGCCCGAGGTCGCGGCGTTTCTTGCCCTCGCTGGTCAACTGCCGCTCGACCATCATCTGTGTCGCGATGCCGGCGTGGTCGGTGCCGGGAAGCCACAGCGTGATGAAGCCCCGCATGCGGTGCCAGCGCACAATGATGTCCATCTGCGTTTGGTTGAGCATGTGGCCCATATGCAGCCGGCCGGTCACATTCGGCGGTGGCAACAGCAGCGTGAACACCGGGCGCGTCTCTCCCGGCGGAGGCGTCTTGACCGAGAACAGCTTTTCACTGATCCAATACTCCGCCCAGCGCTTTTCAATCGCGCCCGGTTCGTAGGATTTGGGGAGATCGTGGGGCATGAAAAAGCACTCAGCACTCAGCCGTCAGCACTCAGCCAGCCGGTTTCCGGAGGATCGCTCCGAAACTTTTAGGGCTGAATGCTAAGTGCTGAATGCTGAGTGCTGCCTTTGATCTTACAGGCGGTTTCAAAAAGTGGTCAAATGACAGAAGGGTCTATGTGTACCCACGGCAAAATGCGCCCTCCCATGCTGGACGAGCCGGGTTGGGCAGGATCGGAGCCCACGCGGTACGAATCGCGGCGATTGCCGCGACGCAGTTCATGACTGCGTCGCAGGCTTCGCGTTGAAGATGCCCTTGAAGCTCTCGCGGTACTGAAGGAAGACCAGTACCCACAGTACCGAAGCCACCAGAGCCGGGGCAATGGTCGCCGGCGCAAACGTCAGGTGAAACGCCAGGATGTTGTAGAGCTCCGCCGCCAACACTGTCAGCGCAAGTGGCACGAGGTAGCCGAAGAGCAGCAGCAGTCCGCCAAGAACCTGCGCCGCGAAAAAGAATGCAGCAAAGTGCGATACGCTGACGGCAACAAAGAACTGCATTGCCAGCGGATTCGCCGGGGGCGGCTGGTGGATGAAGTTGAGAAATCCGTTCAGCCCAAAGACCGTAAACATAAGGCCCAGTAGATAGCGAGCAACAATTGAAGTAGTTTTCATAAGTGTCCTCTCTAGAAAGTCTGCGCGTGCGTCTGCACGGCCTGAAGATGTGGTGCAAGAAACGCGTTCCGGTCCTGCCCTTGGTTCAGCGCGCTGGTCCCGCCTGCGGTGAGGAAGGTGGTGTCCGTCACGCCAAGAAAACCAAATACCGACCGCAGATACGGCTCCACGAAATTGAACGGGGCCCTCTGCGTCTGGGCGTCGTAGATCCCGCCGGTTGCGATGATGAAGGTCGCCTTCTTGCCGGTAATCAGGCCCTTCGGTCCTCCGTCGCCGTAGGAAAAGGTCCTGCCGACCCGCGCAATCTGGTCGATCCATAGCTTGAGCACGGAGGGCACACCAAAGTTATGCATCGGTACTCCGATGACGTACTCATCGGCCTGCTCCAATTCGGCGAGTAGGGAGTCGGAAAGCGAAAGCAATTCCTTCTGCTGCGGAGTGCGGGCCTGCTCCGGCGTATAGACGGCCCCGACCCACTCCGCATTGACCGGCGGCATTGCTGTTGCGTTAAGGTCGCGATCAATGACCCTTCCATCCGGGTGCGAAGCCTTCCATTGAGTGACGAACGCAGCCGTCAACTCGCGGGAGACCGACCGACCGTAGAGTGGGCTGGAATCGATATGTAGTAGCGTCGACATTGAAAATCCCTCCTACACGACATTTGACTATTAATGAACATATGTCGATTCACAAAATAAACAAGTGTCGCTTTAGTCTCCAAAGAGGTATGCTAAGGGTGGCATGGCCCAGCTTCTCCAAGCCGAGACCGGGACGACGGATCCGCGCATTCTGCGCAGCCGCCGCATGCTCATGGATTCACTAGTAAGGTTATTGAAAAAGAAGGAGTTCGATGACATCTCGGTCCAGGAGATCGCTGATGACGCAACCCTAAACCGGGCCACCTTTTACCTGCACTATCCAGACAAGAACGCGCTGCTGCAGGCCATGACGGGCGCGCGCTTCCGCGATCTGATAGAGCGCCGCAGCATCACTTTTACCGACTGCCATGGAGCACTGCGCGCCATTGCACTCGGCGTCTGTGACTATCTTGCTGAGAACACAGGCTGTCCCAGTCAGTTGGCTCGGATACCGCTCGAAGTCTCCATCATCCCGGTGGTCGAGGGTATGTTCAAGGAAGGTCTTGCTCTTCATGGGACCGCACCCGGAGTGGATGCGGCACTGCTGGCGACCACTGCGGCCTGGGCTGTTTTTGGAGCCGCGCGCAGCTGGTTTCAGACCCCCAACCGTATCCCCGCCGAGGAGATGGCAGCCAAGATCGAGACTATGGTAAGTACGGTTCTCTTCGGTGCCTCTCGTTAATATATACCTTTACACGTATATACGTGGTACGGTATATTGAGAGAATGGAATCTGTATTCGAAATCATTGCGGAGCCGAACCGCCGCGCGATACTGAGCCTTCTGGTCTCGTCACAACAGTCGGTGGGAGAGATCGAACGCCAGCTTCGTATGTCGCAGCCGACCGTGTCAAAGCACTTGCGAGTGCTGCGCGACGCCGGTTTCGTCGAATCCACGGTGGACGCACAGCGCCGTCTCTACCGGCTGAAACCTGGACCACTTCGAGAGATGGATACCTGGCTGACTCAGTTCCGCCGCTTCTGGTCCGCTCACGTGGATGCTCTCGAACGCCACCTCGACCGCATGGAGCCACGTCCGCATGGATCAGCAACACCAACGAAAAGGAAAACCAAAGAGAAGACGACGCGATCCAAACCGCGAAGGTGACAAAGGAGAAACGAATGAAAATCAAAGTGACCAGCCTCTACGTCGACGACCAGAACAAGGCCCTGCGCTTCTATACGGAAGTACTGGGCTTTGCCAAGAAGGCCGATTTCAGTCAGGGGCCATATCGCTGGCTGACCGTGGCCTCACCCGAGGAGCCGAACGGCACTGAGCTGCAGCTGGCGCTGAACAACAACCCCGCGGCCAAAGCGTATCAACAGGCGATGTTTCAACAGAGCCAGCCTGCCGCCATGTTCTTCACCGATGACGTTAAGAGCGACTACGAGCGGATCAAGGCCCGCGGCGCCGAGTTCACGATGCCGCCCACCGACGTCACCGGCTCGACCATTGCGATGTTGAAAGACACGTGCGGCAATCTGATCCAGCTCACCCAGTTGAAGGGCTGGTAGGCCCTAGTTCCACCGATCGAATGACGTACTGTTTACGACTTCTCGGATGAAAGAATGTTTTGGTGTGCGGGCACTTGATTCCCAACCGGTATGGAAAGAAGTGCTACCAGCGCCCATATCTCTGCGCAGTACTCTAGTGCTCCACAAACAGCTCGGATCGAATCCCATCGATAAAAACCATCAAAAGCTTGTTTCAGCGCGGCAGGATCGTCGCCGATTCGAGGCAGGCTCAGCATGATGGGGGCAGCTTGAGTAGTAAGCAGCAAGCCACAAACCGCCATCAGGACAGCCCCATAAAGCGGGAAGGCCACGGACCAAGGTCTTCTCGAACTAAAGCGAAAGGCGATTGCGGCCGCCAGGATCGACGCCGTTCCGCCGATGCCCGCGAGCGGATACAGAATCTTGCCATTTCCGAGATCCGCCAGTCGGCTGAATGCGGCCCAAGCTCCGGCCCCGAGGTGGTGCCACGCAGGCATTTCCACTAATGTCCGATTCAGAGCAGCCGCAAGGCCCCCCAACAGCAGTTCCACCAGGATTAGGAAAAGCGTTAGCCGCAGCACCCTCTCATTTTTCATGGCCATCTCCATAGTCTTATACTGTGTCTTACGAGGTATAAGATTACGAGTTCGTCGAATTGGTTGTCAACCTGACCAGAGTTAATCCCAATGCGCATCAACCATTGGTGACAATTCACCCATTTCCTTCCACGCTAGTACTCGGGTACACTACCTCTTTAATCGATGTAACTGATTCACGAGGTGCACAGAGTGCCGTTCGATCGAGAATTGCTGAAAGGCAGCATCGCGCTCTTGATACTCAAGCTCCTATCCGAACGCGACATGTACGGATACGAAATCATCCAGGAATCAGTGCGCCGCAGCCAGGACGCATTCGAATTCAAGGAGGGCACGCTGTATCCAGCCCTGCACCAGCTGCACAAGCGTGGCTATCTCCGCTCGGAATGGCGTACGGGGGAGAACGGGAAGCAGCGAAAGTATTACAGTTTGACAGCCACCGGCAAAAAAGCTGCACGCCGCAGTCAACAAGAATGGTTTTCTTTCACGAAAGTAGTGAACGCCATACTTTCAAAGGCCAACTCGTGACCCATCCCGATCGCATCGTTTCCCAGGTCATTCTGCTGGCGAAGCTTCCCGGCAACAAACGCCGGTGCGAAGTGGAGAAGGAATTGCGAGCTCACTTGGATGATCTCGCGGAGGAGGCGCGATCCCAGGGCTATGATCACGAGGCCTCTGCCCGGATCGTCAGGACGCGGTTTGGCGAGCCGGAGGAGGTCGCCGCAGCATTCGCTTCAGTTTACGCAGCGGAACGATTATTGAAACTTATTTTTCAGTCGGTCATTCTGGTGACTGTGTCCACCGTGGCCGTGGTTCTTGTGATCGGCACCCTGCAGTCGATCGCCGCGATTTTTACCGCGACGTCGATCATGTCGAACTTGCGGGATATTCATCGGGAAGTGTTCGGCTTCGCTGCGATTGTGGCGGGCTATTGCAGCCTGTACGCCGGGGAGCGCCTTTTTCCGACCTCACGGGCGAGGGCGCTGTTGCCAAGCATCACTTTGGGTCTATCGCTCGCCGCACTTTTCGGGTGGCTTATCCCGCAGCATGTGGCACTGCCATTGGCTGCCTTCGCGTGTGCCGCAACCGGCCGCCTGCTTCAACGTGTCGAAATCCCCTTCGTCTGGTTCGCCGGAACGGCGTTGCCTCTGCTGATGGCATGGGCATTGTTTGGTCCACTGATTCCCGGCTGGCGATTCCCGTGGTTGGTGTGGTTAGGCTTAACAATTTCCTGCAAGGCGTTGCGCGAAATTGTTGGGCTGTTTGAGAGAGTTTTTGTCGAGCAGTTTGCGGAAACGGGAGGACAAAGTTAGTCATGAAAGATGTCAGCAAACGCTCGATTTTTCGCTGGATTCACCTCGTCTGTGGCATTCCGATACTTGGGTATATTTATGATTCGCCTTCAGATACTCACAACTACGCCTTCAGCGTTAGGTATATGTTTCTTCCTATACTGGTGCTTTCGGGGCTCTGGATGTGGAAAGGCCATGTCGTTCGACGGCTTATGTCGAAAAGATCGACGTAGCGGGACGCCGCCGCGAACCCCGCCGCCGCGTCAACGCTCTCTTAGATATGCCCGGAGTCGAAACAGGAGAGCTTCTACCCGCGAAGCTCTCCTGCTGTTTTGCGAAATGCTAGCTAGCTCTGGCGAAGGCCACATCTGACTTCGCCACATTTGAGCGCAGTGATCTGAAGCCGGCACGAAGCTCTTCTGAAAGGGAGTTGCGGCTGTTCAAAGGCTGCAAAGTGCGCGCCCTTAGGGAGCTTGTTGAAGTGAATGAGCTTGGGAAATGCTTGCTCTGCCCAGCTCCGTGGAGCCTGATACAGCTCGTCAGGAAAGACGCTCACGGCCACTGGGAGGGAAGCGCCCTTGACACTGATGTTGTCGAGGATGTCGTCGCGCGTGAGGCCGTTCATGACTGGCGCAGCGTTATTTGGAGTATGATTCCTAGCCGAAGGCGTTCGCCAGACCCGCGGCGGTGGGCCTACTTCTGCTCCCCGAGGTACCATGAAACCCGCTGTTCCCACCGAATTTCGCAATCACTCGCTTGGCTTCCCGTCGCAATTGACGTTTCCTGCTGCCACCGCGTGCATGCCTTCCGCTCCTCAGATGATTTGGAGAATTCCAGCCTTTCTTTTCGTCATCTCAATTTTCTGTTTTCATGCGGGCGCCGTAACTCCTCAAGAGAAAGTGCTGTACCGCTTCCAGGGTGGGACCGATGGGGCGCTGCCTTCGGGATTGGTCGCTGACAAGAACGGAAACCTTTACGGCACCACCAACGTCGGCGGCCTGGAGTCGGGACTGTGTCAGGTGGACGATGGCTGCGGGACGATTTTCCAATTGAAGCCGCCTTCGCGATCGGGTGCGCCGTGGACTGAAACTGTGATCTATGAATTCCTCCCTTTTGCCCACCCTCTCGCTGGATTGATTATTGATGACGCCGGCAATCTGTATGGTACTGCAACCTACGGCGGCGCCTACGACAACGGTATGGTCTTCCAGTTGAGACCACCCGCCAAGCCGGGCGACCCCTGGACCGAGAATACCCTCTACAGCTTTCTTGCTGGCCTCGACGGCGCGGTGCCATCCGCTCCCCTGGTGCTAGACACCAAGGGCAATCTTTATGGAACCACGGAATTCGGTGGCGGCGATTCCTGCGTGGGCTCTTACCAGGAATCGGGTTGCGGCACGGTTTTTCGTTTGACACCGCCGGCCGACGGTGGCAACTGGACGGAGACCGTGCTCTACCGTTTTGCTCCCTTTAATGACTACCCCATGGCCGGTCTGATTCTCGATTCGCAGGGCAATCTCTACGGCACGACCGCCGGCGATCAAAGCGCGAGTTTTGGAACAGCTTTCGAATTGAGTCCGCCCGTTCAGGGCGGCGGCTGGACGGAAACTACTCTTTATTCCTTTGGGACTTCGCGGAACGACGGGATCACTCCCTATGCCGGGCTTATTTTCGACAAGCGGGGAAATCTCTACGGCACAACCAATCAGGGCGGCGCTCGCGGCGCCGCGTGCCCTGTCGGCTGTGGCACGGCGTTCGAGTTGTCGCCATCCGGAAAAGGCGCCTGGACCGAGAAAGTTCTATACGCTTTTGTTAACGACGCGGACGGCGCATACCCCTATGCGGGCCTACTCGCCGATGGCGCTGGCAATCTCTACGGCACGACTTTCTACGGAGGAACGCAGGGCGGAAATTGTGAGGGGATCGGCGGGTGCGGCATCGTATTCCTCCTCCGGCCCCCGGTTTCCGGTGGAGCTTGGCGGGAAACCGTCTTGTACAGATTCACCGGCGGTTTGGACGGACAGGGCCCGCAGGACACTGTTATTTTCGGCAAGCGATCGCTGCTCGGCACGACCGCTCACGGTGGCGGAACCTGCGCATTTCCCTTTACCTGCGGAACCGTTTTCCAACTGCTTCCTTGATGCATCGCAAGACTCAATCGCGAAGATCGAATTGCCCACAGAGTTGCTAACGCCCACTGTGCTAGGTTGGCTATCTGTACTTCAACGAAAAAGATTTCAGGATCGGTCCATGTTACGCAAGCTAGGTCTCGCAATTACGTATTTCATTGCAAGCGTTTACATCCTTTCGATTCTGTCTCCTGCTATTTACTGTCTCCAGCACGGATGCAGGGGACCCGAGGGCGACGCCTTTATGCCCGCCTTCTTTCTTACTCCGGTTGGAGCAATCGCCACGGCTTTCTCACTGCGCAACGCCATACAACAGGTCAGAAAAAGACAACCATGGTCTTGGGTTTTCTGGCCTCTAGCAATTATTTTCGCGATTGTTCTGCTCGGTGCAATTGCGTTTATCGGGCTCTTGATTTATCAGCTTTCAATTCATCGTTAAGAGCGGGTTGCCGCCAGCAGCATCCCCACTCCATTTGCATGTCCGCATGGCCCCCAAACATTTGCGGGAGTTGCAGGGTTACATTGAGCGCAGCTAAATTAGGTGCGGAGGAGCTGTCATGAAAAGACCCGTTCCGGTGGAATCTGCCTCTGCATTAATCGACGAAATGATCGCAGAACTCCCAGACTGGCGTGGCAAAACGCTCGCCAGCGTTCGCAAGAGCATCATCGACGCCGCCCCAGAGATCATCGAGGAATGGAAGTGGATGGGAAGTCCAGTGTGGTCTCGCGACGGAATGATAGCGGTTGGCAACGCCCACAAGGATAAGGTGAAGCTTACTTTTTCCCACGGGGCGAGCCTCCCCGATCCAGACAAGCTCTTCAACGCGGGCCTCGGAGGCAACATGTGGCGAGCCATCGATTTGTTCGAAGGCGACAAGATTAACGAGCGTGCTCTAAAGAATCTCGTCCGTGCCGCCGTTGAATACAATCAGATCAAATTGAAGAAGAAAGCGCCCGCCGGCACTCGAGCGAAAGTACATAAAAGTAAACAGTGATGAAATTACAGGTTTTCTCACTCGCGAGCGTGCCACCGCCCGCTCCAGGAGCGGCTTTCGCGTAAGCGGAAACTGCATCGTCGGTCGCTTCGTGGGATACCTTGCTTCTTCGGTCTACCGCCGATAAGGCGGAAGGATGCTACTCCGAATACCAGATTAGGGGCAGTTGATCCGCCGACGAAGTTGATACCGTAAAACGGGGTGAAATGCGGACGGGGTTATCTGCGCTTTTTCTCTTTGCCCATCTTCTTGGAAATTTCTTCCATCAGTTTGGGCTTGAGATCGGCCAGTACGCTGTCCACGATGCTGGCGACGGATTCCTCTTGTGCACTAGTTTCGTCCTCGAGTTCAGTTTGCGAACTCGAAGCCTGTTCAGCTTGGGGTATTTGTATCTCGGCAGGGACATCGGCAACCTGTGACTTCAACTGTGGTTCGACCACTGATTCTCGAATGTGTTTCCAGCTCTCCCACGCCGCTGCCAGCTCCGACTCGCGCTGGCGCTCTTCCGTGCTGCTGGGAGAAGGCGTGGCCTCCGGAACTTCAGTCGGCACCGACGATTGTGAAATGGCATCGCCGCCACCCGATGCGGCCGCGGCAAATGCCGCTCCTTCAGGTTCCGGTGTCACAGCCTCGGTAGTATGCCGAGGCAGAACTGAATCCACCAGGTCGGACAAGGTTGGCAGCGAGCTTTCATTGATCATGGCTGCAACTAACGAGGTAGAAGCTTCATGGCCGACGTCCAGGCTTCCGCCAACCACGGGCTCTGCTGTGGATGCCTCTGCCGCTTCCTGATGCGCGTTTTCCTCGCTGCTCGATGCCTCGGATCCTATCGCAGCAGATGGCCGCTCGGCTTCGGCGGCAATGGCCGCCATTGCCGCGACCGCCTTTTGCATCTCTTGCTCGAGGATTAGCGCCGATTCCGCATCCGTGACGGCAACTAACTCCGCAGTCCAGCGCGGCCCGGTGATTTGCTGTGAGACTCCATGCCCATTCGAGGGTCCCAACGTTTCCAAGGCGGCTGCAAAGTCATCTCGCTCTTCTGGCTCGCGCGGCGCTTCCGCGGGAATGGTGCTCGCGACTTCTTCCACCGGGGCCTGCGTTTCCGGCTGGGGTTCAAGAGCGGCACTTGTCGCCATTTCCACAATTTCGGGTTTTGGTTCCTCTGCGACCCGCGGTTCGTTTTTCTGCTCCGCCACCACACGGCCAGGTTCGGCTTGGGTTTCTTCGACAGAAGCGGCAGTTGCAAAGGTCGCAGCAACCTCGTCTCCCGCATCCGCAATCGCTTCGGGTCTTGCCTCTTCTATCGAAGTCGGCACTGTGATAGCTGTTTCGCTCACAGCCACAGTCTTCACTTCCGGCTCTACTGTCGGTTCCGCGATTTGGGTTCCGAATGCCGCCGCCGCAGCAGCATTGATGGCAGCAATCTCCTCCGGCGTAATATCCCGTGGCACCACCGCGGGCGCGTCGGTCGGCTGCTGCTCTTTGTGGGGGGCCGGTTTCCGTGTCTCAGCTTGCTCAGGCTGCTCTTCGATCTCCACGTCCGGCCCGTGACTCTGGGGCACAGGAATCTTCAGACGATTCTTCCATCCGCTTTCCAGATCACCGTATTCATTGGACGGAGCGTCTGGTTCAAGCGCCGACATCGCTTTGGCAAAGCGGCCCGGCTTGTAGGGCGCAGGCTGCGGTACGATCCGGTCTTCCAGTTTGGTGAGGGCGGTGAGCAGTTCGCTGGCTTCGAAAGGTTTGACAATAAATGCATCAGCCCGCACCCGGCGCGCTTCCTCAGGCTTGAAGGGCTCCAGCTTACCGACCGTCAGCAGGACCGGAATGCGTGCAGTCTCGCGTGACTCGCGCAGACGCTGGCAGACTTCCAGGCCCCCGTAGCCCGGCATGTAGACGTCGAGAACAATCAGATCAGGTTTCGACTCTGCGATTTTCTTGAGCGCGGCGGAGCCGTTGTTGACCGTAGTGACTTCGTAGCCGGCATCGCTGAGGATTCTCCGGCCCATGTTCTGGGCAGTCACACTGTCATCGGCAAGCAGGATTTTGCGCGCCAAGCGATGTCCTTTTGAGCAATCGGAGGATAGGCCGAAGGTAACGTGTCCGGAACCCTAAGTCAATGAGAATAGACCTATTAAGCAGGTTACGAGCGGTCAGTATCCACCGGCTGTAACGGACTTGCCGGGGTGGTTCACTGAGGAAAATCAGAACTCTTCCCGCAGATGCAACTCAGAAGGGAACAATCTTGTGAATACCCTTCTTTTTCTTATGCTTGCTGGAAGCCACCGTGGTGTCGTCGGCCGTGTCCTGGTCTCCGGTCGAAGAGGCCGAGCTGGTACTCGTGCCAGCATTTGTGCCAGAAGCGGCGGGGTGGCTTCCGCCCTGGATTTCGTTCACCTGTTGGGGCGGGGGTAACGCCTGGTTCGCGTCGGCGGGTACGTTGGGTTTCAGTTCGTTGGCGTCCGCCGGCGCAGCGTTGGGCTGAAGCTCGTTGGCATCCGGAGGTGCAGCGGCTGGGGCAGCGGAGGTGCCCGCGGTCACGGTGGCGTCCGCCACCGGCGGGGCATCAGAACGTGGAGCGTTTTCGTTCGGTGCAGGCGCACCGCCGCTCACGGTCTCAATGGAAACCGTCTTGTCGCCGCCGAAACCCCCAGACGTCTTGGGCGCGGTTGGCGGAGCAACGACGCCGGGGTTCATCGGGGTCGGATCGACGAGCGTAGGCTCGCCGACTTTAGCGGCCTCGGCCACGTTCGGGTGCTTGGCAAAAGCCCTCATCACTTTGGAGAGTGTTGTGTTTTCGCGCCGGCTATCCTCTTCGGCCTTGTTCTCTGCAACCGCTGCCTTGGTAGGTTTGGGTACAGGCTGGTGCAGCGCTTCCAGTCGTGCCTTCGCGCTGTCAGCCCGTTCCATCACCGGATAACGGGTGATGATGCGCGAGTAGGCATCAGCAGCATGCTTGGTGAACTCCTGAATAAAATAGGCCTTCACATTCTCCGGCAGGCATCCCGGCGGGTTATTCAACGTCCCCGAACATGTGACACGCAAGCGTATCCTCGTAATCTCGCTTTCGTACGATTGCCCGAGCAGGTACAAGGCCTCGTCGGCTTTGCTGTATAGGGGATATTTGTCAACCAGGGACTGCAACCGGGCAATGGCCGCGGGATATGACTCCCGCAGATAGTAGAAGCGCCCTACGCCAAACTCACGCTCGCCGATGACCTCCTGCACTTCCCGCAGATGCTGTTTGGCCTCAGGAATCAACTTGCTGTCCGGCCATTGCATGATGAGTTGCCGGTATTCCTCCTCGGCGCGCATGGCGTGAGTGTAATCGCGGTCAGGCTTCTCCATCTCCTGGTAATGGATATTGGCGATCTTCAACTGAGCTTCCGCCGCTTCCGGCATGTTGGGAAAGAAAGTGATGAAGTCCTTGTACTCGATCTCAGCCTGTGCCAGTGCCGTGCCCCCCCCCTCGTCATACCAGGAGTCGGCCACGGCTAGTTTGGCCCGAGCGATGTATTCGGAATCGGGGTAGGTGTTGATCAGGGTCTGCAAGGTCAGCCGGGCCAGGTCGTAGCGGGTGTGCTTTAGTGCGTCCATGGCGCGGTCGAACAGCACTTTGTCCGGCTGCTTCGAACTCACATCCGCCAGAGGGTTGGTGGCCTTCTTGTTGGTGCAGCCCACGGTGATAGCCAACCCGGCCAGCAGCACGATTAGCGCAATGCGACGTGACATGAGACCTCGGGAAACTGGAAACCAGAAACTTGATTTTAGACTTTTTGCAATGTAGCTTCAGTGGCCGCCTTGAGCAGCTTTCGGGCGTTGCTAGTTGGATCGCCTGCACCGAACACGGCGTTGCCTGCCACCAGAATTTCAGCTCCGGCGCGTACTACCTCCGCCACCGTGTCCAGGGCAATTCCACCATCCACTTCGATCCGGTAGTTCAGCCGGCGGTCTGCCCGCAAGTCCGCCAGTCTGCGGATCTTATGCACCGCTGCCGGAATAAACTTCTGCCCTCCAAAGCCGGGATTCACCGACATCACCAGCACATAGTCGATGATGTCCAGCACTTCGCTCAAAGTGTCAACCGGAGTCGCCGGGTTGATCACCACACCCGCCTGCGCTCCGTGGCTACGAATGAGATGCAGGGTTCGGTTCAGGTGCCGGCAGGCCTCCTGGTGGATCGAAATCCAGTCCGCCCCAGCCTCCACAAAGTCGGCTATGTACTCGTCGGGATTCTCGATCATCAGATGACAATCCAGCGGCAACTCTGTCACTTTGCGCAGGGATCGCACCACCGGAGGCCCAATCGTAATGTTGGGGACGAAATGCCCGTCCATCACATCCACGTGGATGACCGTGCCCCCGCCCTCGGTGGCCGCCCGGACCTGCTCCGCCAGGTGGGCGAAGTCTGCCGACAAAATCGAAGGCGCCAGCTCAATCAAGTGGGGCTCCGGAGACACGGGATTCCTAGAAATTCTAACACGTGGTTAAGCTCTTCTCTGCGTCCTCTGCGGCTCTTCTCCGCGATCTCTGCGATAAGGCTTTTGGCCGATCCGTGTTGGTCCGCATAAATCCGTGGCCCGCCTCTACTCGGTGCGCCACATTGGTCATCCCGCAATCGCAAAATGTACAATCGGAATTGACCATGCGAGTTCGCAAAGCCGTTTTTCCCGCAGCCGGACTGGGTACGCGATTCCTGCCCGCCACCAAAGCCCAGCCCAAAGAAATGCTGCCGCTGGTGGACAAACCCATCATTCAATACGGTGTTGAGGAGGCACTGGCCTCCGGTTGTGATCAGATCATCATCATCACTGGCCGCGGCAAACAGGCGATTGAGGACCATTTTGACGTGAGCTACGAGCTCGAGCGCATGCTTGAAGACCGCAAAAAGACCGACCTGCTCGACATTGTCCGCCACATTTCTGACATGATTCATGTCTCTTACGTTCGCCAGAAAGAAGCTCTCGGCCTGGGTCACGCTGTACTCACTGCGCGCGAATTGGTTGGCAATGAGCCTTTCGCCGTGCTGCTCGCCGATGACGTCATCGATGCCGAGGTTCCTTGCTTGAAGCAAATGATCGACGTCTTCGACCAGGTGAATGGGTCGGTGCTGGCCGCGCAGGTCATCGAAGGTCCGGCCATCTCTTCCTATGGCGTGCTCAAGGTCAAGCCTGCCGACGGCAGGTTCGGCGGTCGTCTCTACGAAATCCTCGACATGGTCGAGAAGCCAAAGCTCGAAGACGCGCCTTCTAACTTGGCCGTCATTGGACGCTATGTCCTGACGCCTGGTTTGTTCGGCACGCTCGCCGAGACCAAAGCCGGTGTCGGTGGCGAACTCCAACTCACCGACGGTATGAGAGCACTGCTGAAGAAAGAAAAAATGTACGCCTACGTCTTCGAAGGCAAACGACACGACACCGGCGACAAATTGGGCTTCCTCAAAGCTACGGTAGAGTTCGCTCTGAAGCGCGCGGACCTGGGGCAGCAGATGCGAGAGTACCTGAAGAGCCTGAAGCTGTAAGCATCGCGGATCCTTATGTCCCCAGCGTGATCCTCAACTTCTTTGATTTCTCCTCCACGCCGTTGGCCAGTTTTTCCTTGTGCGCGTCCAGCTTCTTTTCCACCGCCGCGCTCGAAAGGCCCAGAATCTGCGCTGCCAGAATTCCGGCGTTGGTGGCGCCCGGCTTGCCGATGGCGACTGTCGCCACCGGAATGCCCGCCGGCATTTGCACGGTCGCCAGCAGCGAGTCGAGTCCATTGAGTGCAGTCGAAGGAATCGGAACCCCTATAACCGGCAGAGTGGTATGAGCTGCGATCACCCCCGCCAGATGCGCCGCGCCGCCCGCGCCGGCAATGATCACCCGAATACCGCGGCCCGCAGCTTTGCGCGCGTATTCCGCCGTCCGCTCCGGGGAGCGGTGCGCGGAAGTTACATCGATCTCATAAGCGATGCCGAATTCCTCCAGCGACTTGGCGGCCTCGCGCATGATGTCGAGATCAGAATCGCTGCCCATCACAATGGAAACCTGTGGTTTGCTCATTCTTCTCCTTGTTGGCAACCAACCGACTCCGTTTATCTAGGCCAGTTTCTCCCAGACCATGCCAATACACAATCCGATAAGTCCATACAGCCCCATGTTCATCAGAACCAGCATGCAAACAATAACCAGCCTCGAAGCAGCCGTTCCCGGCCCCTCTAGCGCCATGAGTCCCAGCGAGCTTGGCCACAACACCAGAGCAAATTTGTCGAACCCAATTTGAATCTCTAAAGCGAAATGCCGGTTGACGTATGTCCAGATCGGCAATAGTACAAAGGGAAGCAATCCACCCAACGCTGATAACCAGGCCATGGTTCGAAAAGCTTTGCCACGTTGCCATCTTCCCAAAGCCGCAGCGGACAATATTCCCGCGACTATCAGCGCGCCTACTGCAGACAGCAGATTTGTCACCAAGAATACCTTGGTTTCCATGGTTCCCGGTGTCCCTCTACTTCTTCAACGCCCGCGCCGCAATGTCTTTCCGGTAGTGCGCACCTTCGAACCCAATTTTCGCGACTGCTTGATACGCTCGATCTACCGCAGTCTTCAGGTCCGCGGCTCTGGCGGTTACGCCCAACACCCGTCCGCCGGAAGTGAAATACGCGTCCTCATGTTTTGTCGTTCCCGCATGGAAGACTTGCACACCTGCAACTTTCTCGGCGTCCGCCAGCCCGGTGATTCGCCGGCCGGCTTCAAACGTCCCCGGATAGCCGCCCGACGCCATCACCACGCAAACCGACGCTTCCGGCGACCAGCGAAAATCACCCGCGCTGACTCTGCCCTCAATCGAAG
>Ga0207153_1050_pt1 | contig 24266 bp, 20 predicted proteins | sample Alteio_BWMinHeat_27_FD_153580 | JGI IMG/M metagenome (GOLD analysis project Ga0207153, IMG submission 153580) | Enriched cells from forest soil in Barre Woods Harvard Forest LTER site, Petersham, Massachusetts, United States -... | ecosystem: Environmental > Terrestrial > Soil > Temperate forest >...
CTGCTCCCGAAGATGTGCGAAGGAAAGTTGATCGCAGATGTGGTGGCGGCGATTGGGTCAATCGATATCGTGCTGGGAGAGATCGACCGGTGATTTCCCCTGTGTTCTCTGTGTCCCCTGTGGTTAATAACATGTAAACCACAGAGGACACAGGGGTTCACAGAGGCGGTTGAGAAGATGAAGTTTTCTGACCAATTCGAACAACGCTTCGCGGAGATGCTGACGCATTATCCGACGAAGCGCTCGGCTTTGGTTCCGACTTTGCTTTACGCGCAGGATGAAGTCGGCAGTCTGACGGACGAGGTCATCTCCGAACTCGCGGCGCGCGTGGGCATCACTGAACTCGAAGTACGCAACGTGATCAGCTACTACTCCATGCTGACCACCAAGCCTCGTGGCAAATACAACGTGCAGGTCTGCACCAACATTGCTTGCCTGCTGCGCGGCGGCGAGGAACTTCTGGATCACTGCAAGAATAGGCTGGGCATTGGCCACAAGGGCAGAACCCGGCTCCGCCGCGCCCGCGCAGTCCGGAATCCTTCACCAGGTTAACGATGGCATCCGGCTGCATGGCCAGCGCTTTCTGCACGGCTTTGTAGCCATCGAGCTGCAAGTAGCGATCGATGTCAGCCGCGCCCTGGCCGAAGCGCCGGGAAACGACTTTTACTTCGTCGGGATGGGAAACCAAGTCAGCCATGCTCTACTGTGTCGCTTTCTTCTTGTACTCGTCGAAAACCTTGTCCATCTTTTCCGTGGTCAGGTTCTCGTGGAAGGCATAGTTCACCTGGTGAAGGATTCCGGACTGCGCGGGCGCGGCGGAGCCGGGTTCAACACGGGGCTGAAATGGTCGTTCGTACCCAAGCAAGCGTCGAAGCCTAAATACATTCTCTGCAACGGCGACGAGAGCGAACCTGGCACCTGCAAAGACCGATTGATTTTCGAGCATGATCCGCATGCCGTGATTGAAGGCACAGTCATCGCCGGCCTCGCCGTGGGCGCGCACGCCGGATATATCTACATTCGCGGCGAGTACCGATACTTACTGGAGATCATGCAGAAGGCGATCCGCGATGCCTACGCCAAAGGCTTTCTGGGCAAGAACATCTTCGGCAGCGGCTACGACTTTGAGGTCTATTGGCACGGCGGTGCGGGAGCTTATGAAGTCGGGGAAGAATCGGCGCTGATGGAGTCGCTCGAAGGCAAGCGCGGCATTCCGCGAATCCGTCCACCGTTCCCCGCTGTGGTTGGGCTATGGGGTGGACCGACGGTCATCAATAACGCCGAGACTCTGGCCAGCGTGCCGCATATCCTGCTCGGCGGCGCCGACTGGTTCGCCAAACTGGGGCCACCTAAGAATGGTGGCACTCGCTTGTTTTGTTTGAGTGGGCACCTGAACCGGCCCGGTGTTTACGAACTGCCCATGGGTTACAACCTCAAGAAAATGATTTACGACGTGGGCGGAGGCATTCCTAATGGCCGCACACTGAAGGCCGTGGTTCCGGGAGGGTCGAGCTGTCCTATTTTGACAGCTAGCGAAATCGATGTCTCTATGGATTTTGACTCGATGATGAAAGCGGGTTCCATGCTGGGGTCGGGAGGCCTGGTGGCGGTGGACGATTCGACCTGCATGGTGAAGTTCGCACTGCGAATCATGAAGAAAGACATCGATAACATTCAGTATCTTTCGGAAAACATGCTGGGACGGACGTTTTGCCCGCTGGGTGACGCGGCGGCGATGCCGACTATTTCCATTGTGAAGAAATTTCGGAAAGAGTTCGAAGATCATTTGGATGGCAAGCCGTGCCCGTTTGAAAAAGCGGGAGCGGCGGAACTGGTAATGGCTTAGGGCTTCTGTCGTTCGTCGTCGGTGGTTCGCAAAACCGGTGACGTGAATCTGGCAACTAGCCAACGAGGAACGATCAAGGATCAACGACGATTTTATGGCTGACGTAAACATCACAGTCGACGGCAAGAAGGTCACGGCGCCTTCGGGGACGCTGCTGATTGAAGCCTGCAAAAGCGTAGGCATCGAGGTGCCATCGTTTTGCTATTACCCCAACCTGTCCCTACAGGGCGCGTGCCGCATGTGCCTGGTGAAAGTCGAGAAGATGCCTAAGCTGCAGACCGCCTGCACCACGGTTATCAGCGAAGGGATGGCGGTGAGCACGGATACTCCTGAAATCCACCAGGCGCGAAAGTCGATGGTTGAGATGCTGTTGGGGAACCATCCGCTCGACTGCCCGGTATGCGACGCCGGCGGCGAGTGCGAATTGCAGGACATGACGTTCTCGTATGGAGCAGCTGAGTCGAAATTCATCGACATCAAGAATCATCGCGAAGAGCAGCAGTGGTCGCCGGTGGTCTACTTCGACCGGCCGCGCTGCATCTTGTGCTATCGCTGCGTACGGGTTTGTGGCGAGGGCATGGACGTTTGGGCGCTGGGCGTGCAGAACCGCGGCGTCAGTTCCATCATCGCACCCAACAAGGAAGACCATCTCGAGTGCGAAGAATGCGGCATGTGTATCGATATCTGTCCGGTCGGCGCGCTGACTTCGGGCGCGTATCGCTACAAGACTCGCCCATGGGAAATGAAGCACGTGGGCACCACCTGCACTCACTGTGCTGATGGCTGCAAGACGACTTTGGGCGTGCGACGGGCCGATACCGGCATGGAGATCGTGCGCGGTGACAATCGCGACAAGAGCGGCATCAATGGCGATTTTCTGTGCATGAAGGGCCGCTATGCCTTTGATTTTGCCAACAGTGAAGATCGCCTCACGCAGCCATTGATTCGCAAAGATGGACGGCTGACACCTGCCACATGGGAAGAGGCATTTGAGCTGATTGGGAAGCGCTTTAGAGAAATCTGCGATCGCGAGGGCGGACAGGCTCTTGGCGTCATAGGTTCCACCCGCACTACCAACGAAGAGAACTACCTGCTGCAAAAGTTCGCCCGGGTGGTGCTGGGCACAAACAACATCGATCACCACCGCACGGCCGACTTCCCTGCCCTGGCGGCAGCGCTTCGCGGTAAGCCTGAAGCTACGGCTAGTATGCGTGACGTGTTTAACGCGCCGGCGATATTGCTGATTGGTAACGACCCCACTGAGCAACACCCCCTGCTCGCATGGCAGATTCGTAACAATGTCCGTCTGCACAAAGCTCGGTTGTACGTAATCAATTCCCGAGAGATTAAGCTGCGCCGGCAGGCTGCGACGTTCGGACACATCCCCGTCGGGGCTGAAAGTAGAATTGTTGCCTATCTCGCGGGGGATGACGCAGCGATCGACTCGCTGGTCAGCGATACACGATGGCAGGCTCTCCGTGACAAGCTGCGCGGTGAACAGAATCTTGTAATCATTTTTGGTTCAGAGATTCGCGCTCAGGACATCGCTTCGCTGGTCAAGTTTGGATCCGCCATACCGGGAGCGAAGTTTGTGTGCCTGAGCGACTACGCCAACTCGCGCGGCGCTGCCGACATGGGTCTCTATCCCGATCTTCTGCCGGGCTACCACCCGATGTCAGATGCCGGAAAGTGGCATGAGGAGTGGGGCGGCGTACCCCGCACACCGGGGCTGACTCTGCCGCAAATGGTCGAGAGTGCGAAGGCCGGCAATCTGAAAGCGTTTTACGTGGTTGGCGCGAATCCGGTGGGGCGGCTCGGCATCGATCCCTTCAGCTTTTCACAAAGTTTCGTCGTGGTGCAGGACATGTTCCTCACCGAGACCGCGCTGATCGCTGACGTGGTTCTGCCTGCGGCCAACGCCTACGAAAAATCAGGCACGTTCACCAATACCTGCGGCGATATTCAATTCCTGCAGAAAGCCGGCGAGGTCACGGGCGCCAAGTCGGACTTTGAGATGACGGTACGCATCGCGGACGCGATGGGGTTCGAGGTTCACAAACTTGTGCCCTTCAGCCGGGGAACTCACTCCGATATGGGTCAATCCCGTGGCGCGCAATCGGGCGAGGTGGATCGTCACGGAGTCTGGCTGGAGGCACAGGGTCTGGAACTCAAGATGAGTCCTTTCGATCCCACGGCAATTCTCGATGAGATTCAACGGCTGGTACCGGGGTACGGCGTTTCCCGCGCCAATCTTCTAGCGGGAAATGATCAGCACACAACGTTGTCAGGTAGCGGGACCGGAGCTTTGCAGGATCCCGAACTGATCGCACCTGCCAACGATACTTTATTTACATCTGGAACCCTGGGTCGATATTCTCGTGCCCTCAATTCAGTGATGGAAAACCGGCAGAAGCAACCCGCAGAGGAAGTCGCTGCGGACTGAAGTTCTGTGGCGTCATTCTGCAAGCACCTAATCGAGCTTTCGAGGAAGACCTGCATTGTTGAGCATTGAAACTTTCGTCGCAATCTCGCTGATCAAGACTGTGATCGCACTCTTCGTGCTGCTCACGGCGGTGGCCTATACCGTCTGGCTGGAGCGCAAAGTGGTGGGCCACATGCAGAATCGCTGGGGACCGACGCGCGTCGGCCCCTTCGGCCTGCTGCAACCATTGGCGGACGGCGTCAAGTTCATGTTCAAAGAGGACTTGATTCCACCCCATGTGTACAAGCCGCTGTACATCGCGGCACCGATGCTGGCGGTGGTGTTCGCACTGACTTCGATCGCGGTCATTCCAGTGGGCAACTCGATTTCGATCGGCGGAATTCAGACCTCGCTGCAGATCACTGACGTCAACATCGGACTGCTGATCATTCTGGGAGTCACTTCGCTCGGCGTTTACGGCGTGGCCCTGGCGGGGTGGTCCTCCAACAGCAAGTATTCGCTACTGGGAGGCTTGCGGGCCAGCGCGCAGATGGTGAGTTATGAAATCGCGTTAGGCCTATCGCTGGTGGGAGTGCTGATTTTGTCCGGCAGCTTCAGTCTGCGGGAGATTGTGGATGCGCAGTCGGGAACTTATTTAGGATTCATTCCGCGGTGGAACATTTTCCCTCAGTTCATCGCATTCTTCATCTACCTGATGGCGGCGTATGCCGAAACGAATCGTATTCCATTCGATTTGCCGGAAGCGGAAACTGAACTGGTGGCGGGGTACCACACCGAATACAGCGCAATGAAATTCGCCATGTTCTTCATGGCCGAATACGCCAACATGATTACCGTAGCCTGCGTGGCCTCGCTGCTGTTCCTGGGTGGTTGGCATGGACCGCTGTTTGGACCGCCTCTGTTACAAGCGCTGTTGCCGCTCTTTTGGTTCGGCCTACGAATTTTTGGGTTTCTTTTTGTGTATATATGGATTCGCGGCACGCTGCCGCGTTTCCGTTATGACCAGCTCATGGCGTTTGGCTGGAAGTTCTTGCTGCCGCTGGCCATTGCGAATCTGGTGGTGACGGCGTTTGTGGTAGCGATTCGATCTTAGCCAACTGAAAAATGCTTCATCTGATTTTATTTCTGGCGTTCGGTGTGGTCTGCGTCGCAGGCGCGGTCAACCTACTGGTGCAGCGGCACCCTATCAACAGCGCGCTGTCGCTGGTGGTGGTGATGGGTTCGCTGGCGGCGGAATACCTGTTGCTGGGCGCGGAATTCGTCGCCGCCGTTCAGGTGATTGTTTACGCCGGCGCGGTCATGGTTCTGTTTGTCTTCGTTATCATGCTGCTGAATGCGGGAGAAGAAGAACGCACCAAAGGCAGCCGGGTGGCGATGATTTTCGGAATTCCCGGAATGCTGGTGGGAAGTCTGCTGATTACGTGGGTGCTGCTGGAACACTCGGGAACTCAGTCGGTGGCCGTGGGAGCCCTGCCCGGACCGCCGAAGACCCTCGGCTGGCTGCTCTTCCACGACTACCTTCTGCCGTTTGAAGTCACCTCGGTGCTGGTGTTGATTGCCATCATAGGAGCGGTTGTACTGGCTGCGCCGCCCGAATCAGCCAGGAGGAAAGACTAATGGTGCCAGTTTCCTACTATCTGATCCTCGGGGGGATTCTGTTTGCCTGCGGTGTGGCCGGATTTCTGATCAAACGCAATCTCATCACCATCTTCATGTCAATCGAGTTAATGCTGAACGGCGTGAATCTGTCGTTCGTGGCGTTTGCCGCGCAGTGGCAAGCGCTCAGCGGCCAGGTGTTTGTGTTCTTTGTGATGGTGGTAGCAGCGGCGGAAGCAGCGGTGGGGCTGGCGATCATTATTGCGGTCTACCGCACGCGCGAAACGTTAAACGTGGACCAGGTAAATCTGCTCAAACTATGACGCGCAACCTGCATCTCTGGCTGATTCCGGTGCTGCCGCTGATCGGCGCGGCCGTCAATGGACTGTTCGGAAAGCGTTTTTCCCGGCAGACGGTGGTGGCCATTGCGCTTCTGTTCAGTGGCGCGGCTTTTGCCATGGCGCTCTGGGTTGCCTCGCAGTTCTCTTCCCTGCAAACTCCGCACATTGAAACTTTCGCAGCCTGGCTTCGCGCCGGAGACTTTCACGCTGATTTCGCCTTTTTTCTCGATCAGCTTTCGTTGGTCATGCTGCTGGTGGTCACCGGAGTAGGGTTTCTCATCCATATTTATTCAGTCGGTTATATGTGGGAGGAAGGCGGATTCTACCGCTTCTTCGCCTATCTGAACCTGTTCATGTTCTTCATGCTGACGCTGGTGCTGGCCAGCAATTATCTCTTGATGTTCATCGGTTGGGAAGGCGTTGGCCTCGCGTCGTACCTGCTGATTGGATTCTGGTTCACGAAAGATTCTGCGGCATCGGCGGGGAAAAAGGCGTTCATCGTCAACCGCATCGGCGATTTCGGATTCCTGATTGCGCTGTTCTTGATGATCCAGCATTTCGGCTCGCTGGACTTTGTGCAGGTAGCGCAGCAGGTGATGCCGATGAGTCCGGAGATCGGTGCGGCAGGCTTGCTGACTGCGATTGGTCTGCTGCTGATGGTCGGCGCCGCGGGAAAGTCGGCGCAGATTCCGCTTTACGTCTGGCTGCCTGACGCGATGGAAGGTCCGACGCCGGTTTCCGCGCTGATTCACGCCGCCACCATGGTGACCGCCGGCGTATATATGGTTTCCCGCTCACATGTGATCTTTGAGCATGCTCCGATCGCAATGATGGTGGTCGCCATCATCGGTACCCTGACAGCGCTGTTTGCCGCGACCATCGGTGTGTGCCAGACGGACGTTAAGAAGGTGCTGGCCTACTCCACGGTGTCGCAGCTCGGTTACATGTTTATCGGCTGCGGAGTAGGAGCGTTTTCAGCGGGCATCTTTCATTTGATGACCCATGCCTTTTTCAAAGGCCTCCTGTTTTTGGCGGCGGGGTCGGTAATTCACGCCGTCGGCGGCGAGCAGGACATGCGCAAGATGGGCGGTCTGCGAACCAAGATCCCCTGGACGTTCTGGACGATGACTGCGGGCACTTTTGCCATCGCCGGCTTTCCGCCCCTCGCCGGATTCTTCAGTAAAGACGCGATTTTGTGGAAAGCCTATTCCAGTCCTTACGGAAACTGGGTGTATTGGGCTATCGGCGTGTTCACCGCGTTTCTGACATCGTTCTACATGTTCCGGCAGTGGTTCTTGACCTTCTTTGGGGAGTATCGCGGAGAAGAGCACCTTGACGATGGCCACGGCCACGGCGGGCATGGCCACGGCGGCATTCACGAAAGCCCAGCAGTCATGTTGGCGCCTTTGGTTATCCTGGCGGTGCTGTCGGTCTGCGGCGGATGGATTGGCAGCGAGCGCTTCGACAAATTTCTGGCGCCGGTGTTTCATTCGCAGACGGCAAGTTCCACAGCCGAGGGCCCATCAATGCCGGCTGAGCCCCGGAAGGAAGACTCGACAGAAACCTTATTCACCGGCATTTCCGTAAGCGCGGCCCTGCTGGGTTTTCTTCTCGCCTGGCAGCTTTATCATCGCCGGCCCGAACTCCCGCAAAGGATCGCCGCGTCACTCGGCGGCTTCTATCAAGCCGTGGTCCACAAATATTACGTCGACGAGATTTACGCAACCGTGTTCGTCAAACCTCTGATCGACGGGTCGACAAAACTGTTGTGGCATGGTGTTGATCGGGACATCATTGACGCTGCTGTGGACGATAGCGCCGATGGAGCACGCGAGGTCTCCGACGCGGTTCGACACATGCAATCAGGCAACATCCGGTCTTACGCCGGCTGGGTGGCGGCTGGAGCCGCAGTGGTCATCTTTTATATGGTGTGGATGGGAACCCGATGACCACAGCCCTCGACAGCATGATCCTCACCCTGGTCACGTTCATCCCGCTGGCGGGCGCGCTGTTGCTGCTGATCATGCCCCGGCGCGATCGTGAGACGCGATGGGTGGCTCTCGGCGTGTCGGTAGTCGCGTTCCTGGCCTCGCTGCATTTGCCGGTGCATCTGGCCTACCATCAGGCGGGGTTTCAATTCGAAATCAACCGCGACTGGATCTCGAATCCAAATATTCACTACCACATGGGTGTGGATGGCATTTCCGTGTGGCTGGTGGTGCTCACCACTTTCCTCACGCCGTTGTGTGTGCTGATTTCGTGGAAATCGATCCACGACCGGGTAAAGGAATTCTTCATTTTGCTGCTGGTGCTGGAAACCGCGCTGATCGGCGTGTTCACCGCGCTCGACCTGTTTCTCTTCTATTTCTTCTGGGAAGCCACGCTGATTCCCATGGCGCTGCTGATCGGCATGTACGGTCACGGGCGCAAAGTGTACGCCGCGGTGAAATTCTTTCTTTACACCATGATCGCCTCGATGTTCATGCTGGCGGCGATTTTGTGGCTGTACGCGAAGACTGGGACTTTCGACTTTGTCAGCGTGCAAGCCGCAATCCGCAGCGGACAAGTCGAAGGCTTTGCCGCTGCCGCGCCGTGGCTGTTCCTCGGTTTCTTCATCGCCTTCGCGGTCAAGGTGCCGCTGTTCCCCTTCCACACCTGGCTTCCCGACGCGCACGTCGAAGCGCCGACCGCCGGCTCGGTTCTGCTGGCCGGCGTCCTGCTGAAAATGGGCACCTACGGCATGTTGCGTTTCAACCTCGGCCTGTTCCCCGATCAATCGCGCAGCAACGCCTGGTGGGTCATGATCCTGGCGCTGATCGGCATCATTTACGGCGCGCTGGTCGCCATGGTGCAGCCCAATCTAAAGAAGCTGATTGCATACTCTTCCATCAGCCACTTGGGCTTCGTGGTTTTGGGAATTTTCAGCTTCACTCAGGCAGGCCTCGATGGGGCGACGTTTGTGATGCTGGCTCACGGCGTCTCCACCGGCGCGCTTTTCATGCTGGCAGGGATTCTCTACGAGCGGCGGCACACTTATGAGATCGCCGAGTTCGGCGGCCTGGCGACACCCATGCCGGTTTACGCGACGTTTTTCATGGTTGTCATGCTCGCATCGGTTGGACTGCCTCTGCTGAACGGGTTCATCGGCGAATTTCTGGTGTTGAGCGGGGCGTTTGGCGCGCGGGCGTTGTATGGCGTATTGGGCGCCACTGGCGTGATATGGAGCGCCTGCTATTTGTTGTGGATGTATCAGCGTGTGTTCTTCGGCAAAGTGACCCACGAAGTCAACCTTACTTTGCCCGATCTTGATGGCCGCGAACGTGCGGCGCTTTGGCCCACGGCCATCGTCGCGCTGGTCATGGGCGTGGCTCCTCTCATTTGGTTGAACGCCATCGATCCCGCGGTTCAGTCGGCTTTGGCTCCCTTCACACAGCTTGCCAGCAAGGTGGTGGGACGGTGAACAGCGCCGCTGCCATGCTTCCTCAAGCCGCCGACTACATGCGCCTGCTGCCTGAGATCGTGCTTACGGTCTTCGGCATGATCGTAATGGTGCTGGATGCGGCTGCGGAGGAACGACGCATCGAGAAGACCATGGGCGCGGTTGCTCTGATTGGGGCGCTGGCAGCGGTCGCCGCCACGTTTGTCCAGGCGCAATATCCCGGCTTCGCCTTCTGGAACATGGTGGAGGTGGACTCGTTCAGCGTCTTTTTTCACTTCCTGGTTGCCGGAGTTACGGCGGTCGTCATCCTGACATCTTTCGAGTACATGAAAGTTCAGCAGATTCGTGCGGGCGAATACTACGCGCTGATTCTGTTTGGTGCGGTGGGGATGAGTTTAATGTCCTCCGCGGTTGAACTGGTCCTCATCTTTATTGCGCTGGAGATTTCGTCGATCTCAACCTATGTTCTGGCTGGCTTCCGGCGACGGGCAGCCATCAGCAGCGAATCGTCGGTCAAGTATTTTCTCTTGGGATCGTTTGCCACCGCGTTCTTCCTCTATGGTGTGGCGTTGATGTTTGGAGCCACCGGCTCGACTAGCATTGCGACCATCGGCGACGTTCTACGCTCCGGGCAAATTCCGCTGCTGGCTTACGCCGGAGTTGCTCTGATGTTCGTCGGCCTGGGATTCAAAGTGGCTGCCGCTCCGTTTCATGTGTGGACGCCCGACGTCTACGAAGGCGCGCCATCACCGGTGGTTGGATTCATGTCCACCGCTCCGAAAGCCGCCGTGTTTGCGGTGTTGCTGCGAATCATGTTCGAAGCCCACGCGCCTGGGCGAGTCGGTCTGATCTGGGCAGTCGCGGCGCTTTCAATGACCATCGGCAATATCGGCGCTCTGGTGCAGGACAACATCAAGCGATTGCTGGCCTACTCTTCTATCGCCCACGCTGGATATTTGTTGGTTGCATTCGCGGCTTTGCCCGACAACGGCATTCCAGCGGCCATGTTTTACACGGCATCGTATGCTGCCATGAACGTGGGTGCATTTGCGGTGGTCAGCCACTTCGGCAACGCGGGAGAACGCTACGTCACGCTGGAAGACTATTCCGGCCTAGGACGGCGATCTCCGCTGCTGGCCGCAACGCTGACCATCTTTCTGTTGTCGCTGATCGGCATTCCGATTACTGGCGGATTCTTTGCCAAGTTCTATGTGTTCAGCGCTGCCTTGCAGGCGAATCTGGTTGGCCTGGTGATCATCGGCGTCCTGAACAGCGCCGTGGGAGCGTATTACTACCTGCGAATTATTGTGATGATGTACATGCGCGAGCCGCAGCAGGAAGTACCCGTTTCGCCCATTCCTATGGGGCTGGGAGCCGCACTGACCATCAGTCTGGCAGCGACCATCTATCTGGGCGTATTGCCGGGCAGGGTGCTCGAGTACGCCTCCCGAACAGCCACGGCATGGTCGCGCTGAGAGAGTAGCCGCGGCGTGGCGAGGTTAACCTGAAAATCGCGGAGGTGACGGAAATCGCGTCTTAGATTTGGACGCCGACCTTGCCGCTATATTCACTCCACCGAGACTGCAATGTCGACGTAGGAGAAAATCCGGGCGGAGAGCTGCCAAAACACCAGCGTCTCAACCACCGCCCAAACGATGGGAAACCACGGCAACCCTCCTGGAAAACCGAATGAAGCCCCGAACGAAGACTTCAGAACCACGGCCGCCAACGCATACACCGGAATAACGTAAGACCACTGTAGTGATCCCGTCACATAGCTGACCATGGCGGGCAATCCCATCACTGCGGCCGTGGCCCCTGCGGCAAAGAAGGGATTGAGAAAAGTGGAGAACATCAGGGCAACAGTTCCGGCCAGGGCGCAGGCTACGATCAGGCAAAGCATCAGAAACCAGACACGCCAAATGGGGAATCCGGCTTCGCCCAGGGTCCAACTGCCGGTAATCCCAAGGGCAAAACAATAAATCCCGCAGGCGATGGTGATGCCCAACACCAAGCCGGAGAGATATTGCTGGCGGCTGACCGATTTCGCCAGAACGCTCAATATCCGGCGCGAACGGCGATCGTTGAAGATGGCGGAGCTGCCAAAGAAAACACTGAATGCCAGCACGTACACTGCGACTTGTTTAAAGACGAACAACAAGTCTTCGCTGTGGCGGGCCGCATCGGTGGCCAATCCGAGGAAGGCAAGAAGCAGGACCCAGAGCAACAGAACCAGGATGGGCCAGCGCTGCTCGCGAACGAAGTTGATCGCGATGAGGAGGACGGGTTTCATGCCGCACCCGCCGGCTTGGATAGGTCACCTGTGACTTGCAGGAAGATCTCTTCCAGCGAGTGCCGCTCCGGGTTCACGCTGATTACTTCGCCGCCGAGTTGCCACACCTTCTCGAGGGCGGCGCGCTGCTGACCGGCGGGGACGGAAAAACTGACTTCACCATTCCGCGCAGCCGCGCCCGCAAAGCAATCCGCCGCAATTCTCCGCGCCACGATTTGGGTGCGCTGGCCCGCCTGCAGAAGGTCGGCAGTCGTTCCCAGGCGGACCAGCCGTCCGAGGTGAAGGACGGCAACACGATCGCACACCAGTTCGACTTCGGAAAGCAGATGAGAACTCAGAAAGATGGTCTTCCCTGCAGCCCGCGCATTCAGCAGCATTTCGCGAACCGCGACTCGAGCGAGGGGATCCAGGGCAGAGGTAGGTTCATCCAGAATAAGTAACTCCGGATCATTAACCAGCGCCTGGGCCAGTCCGACACGTTGCAGCATCCCGCGGGAAAACTTGCTCACGTTGCGTTTGGCGTCGTCCTGCAAACGGACCATCTCCAGCACTTGCGCGGCGCGGCGTCCGAGTTGTGCGGTTTTCATGCCGTTGAGCGCACCATAGAAGCGCACCAGTTGCTCCGCTCTTCGAGGATACAAGGCAACGTTCTCCGGCAGAAATCCCACCCGGCTGCGCGTTGCAGCATGTCCGAAAGGCTCTCCTAGGAGCTGTCCGCGGCCGCTGGTGGGGCGCATGAAACCCATGGCGAGGTGTATGGCAGTGGTTTTTCCGGCTCCGTTCGGTCCCAGGAAGCCCAATATCTCCCCCGCTTCGACGCGCAAATTGAAACCATCCAGCGCACGCAGCTGCCGCCGGCCAAACAAACTGCGGTATTCCTTGCCGATGTTCACGAACTCGAGCGCAGCGTCCATCTGCCTTCATTCTAAACGCCCCGCAGGGCCAACGATTCCACAGGACCATGGCTTCCACAAGCTCGATTTGACAACTGCGTCCCAGCCCGGCATCATGGTGAGCACGCAAGTTCAGTGTGGAGGGAGGGGAGTATGAGTGAGTTGATGCGAAAGCTCTGGTCTGAGGATCAGGGTCAGGATATCGCGGAATACGCCGTAATGTTGGCGGTAATTCTGGTTCTAGTGGTCGGAACGGTCCGCTTGATCGGTAGTAATGCCAACAACGCCTTTTCCGCAACGGCTAGCGCTATTTCTCAATAGCAGGCGCTGGCGCGGCCCTCGCCTTTCACCGCCGCCTTCGAAAAATCGGGCGTTCCGGCCGTAGGTTTGGTATTTACGGAACTCGGAACCGGAACGCAGTTGGGTCAGACACGCAGTTGCCCTCTAACAACTAGACCTGGTAGTAGGTCGCTTCCAGGGAACTGGCTCACCGAGTCCCGAGCTTAAATCGGTCCTTGGCAATGTCATAACTTCGGGGAGAGCCCGGACGGCTCATCCACTTCGAGCGGCCAGCGATTCTTTGGCGGCACTGCGGGCCACAAGAGTTCAGGTGGATCTCCGAACCGATCGTCTCTTTCTCTTTCAAACAACAGCGGCGCCACGAAGCGCAGCGCCTCGACTTCCTGGCGCACTCGCACCAGATCACTTTCCTTCTCTCGCAATACATCGAGTAGGTTTCTCATGACGAATGCGGCGCTCCTGCAACGCTCATCAGGCAGAATCCGAAACGCTTAAACTGGAGACCCTACTTCTTCGGCTGATTGTTCCCAGGCTGGATTGCAGGGGATTCTAATACACAGCCTGCCCCGATTGCCACCTCAAAAACGAGGTTTGCGCTGGTACAGTGTCCGTGATATGTAAAGCCTGCGGTTCGCCAGTGACGATGGACAGCGCAATCGATGGCGGCGCGTAAACGGGGATCGAGAGTAATGATGGCGGGTTCGGACCTGATCGAAATGGACGGCATTCTCAGCAGCAAAGAAATCCACGTCTGGCACACTGACCTTACCGCCCAGGAAGAGGCCATCGAAAAGCTCTTTCCACTTCTGGACCACCACGAACAAAGCCGGGCCGCGCGATTCATTGTCCCCGAGCCGCGCATTCAGTTCATTCTTTCGCGGGCATTTCTTCGCATCACTTTGGGTCGGTATCTCCACATAGAACCTCGCGACGTCCATTTTCAGCTCGCTGAGCATGGCAAACCGGAACTGGCAGAGCAGAATGGCCTCTACTTCAATTTGTCCCATACCGACGGCGAGACTGTGATCGCAGTGACCCGTGCAGGTCGCGTCGGCATTGATGTGGAAAGAATCCGGGAGAACCTGGACCCGCTACAGCTAGGCACCCGTTTCTTTTCGACAAAAGAGTCGGAGTGGTTGCGATCCCAGCCGGCTGATCAGCGATTTGCGGCCTTCTTCGCCTGCTGGACCGCAAAGGAAGCCTACGTCAAAGCCCGCGGGGCCGGGCTGTCGGCGCCGCTCGACGGTTTCGGCGTGATCCCTCACCCGGGCGAGTCAGAACTGCAACTGGAAATCTACGGCAAGCCGGAGGAATCGAAGCGTTGGTCGATGTGGCAGCTCTACCTGGGCGCGGCCTTGCAGAGCGCGGTCGCCGTCGAAGCCGTGAACTGTCAGGTTCGCGTTGGCAGTTGGTCGACCGCAGCGGTCAAGATTTCATAGCAGGTCACGATTAGCGCACTGCACAGGAGGAAACATGCTGTTCGGAACTAATAAATCGCTGGGGGGTACTCGCTTGTTGTATGTGGCATTCACCTGTCTGCTGGCCAGCGGCGTTCTCGCATCGGCACAAAGTAGTAATGGAACCACCGCTAACCCCGAAGACGTCGTTTCGCCCTCCGCGGTCGTCCGGGCGTCATACGTTGCGATTTCAGGCCCACCCGGACAGCCTTTAAATCTGGATCGCTTCCGGTCTCTTTTTCTGCCGCAAGCACAACTGGTCAGCGTCAGCGTAAAAGATGGCCGGGGTCAGGCGCGTGCCATGACTTTGCAGGAATTCACGGACATGGTCACCTCCAGGATCGGCAGGGATGGCCACATCGAGCACGAAATCGCGCAACGTGTAGACGTGTATGGAAACATCGCAAACGTCTGGAGCAGTTACGAATCCCGCAAGACGCCTGACGATCCGCAGGTCACGCGCGGCATCAACAGCATTCAACTGATGAACGACGGCAAACGCTGGTGGATCAGCGGCGCGCAATGGCAGCACGAAACCGCCGAGAGTCCAATTCCCGCAAAGTATCTATCGGGGGCTCACTAGGCGCATGAATCTGAACTCGAACCTGGCAAAGAGCACCGCGGTTGCCGCGTTGGGTGGACTGCTGTTCGGATTCGATACCGCCGTCATCTCCGGCGCCACTAGCGCCCTTACCGAAACCTACCAGCTTTCGCCGGGCGGGCTGGGCGCCACTGTGGCCAGCGCCCTGGGCGGGACAATCCTGGGTGCGATGTTGGCCGGATTCCCGGGTGATCGTTATGGCCGACGCGATAGTTTGCGAATGATGGCCGTGCTGTACCTGGTTTCGGCGGTAGGCTGCGCCGCGGCCTGGAATTGGCCCGCTCTCATTGTCTTTCGCTTCATTGGAGGATTGGGAATTGGCGGGTCCTCGGTTCTGGGGCCGATGTACATTGCGGAAATCTCTCCCGCGAAGCTGCGAGGCCGGTTGGTGGGATTCTTCCAGTTCAATATCGTACTCGGGATTCTTCTGGCCTATTTCTCGAACTATCTGATCGGGCTGCAACACTTCGGCCTGTCTGAGTGGCGATGGGAACTGGGGGTGACAGGCATCCCTGCGGCGCTATTCTTTTTTCTGTTGTTCGCGATTCCTCGCAGCCCTCGCTGGCTGGTCAAGAAGGGACGGATTCCTGAGGCCCGGACTGTTCTGCAAGAAATCGGAGCCAGCGACTTCGAACAGGAACTTCAGGCGATCGTCGCTTCCATCGACTCCGAACAGACGCACGCGGCCGAGGCTCTATTTTCGCGCAAGTATATTTTCCCCATCTTTCTGGCCGTTACCATTGGGATGTTCAATCAGCTTTCCGGGATCAACGCCATCCTCTATTACTTGAACGATATTTTTGCGCATGCCGGCTTCAGCAAGGTATCAGGCAGTCTTCAGGCTGTGGCTGTCGGTGGCACGAACTTGCTGTTCACCGTGATTGCCATGTCCGTGATCGACAAGGTTGGACGCAAGATTCTATTGCTGATCGGCGCGGTCGGAATGGCCGCCTGCCTCGCGGGCGTTGCAGTGATTTTCTTTACCGGTCGGCACCAAAGCCTGCTGCTCGCGCTGCTGATTGGTTACATTGCCTGTTTTGCTTTCTCGCAGGGAGCCGTGATTTGGGTTTATCTCGCAGAGGTTTTCCCCAATGCGGTTCGGGCCAAGGGTCAGAGCCTGGGCAGCTTCTCGCACTGGGTCATGAACGCACTCATCTCCGGAGCCTTCCCTCTCGTGGCCGCCAAATCTGGAGGTTATCCGTTCGTATTCTTCGCGGCGATGATGGTGTTGCAATTCTCTGTCGTCCTGTTCATATATCCCGAGACGAAGGGTTTGTCACTGGAGGAAATGCAAAAGAAGATGGGGATTTCGTAACTGTATCTAGTGCTGCTCGAACAGCTCGCTCCGATCGATGCGTTCGCCCTTGGACACGACCGAGGAGATTCTCTCGGTTGCGGTAATGTCCTCGAGCGGATTGCCATCGATGATCAGCAGATCCGCATCGTGCCCCGTACTGACGGCGCCAATATGTGCCTCAGCTCCCAGCAGCCTCGCCGCGTTTGATGTTGCCGCTTGCAACGCTACGACTGGCGGGATTCCGGCCTGCACCCACAATTCCAGCTCCCGCTGTACCGTGGGCCCGTGGACGACGAGGAAATTGCCAGCGTCGCTGCCGGTGACGAGCGCGACTTTGTGTTGGTAGGCACGTTTCAGATTCGCAGCCGCGATCTGCATGTCGATGGGATATCGAGCGAGCGAAGCGCGAATCTCGTCGGCGTCTTTGGACGCCATCGCTTCCTCTGTGCCTCGCAGTAATTCCGGTGGGCCGACCTGCTGTACCAGGGAACGCTTGAGCAAATCCGTTCTCCCCGCCACCAACTCCTTGAAAGCTTCACCCACACTCAGCGTGGGATCATAGAAAGTTCCATGGCGGGCCATCTGATCGAACAGGGCATCCGGAATCGCTTCGCGGAATGATCCGTGCTCAATGGAATTCGCCTGGGCTCGCACAGCATCTTCCACATCGCGCACTTCACCGGTGTGCACCGCGAGCGGCAATTGGTTGGCGTGGGCTTGTTGAGTGATCGCCGCAAATATGCTTGGATCAAGCCGATTGAACACTCGGCCCCCGGCTCCGGACTCCAAAACCGCCTTGATGCAATCCACGCCCGCCGTCTTGAGGTCATCCACCTGCTGCCGGGCCTCCTCAGGAGATGTGGGAATGCGAGTGAATTGCTTCTCCGCATTCTCGCGAATTCCAGCCGGCAACTGCTTGAAATACTCCGTCCCGTGGCCGCCCTTCGCGGTGAACAGTGGCCCGCAGGTGAACAGCTCGGCCCCCAGGACTTCTCCGCGGTTGACCTTGGAACGAGTCTTGAGAATGCCGTCGAGGCCGTCGCCCACGCTGCGAACTGTGGTGACACCGCTGTACAAATATGCCGCCAGATTGCGCAGCATCATCTTGTCGGGATCGTACGACTTCATGTCAGGATAGAAACCCGCAGGCCCGCCGAGGTGCACATGAACGTCGATCAGGCCGGGAAGAATAGTCTTTCCGGCAGCTTCGACCACTTCTGCATTCACCGACTTCGGATCCGGCCCGTTGCCCTGGTAAACTTCCGCGATCTTGCCGCCGCGAACCAGCACAGCTCCATTTTCAATAACGGTGCCGTCGCCGACGAAAACACGGGCCCCTCGAATCAGGAAGGTGTCGCTGCGACTAAGCTGGCGTTGCAGTATTTTGGTTTTTTCGACATTGCTCTTGGTGTGTGTCTGCCAGAGTCCAAGACAAAGAAATGGCGCCAGCACCACAGCCAGCCACAACTTCGACGAATTACGGATCTTTTCTTCTTTCTCCCAGCGGAAAAGTTTGTAGGCGATAAACAATCCCACCACCATGGTCAGCAACAGCGCCGCAATCGGCTGGATGTTGGCCATAACGCCCTCGTCGCGCATCAACATCGCCTGTACGCCGGTGACCAGATAGGTCGCAGGCAGGAACTGAGTGACTACCAGCAGCCATGCGGGAAACATCGCCAGCGGGAAAGTCGCGCCACTCAGGAACAGCATGGGCAGGTAAACCAACTGGATCAGAATCTGGCTCTCCTGCATGGAGTTGGCAACCGCAGCTAGGATCAATCCGATCGCGCGAAATCCGGCGATGCCCACCGAGACAAAAATCAAAATCGAACCCATGCTCTTCGGCCAGGGCATGCCGTAAACGAAATGCGCCAGCCCAAACATCACGAACACGTAGGGCATGAAGATGATCCAGCCAGTCACGGTGGATGCAATCAGCAAGGGCGCGGGAGAAATGGGGGTGACTTTATAGCGACGCAGGATGTTGGCTTCCCGCTCCTGTACCGCGCGCATTCCCGCGCCAAACAGGCCGTTACCCAGGATGCCAATGATCATGACCATGGCAATGACAACGGTCATGCCAGCGCCGCGCTCGGCATGAAAGGCCTGCGCGAACACAAAGAAGAAGACTAGGGGAAACAGATAATTGAAAAACAGCACCGACTTCTGGCGCATGGCCAGTTTCAGATCAAGCGCAATCAGTGCTTTGTAGGCGTTCATTCGCGCAAGCTCTTTCCCGTAAGCTCGATGAACACATCTTCGAGTGTCGGCTGCTTGAGATGAACATCGGTGAGTTCCAGGCCTTGCTGATCAATCCATTTCACCAAATCGACCAGCGTCGCGGCGGGACGTCGGGAGTGAACGGTCAGCGTGCGCCCGGTGGAATCGAGTGCACTCTGTGTGGCCTCGGCCCAGGCGGGACAATTCGCTGGCAGCGGCTGAGCGCAGGTGACCACGATGCTCGACGCATTGCGACTTTGCTGTTGCAGGCGGCTGGGCGTATCGAGTGCGATGATCTTGCCCTCGTCAACAATTGCCACCCGGTCGCAGAGGCGTTCCGCTTCCTCAATGTAATGGGTGGTCATCAAAATCGTGCGATGCTCTTTCTTGAGTTCTTCCAGCAGAGAGTGAATTTCTACTCTCACCTGCGGATCAAGGCCGGTCGTAGGCTCGTCCAGGAAAATAAGTTGGGGATCGTTCACCAAGGCTAGCGCCAAGGCGAGTCTCTGCTTCTGACCGCCGGAGAGCGTCCCGTAGAAAGCTTCGCGCTTTTCTTCTAGCTGCAGGCGTCGAAGCAGTTGGTTCAAGTCGGCATGTCGAGTGTAGAACGATGAAAATACCTGCAACGCCTCCCGTACCCGGATCTTCTCCGGCAGGTTGGTAGCTTGCAGACAAACTCCGATGCGATCCTTGAGACTTTGCCGCTGTTTGTCGGGATCGAATCCGAGGACGGCAACCTGCCCAGCTGAACGTGGGCGCAGGCCCTCCAGTATCTCCACCGTCGTGGTCTTCCCTGCTCCGTTAGGTCCGAGGAGGCCGAAGACTTCGCCGGTCTGGATCTCAAAATCAATTCCCTTCACCGCATGCACATCGCCGTAGGACTTCTTCAGGCCTTGGACTGAGATGGCTGGGCTATTGGAGGGCATTCGGGAACGATTAGGCTATCGAAGAACATGGGCGGAGTCAAAAAAGGGACACATAACACTGCTCACCAAAACCTTGGCAACTACGTCGAATAGGAGTACAGTGTCTTTTCCGCAGGAAACACCCTTTTTATTCTTCAGATTGGAGCATGCATGCGTTGCAGATTGCTTCTGTTGCCCGCAGCACTATGTTTGAGCCTATTCTCCTCCGCACAGACCGCTGACGAATTGGTCGCCAAGAACATTGAGGCCAAAGGCGGGATGGATAAGATCAACGCCATCAAAACGATGCGCATGACCGGTAAAGCAGTGCTTCCAGGCGGATTTGTCGGCGCTGTGAGCCAGGAGAATTCACGTCCAAACCTGGTGCGAGAAACTTTTTCTCTACAAGGAATGACTGCTGTGCAAGCCTACGATGGCGGCACCGGCTGGCAGATTCAGCCGTTCGGCGGACGCAAAGACCCGCAACTCATGGGCGAAGACGATCTGCGCGATCTTCTAGTCGATTCCGACTTTGATGGCCCGATGGTTAACTACAAGGAAAAGGGCAATACCGTCGAGTATCTGGGCCATGACGTTGTAGATGGCGATGATGCGCTACGTCTCAAGGTGACGCTCAAGAATGGTGACATTCTTTACTACTACCTGGATCCAGACACCTATCTCGAGATCCGCCGGGAAGTCCAGGAATTCATTCGCGGCTCGGCGAAGGAAAGCGCCAGCGAATTGGGCTCCTATAAGCCGGTCGCCGGCGTCATGTTCCCGTTTTCGATCGCCTCGGGTCCGAAGAACGATCCTACTTCCTGGCAAACCACAACCGTCGAAAAGATCGAAGTCAACGTGCCGCTGGAAAACTCTGAGTACGCGGTTCCGGCCTCGCTGAAAAAATGAAGAATCGAAGAAGCCGTAACTGCAAACATGCTCATGATTTCTCGCCATCTCCAAGAGGACTCTCAATGACTGCTACTGCCGCCCGTTGTTATCGCTTGTCCACAAGCCTGCTGCTGCCCACGTTCGCGTTACTGCTGTGCGTAAGTGCTGCGGCCCAGCAGACCATCAAGTTTGATGCTGCCACCATTTCCGGCCTGCCGATTCGCAACATCGGCTCCGCCACCATGAGCGGACGCATCGCAGCCGTGGATGCCATCGACAAAGATGGGCGCGTAACCGTCTTTGTTGGCGCGGCCAGCGGCGGAGTATGGAAGTCAATAAACGGCGGCACAACGTTCAGGCCAGTCTTCGACCGTCAGCCAGTGCAGTCGATCGGTGCCGTCGCCATCGATCAATCCAATCCCGACACGGTCTGGGTAGGCACGGGCGAGGCTTGGACCAGGAATAGCGTCTCCATCGGCAGCGGCATCTACAAGTCAACCGACGGCGGCGAGAACTGGACCAACGTAGGGCTGAAGGATTCCGAACACATCGCGAAGATTCTGATTGATCCCAAGGACAGCAATGTCGTTCTCGCCTGCGCCACCGGTCACATCTGGAATGACAACGACGAGCGCGGCGTTTACAAGACTACCGACGGCGGCAAGAGTTGGAGCAAGGTTTTGGCCGGAGCCAACGGATCAACCGGCTGCGGCATGCTTGCCCGTAGTTCCCAGGAACCTAACACCATTTTTGCCGATATGTGGGACTTCCGGCGTCAGGGCTGGACTTTTCGCTCCGGAGGGCCGGGCAGCGGTCTGTTCAAATCGACCGACGGCGGCGGCACCTGGACCGAACTTACCACCGGCAACAGCAAAGGCCTTCCCGACAAACCTTACGGACGCATCGCCGTGGCGGTTGCGCCCTCCAATCCGCAAGTGGTTTACGCGATGATCGAATGCAAGAAGAGCGCGTTGTATCGCTCCAATGATGGCGGCCAAAGCTGGAACAAACTCGATGCCAGCCAGTACATGGTTTGGCGGCCTTTTTATTTCGGCAACATGATTGTCGACCCCAAGAACGAAGACAAAGTCTTCAAGGTTGATCTCGGTCTCTTGCTCAGTGTCAATGGCGGCCAAAGTTTCAGCTTCGTGGCTAATGCGCACGGTGATTTTCACGACGTGTGGATCAATCCCAAGAACCCCAACATGGTTTTTGCCGGCGACGATGGCGGCTTGTGGCGCAGTGAAGACGGTGGCACGCGCTGGAAGCATCAGCTCAACCTGCCAGTTTCGCAGTTTTACCATGTGAGTGTAGACAACGCGAACCCCTACCACGTCTACGGCGGTCTGCAGGACAACAGCTCCTGGGTCGGCGATTCATCGTACCCCGGCGGCGTCAGCAATTCGCGCTGGGAAAACATCTATGGTGGCGACGGCTTCTGGGCATTCGAAGATCCTGGCGATTCGAACTACCTTTATGCCGAGGCGCAAGGCGGAGAGATCGGCCGGGTCAATCGCCACACCCTGGAGTCGCGCAGCATCAAACCTTTCCCCAATTACAATGAGAAAAAGTTGCGGTTCAACTGGAACACTCCCATTCACATGAGTCCCAACGAAAAGGGGACAATCTACATTGGAGCGCAGTTCCTGTTCCGCTCGCGCGATCATGGACAGTCCTGGGATCGGATTTCTCCCGACCTGACCACGAATGATCCGGAAAAACAAAAGCAGGAGGAATCCGGCGGAATCACCGTGGATAATTCTTCGGCGGAAGAGCACACCTCCATCTACTCCATTTCGGAATCGCCGAAGAACGGTCAAATTATCTGGGTGGGAACCGACGATGGCAACCTGCAAATCACTCGCGATGGCGCCAAGACCTGGACGAATGTCGTCGGCAACGTTCCGGGACTGCCCAAGAATTCCTGGGTTTCGACTGTCGAGGCCAGCCGCTACGACGAAGCCACCGCTTATGCCACCTTCGATCGCCACACTTTCGGCGATATGAAGCCGTATGCCTTCAAAACAAGCGACTACGGCAAGACCTGGACCTCGCTGAACGTACAGGAAAATGGCGCCGTCGGCTACGCTCACGTGATCAAGGAAGACAGCGTCGATGCGAATCTGCTCTTCCTGGGCACGGAGATGGGGCTTTGGATCTCCTACGACGGCGGAATGCACTGGGCCCAGTACAAAGCCACCAATTTCCCCGCGGCGGCAGTGCGTGACATTGCGCTACAGGCACGGGATTCCGACCTGGTGCTGGCCACCCACGGACGCGGTATCTGGATTATCGATGACATCTCTCCGCTGCGCGCGCTCACGCCGGACTTGATGGCCAAAGACGCTGTGTTGCTCGAAGGCCGACCGGCGATTCAGTACTTCCAGGCCAATGGAGGATGGGCGGAGGGCGACGAGAGCTTCAACGGTCCCAGCCGTCCCGGGGATGCGTTCATCACCTACTACCAGAAGGGTCGCCACATCTTCGGGGATCTGAAAATTGAGATTCTTGATCAGGATGGCAAGTTAGTGGACACGGTCCCAGGCAGCAAACATCGCGGCCTCAACCGTGCAACTTGGTCCATGCGGCTGAAGCCTCCCGTGGTTCCCCCGGCTGCGAGTGCGTTGTTTGCAGCCGCTCAAGGCCCACGGGTTCTGCCCGGCACCTACACCATCAAGATGACAAAGGGCGACAAGGTATATACGGCGCCGTTGCATGTGGTGCTTGATCCTCGCGCCACCTACACGGTGGAAGATCGCAAGGCACAACTCGACCTCGCCCTGCAGTTGAGCAAGACCATGGGCCACATGACCTACGGAGTGGACGCCATCGAGGGAGTACGCGATACCGCGACTGCCAACGCCGCCAAACTGCCGGCCAAAGACGCTCTCCGCATTCGTCTGGAGCATCTGGCAGACGAGTCGGGGAAGCTACGTTCCAAGATCGTTGCCACAAAAGAAGGCGGCGCGATCACCGGCGAAGAAAGAATCCGCGAGCATCTCGGCGAAGTTTATGGGGATGTGAACGGCTACGAGGGACGGCCCACGGCGGAGCAGACAGCGCGTGCGGCATCGCTCGCAAAGGAACTGGAAGACGTGATCACCGACTTCCGCAAACTCACCGACGCGGAGCTACCCGCGATCAATGCCGGTCTGCAAAAGAAGAAGATGGAGATCATCTCAGTGCTCAGTGAGTCCGATTGGCAAAAGCATCAGGAGGGCGGGGGCGGAGCGAAGCCGCAAGCCATCCTGTTTCGAGAGATTGACTGAGCGCGCGGGAACTTCATAGCGCCAACTGTCGGGCGGGCGTCGCAGCCCGCCCATTGTGCTAACGTCCAAAGATCACTGGACTGCGCCTCCGCCAGCAGACGAGCCGCCCCGGCCCTGCAACCATGACGCGAGTTGACTCGACTGCTGCGTCTTCATATCAATGCAGTTGGTAATGCGTTCCATCGATTGCCGGAGGGTCCGCTCCGCCGCAGCCGATGGGTGTGCTGAGAAGAACTCCTGGACCTGGTCTTTCATCGCAGCATCGCAAAAGGTTCCTACGCTGCCTTGCATTTGCGCGCTGGCAAAGGGCCCTCCCGCTTTCACTACCTCGTCCCAATGGGAACGGACAAATTCCCATCCGACCTTTTCGCCTTCGGGATTTTGCATCACGGCGCCGATCAGATTCAAGCTGTCCTGCGAGCGCACCTCCGGTGAAAGAGCAAATTCCAGGGTTCGCTGCACCAGTTGAGGC
>Ga0207153_1063_pt1 | contig 23451 bp, 23 predicted proteins | sample Alteio_BWMinHeat_27_FD_153580 | JGI IMG/M metagenome (GOLD analysis project Ga0207153, IMG submission 153580) | Enriched cells from forest soil in Barre Woods Harvard Forest LTER site, Petersham, Massachusetts, United States -... | ecosystem: Environmental > Terrestrial > Soil > Temperate forest >...
AAACCGTTATTTGTATCAATTGTTTGGCCAAGAAAGATTTGCGCCGTGCCAGCCGAGCTAGTGCCATTGAAATTGATCGCGGGGGTTGAATGACCTGGAGTACCGATGACATTGAACGTCGGCGCATTTGCGAGACTGGCGTTGACGCCGTTGCCGTTGATTGTCAGTCCATCCAGGACATCGAAGGTATAGTTCGGCGCATTGAATTGAAGGGTGCCGACGGCAACCCCGCCGGCCATAGAAATCGACGTCGGAAGAGCCCCGCCGAATGTGGCGGTTCCGTTCGGGCCCGGGATAGTCATAGGATTCCAGTTGGCCGAAATGTTCCAGTCAGGAGTAGGCCCTATCCATGTGGCGTCTTGGGCAAAGGCCACCCCGGAAACACCGTTCAAAACGATGACTGGAATAGCAATGCGCGCGGCGAGACTGAGCACGGTACTCGCCAGCAACGTGTACGAGAGAAATTTGCCGCCGGCGCGCGCCGGCATCGTCGTGCCGCGCCGTCCCATGGACAACAGTCGATGCGGTTCGCACCCCATATCGGCCCCCCAATCAATCGGCAATGCCAATAATTAAAAACCGGTTGCCACAGCCCCGGACGTCACCGAGACGCGAGGGAGTGCAAAATCTCGAGGCACAAACTAAGCTTGCGAATCAACAAGATCACAATCGTTACGAGGATGGTCGCAATTGTGGTGATGGCGGGTGCAGTTTTCTTTTTCTGATTGCTGATGCTCACCGGCCACGCAATGGACAGCAATACAGACCAATCAGCTGCCCTCACAAACCTGGAGACACTCAAGACTCGGGGGCCTGGAGGTGCCACCCAGCACCGATTGCACAGTGGGGCTGCGGATCAAACAAATTAGCCCATAAGATTTCGCGAATAAGATATTACGACACGACGAGCTTTCGTCGACAGGCACGACTTCCGGTAAGGGTCCAGATTGTGTAAAAACGCGGATGTTTAGGGCTGGGTAGGCGCGCCAGTTGGCCTCCACGGCCAGGCGCTGTATCTCCTCGCGCAGCGTCGCAATCTTCTCGTTGAGCCGGGTGATCTTGGCCTCCGGTACCGCTTTCCCCTGACGATCGGCGCTGTCGAGAGAGATACCGGGCGCTCTCCTGTCAGAGGCCACGAACTATGATCTGCGCGTGCGCCCCTCGTTGCCTTCACTGACCAACGTCCAGGGTTTTAGTGCGCGCCTTTTAGAAAGCATGAGGTCGAGCAAGTAGCCCTAGTGCCGTGATCGCACTTCCTGCAGGACATCAACGCACTGATCACGCACTTCCGGATTGTATGAAGGGTAGAGGTCGGTCGCACGCTTGTTTGAAGTGACCTCGGGTTCGGGCGAGCACGACGCTGCCGCGAAAGCGAAGATGAACACGATAGCTGCATTTCGCATGCAAGCCACTCACCACCCGCGCAACGCGAATTGGGCAAGTCGCATTCTATCACCGGAGCGCAGACAGAAACACCGGCACCTTGCGCGGGAACTATCTGGTTCTTGCTCATCACGCCCGCGCGGTTCGGAGCGATGATTGCCGACTCATGTCTTCGCACATCATCCATATCCCCCTTGTCCGGCGTCGACCGAAATAAGGTCCGGAAGGTTTAGGGACCCGGGCCAACCCTCTCCGAGTTCCCCGCCGCCTTAAGTACACTTTTGAACATTTCTACGGAACCGAAGCCGGGGCTCCCGCGTGATGTATTTGGATGGGACGATTGCATGAGGAAGTGCAGCGCCCGGGAGACAGATCAACTCGGAGAACGTCATGGCCGGTCTTTATCTTGGCGTCGCCGTCACCGGCGTAAACGCGCTTGTAGCGATGGGGCTCGTTATCGCCTTTATGTGAAGCGCTGCACGGGGAAAGGGGGAAGGCGTGGAGGTGCCTCTTATTCTCGTCGTCGAGGACGAGTACCCGCTGCAAGGTCTCGTGGAGGAGGCGCTAACTGAAGGCGGTTTCGCAACCGACATTCTGTCCTCGGGTGAAGAGGCGCTGACGCTGTTCAAGGGCGGGACGAAAAACTACAGGGCGCTCGTTACCGACGTTTACTTGAAGGGCAGGATGAACGGCTGGGAAGTCGCGAGACGGCTCAGGGAGGTCGATCCTGAATTTCCCGTAGTCTACATGACCGGGGCGGCTGCCGATCAGTGGGCTTCGCAAGGCGTACCCAAAAGCATCCTTCTGCAAAAGCCGTTCGCGCCAGCGCAGCTTGTCACGGCCGTTTCGCAGCTTCTCAACACGGGAACGCCGACAACGTGAGCGGCGGAACATTACGTTCGTCATTCTGGTTTCCACAGAGCATTTACCGAGCGGCCACGAGCGAGGCGCTGTTCCGATAGATGTCAGGGGACCGGATTACCCTCACGGCTCCCGCCTCAGGTTTATGGCGACTGCGGATAAAGGGTGCGCTCACGCCGGTCGCCGTACATCTTGCCCGGGGCCGCCCACGTAGTCGAAATTTCATGACCTACGCCAGACTTAAGTGGCTTCATTTGGTTTTGGTCGGTGCCCACTTTGGAGGGTGTGCAATTTGCTCACCTCCAAGGGAAATTCGCTCCATCGTATGACGAAGGAGCATGCCGCGATTCTATTTTCATCAGCGTTTGAATGGACAGTCGGCAGGGAATGGGAAACGGGGCGTTGGCCATAGGCCCAAGCTACCGCGCCCATCCTCGACTCTACCAGATCGGAAGTGGAACGGCTGTCACCCTTGCGGCTCTGGGCTTCGTCACTGATGCCGCCGCAGATAAGGTAAGGCGCGTATAAGAAAGACAGCCCGAAACTACGACTTAACCGTCTCTTTACCATGTTTCCGGTACTCTGCATCAACAGTGTTCCGAGAAGACAGCCGTGCAAATGGACACATCCTTCGGAAGCAAAGACAACCTGCCCAGTTTTACTCAGTCTTCACCAAGGGATCACGGTAGGACGGTGCTGAACCTCGTGTTTCAGGCCGCCGAAATTTTCAGTGGAATGGAGGAGCAGTTACGGGAAACGGAAGCTCGCGCACAATCCATGTGCAAAAGCGCCGAACAGAGAGTGCGGCTTGCCGAAAAGAGCATTGAAGTAGCTGAACGGGCGCGGCGTGAAATCGTCAATGACGCTGGACGCAAGCTGCAAGATGCGTCGAAAGCCTTGACGAATGCGCAGGCGCGTATAGTGGCGGCTGAAGATAAAGTGACGGCTCTGGAAATTCGTGCGCAGTCAGCCGAAGCGCAGCTGCATGAAGCTAAACAGGCGCTTCTTCAAGTAGAAGAGGCTATCCGTGAACGGCTTCTCAGCGAAAAGCGATCAAGTATTGAAACACAGCATGATTTGGCGTCGCCCCGCGAGAACGGTTAATCCAGTGTAGCCGTCCGAATGTCGTGGAACACCGCAAGCGTCATGTCGCTCACGTCACCCTTTCTACTCTTCACCATTTCCATATAGACGCGAAGCGCGTCAGGAAACTGTCCCGGCCTCACCGCGTCATTCTCTTCAAGACAGTTGATAAGCACTTGGAATGCCGCGACCATAGCGGCACCGTATGCTGCGATGACTTCACCTTCGGGCGAGAGTTTCCCCTTCATCATTACCTCCGTTCGACTTGTCCACGTTAAGTGGTGCTGTCCAATGGATTGAGCAACCGCGTCGGTTGTCGGATGTTGTCCTCCCACTAGGTGCCCGAACACCCTCGGGTGTGCAACTCGCCTGCAATGGCCACGCCGCACGGCCTTGGCCGCCGTCAAGGGCACACAAGAACCCCTGGCGCGTCCGCTGACTGTGATCAGCATCAATCCGTCCGGTTGTCCGTGGATACCCAGGGAACCCTTGAGCCGGGGCGGTTCAGCGCTCGTTGCCACCCGAACAAGATTGGCAGGACAAAATGTCAGAGCCTCAAAAGCAAGAACACCATTAGCCAAGATTGTGAAGCTGACCAAAAGAACGGAAGGCTCATTGCGTCAGAAGGCATTGAAACTTGGCATCAACCTCAGGCATCGCCGATAACGGCACAACAAGCATCGGCGGATATGACAGCGATGCCGTAAAAACGGTCAGCCCTCCCTCTTTCAACAGAACACGTCTTGCCGAGTCCAGATTGATGGTGCCGATTTCTACGGCAAGAAACGGATGCGCGATCCAAATATGGCTACTGAGAGCGATCCAGCTTCTGAAGACTGACAAACACTAGCTTTTTGAGCGAGACCATGTTTTGTTGAGAGCCTTCAATTGTGGTTGAACCTACTTTTAAGCTCTGAGAATTGGATAAGCCATGCCTAGTAATGGAAAGGCAGTCACAAGAGTCGAGTTGTATGATGCGGTCTATCGGAAAGTGGGGCTTTCGCGTTCTGAGTCGTCCGCTCTTGTCGAGCTTGTGCTGAAGGAAATTTCAGACAGTGTCGCAAGAGGTGAAACCGTAAAATTGTCGTCTTTCGGGACTTTCACTGTGCGCAAGAAAGATAAGCGCATGGGTCGAAATCCAAAAACAGGCATCGACGTACCGATTTCTCCCCGCCGTGTGGTCGTCTTCAAAGCTTCCGCCATCATGAAGCAACGAATAAATGGCGACCGTCTGATTTTGAAGAAGGCATCAACGGAAAAGTCAGTTCCGGCCGATACGAACCGAACCGCGGGGACGTGAGGTTGCCGGTATGGCCCAACATCCACGACCAGGACATTGGCGCCAGGCTTCGGTTAGCTCGCTTGTCTCAAGCGGCGTCGCGTTTTTGGCCAACCATTTCGCCACTCACCATCGTGCCCAACGTGATAGTACTGAGCAGAGTTTGCATCTCGAGACGAGCACTAACGTGACGTGGTTGGACGTATACCGAGCGTGAGTTCATCGAGATCATCGACCGTTGTTAATCCGTGAGCGTAAAATTCGCGGAAAATCACCCGCTCGGCTAATCCTTCAGTGCAGCCACTTCACCCCAACATCCGCCTCCTGGCTAAACGCTATCGAAGGCTTCTTTGCCAATCTTACAAAGAAGCGTCTCAAGCGCGGCGTCTTCCGATCCCTGCGGAAACTCAAAGATGCCATCCACCGCTTCCTCGACGACACCAACGCAAACCCAAAACCCTTCGTCTGGACCAAGGCCCCCAACAAGATCATCGCCGCTGTCAGACGAGGGCACAAAGTGTTAGATTCGATCCACTAGTTCTTGGCGCAGAGCGAACAGCGAAGCTCATCTATGTGACGCGCGAGAAGAATCGCTTGCTCCTTGAGTAATTCGATCGTTGGATCTTGCCGTCCACTATTCTCGATCTGGTTGATCTGCTCGTTGAACTTCGCGAGGTCCTTCTCGATCTCGTCAACTTCGTGCTGAACGAAAACCGAAACTGCCTCGCTAATTCTTGAATTGGTTGGCAGCAAATTCGCGTCCGAAGGCTTCCTTCTTGGTGTGCCCATGTTTTCTTCCCCCGTGATTCGGGAAGGTTGTCAGGGTAATTTGTGGCGAAGAGAGGTCCGCGCGACCTCGATCCACGTTTGCCTCATTGCGTCGATTAGGTACCAGCGGCTGACACTATCGGAGCTGCACTGAAATTACGGGTCATTCAGGGTATTGCGGCTTCAGCGACACGAAGCCGTAAACCGATCGCCGACAAACTGTCGGGACAAAGCGATCCGTTCAGAAAAACGTACAAACACAAGATATGTCCGCGAGTGGTCGGCACCATCGCAATGGCATTATTGGAACTTCAGATCACGCCGCGAGATTAATCTTTGCAGAAACTCGTAGTCCAGACGATTGCGCGATTGATGCTTGCAAATTGTTTACCAAGCCTCTGAATGATCTGAAAACCACTTTTTCTAAGTGGTCTGAAACGAATTCGTTTTAGGCTGTCTTCAACAAAACAAGAGGCAGAAAATGCTCTTCATATTCAGGGTACTCGTCATCGCGGCATGCGCTTATGCCGGCTCAATTGCCGCTGACAATCAATTCCCGCACTTACCTGAAACGGCGCAGAGATAGCCGAAATGAAAAAGCCTGCTCTACGCGTCGGGTTTTCCAATAGGAATTCTAGCAGTAACCACGTTCTAAGGTCATTCAAGGAACCTAGCGCCGCAGTTACGAACTGTCAGCGATTACGGCGTTTGCTCTCGTCACATAGTAATGGAGGCGGCGAGAGATGGTTATGCCTGTCGGCCGATATATAGCCTGGGTTGGCACATCGCTTCTTGCGCTACTGTTTATGGCAGACTGGTGCCTTCCCAAATCTTTGCCGGAACCATCTGGTGACGCAATAAACAGGCCGGTGATTCGGATAGCTTCCATTCAGCGGCCGCCGGAACGCATCGTCATTGACACCAATCAGCCCACGATAGTCCCGCCACCAACGCTGGTTGAGGACGCAGTTCCAGGTGAGCGATCGCAACCACTGCAATCGTACGCTTCAGCGCCTCCGCCTCCGACCGAGGTCAACGTTGATCAAAAAAGACGGAAGGTCATTAATCGGCAGGGGACCAAGTTTCCGACCGACCAAAAGCCATTGGCGAGCGCCCCTGTAGCAGCGAGTGGCAGCTCGGCGACAACCGTTCCGCTGACCAGGTTATCCTTCACGGATATAATTTCTGGGCGGCTAGTGAGAAACCTTTTGAATCTGTATTGAAGTCTCCCTGTTGTCCGCAAAGGACAATTGCACGGATCGCAGTTTGGCGTCACTTTGGAACCGTTAGAGCGAAGTAAGAACCGGGCAAACTGCTCGACAAGCAGGACGTCCGCTTTTGGGGGCACAAAGCGGAATTAACATTTGAGCACGGCGAAAGTGGGGGCGCTTCCACGCCACTTCTGCTTTGCCCCGATGACCGGACATCGGGAGACGCAATGACTTAGTCCGTTTTGTGCCAACAACAGACACCGCAGATGCTGCGTCCGAGGGCGCTCGGTCCTCATGGCGAGGTGCCCCCGCAGATCACAGGGGAAATCATGGAATTGTTCTGGCTTCTTCGTCTTACCAGACATTTCAGCTCGTCAAAGCTCCGGTTGCGCAACTTTAACTCATGAATTTTACAGATCGTTAAACATCCTAATTCTCGCGGCCTTAAGAGAGCGGCGCTACTGTGCGCCGACGTTGAGAAAACCCGGTGTGGTTGCCAGAAGACGAAAATTGATCAACAGCAATATTAGTTCACGGCCAGTTTTACCGACCGCTGCAATCGGCGAAGATCTTGTCTCATCGTGGCTTAATCCAGAGTGCCCCGTTTAAGTGAGGTGTCGCTTGAGTAAGGCCCTGAAGCGTTTCTTCGCGATCGACTTATCGAAAGCGATCTTTCGAGAAATAACCGATGCCTTGGTGATTTTCTCGATGTCGTCTCTGACCTATATGTTGATCGCCGACTGGGGCGGACTTTCGATTCTTCGAAACGTTCTCCGCCTTGAGATCGATGCCCCTTCGCTGCTATATTTCTGGGGCGTCGCGTTGGTAGTCTTTAGCATGCGACGCATTGGCGACCAAAGACGCGAACGCGGAAAGCGGGTTGCCGCCGAACAAAATGCCTATCTGGCGTCTACGCGGGATCCGCTGACTCAATTGCCAAACCGGCGGCAGTTCCAAATTGAGGTGAGCACTGCGCTGAAGAATTCAAAAAAAACAATGAGCGTCCTATTGCTCGGCCTCAATCATTTTAGAAAGCTCAATGAAGTATATGGGCACCTCGGGTGTGACGAAGCGCTGTCGCAAATCGGCTCGCGGATACGCGATAGCGCCAATTCAAGCGACGTCTTCGCGCGGATCGGTGACGATGTATTTGCGCTGTGTTTGGCAGGCATGGAACCAGAAAACGCTCTGAGGGTTGCCGGCGCGTTGCTCGAGGTCGTCAAAAAGCCGGTCCAAATCGGAATAGAACGTCACAGCATCAGCGCTACCATTGGGATTGTGCAGGTGGGCCGTGGCCATACGACCGTCGATGAGCTTCTCCGATGCGCCCACGTCGCGCTTTCGCGGGCGAGAAATGGTCAAGTCGACTGCTGCTTTTTCGATCCAAAAATGGACGCACATGTCCGCGCGAGGGCCCTTTTAGAGAAGGATCTGCGCGAGGCAATTGGCGGCCACGACATTCGACCCCATTATCAACCCATCGTCGATTTAAAAACGCGGCGAATTGTCTGTTTTGAGAGCTTGGCGCGCTGGTATCATCCGATGAGCGGCCTAATCGCCCCAGATACGTTCATTCCGCTTGCGGAAGAGTTGGGCTTGATGCACGTGCTGTCTCGGAAGTTATTGGGCGATTCTTGCCGCGATGCGGCGAACTGGCCAGAATATGTTTCCTTGTCGTTCAATTTTTCGCCTACGCAACTCAGCGACAAGAATTTTGCGCAAGATGTCCTGACGACTCTCAACGATGCCGGGCTGCCGCCCTATCGCCTTGAGGCTGAAATTACCGAAAGCGCGATTGTCTCGGATTTCGAAGCGACACGTCACGCCATTCAGACCTTGCGTAGTGCAGGGGTTCAAATCGTTATTGACGATTTTGGCACCGGATATTCAGGTCTCTCCCAACTATATGAATTGAGGTTCGATAGGCTCAAGGTCGACAGGCGGTTTATCCGGGATATCGGGAAAAGCTCCGAAAGCGATATCTTCATGCGAGCTATATTTGGTCTCTGCAAAGGTCTCGATCTGTCCGTGACCGCCGAAGGTATTGAAAATGTCGCTCAAGCCGATGCTGCATTTGCGTATGGTGCGCACCAGGGCCAGGGATTTTTATTCAGCAAAGCCGTGCCCGCTGATACAGTTCCGCAGTTGCTCATTGGCTTTCCGCAGGCGAAACTCATTGCGTGACAAAAAACTACACGCGACGGAAAGTCCGCTTTGGAGAGGCTGCTCGGAGCGGGCCGGAACGTCCGCGCCTCTTCCGCTGCTGTAGCTTGATCGTCCTTAGTTCGAATCAGGACAGTTACAGTTAACGTAGCTGCTGATGGCGACAGCAACATCGCATGGGGCGGACCCAAAACAAAAAGAGCGCCGTGATCCGAAGGCCTCGCCGACTTCTTCAGGAACTTTTAAATTATGGCTGACATGCTACTTCAACTTGAACACCGCAACGAAATGCGGTGATATTATCAGCGTTGCTTGGACATTAGAAAAAAGCTCCGACTGGCATTTAGTAGCGCTCGCACAAGTGCAAGAAACTGTTCTCTAGAGTTCGGCCTTTGCTGAAACCTTTCATTGAGGCTGCCTCATCGCGGCTTTTTCTCGTTTGGATAGCTTTATGATCGAGCCAATTAGAAACGATCTTCTCTGCATTAGATGCAACGCTAGAATGCGATTCTCTTGCAAGGAAATCGAGAAGCCGGGCTTTGTCCATGATGTTTTTGAGTGCCCTAAATGCGGGAGTACTCAAAGTTACGTTACGCCGCAGCAGCCACCTGAGTTGGGAGGAAACAGGCGGGACACTAAAGACAGAAGGTCTGGGAGAGACACGCGGTCGGAAGCAGAAAAGCAATCCCTTGGTGAACGTCGTTCGCAAATTGATAGACGATCTAACCATGATAGAAGGGCGAGCGGACAGCCATCGAAAGAGCAGCTTTCTCTTTTCGCGAAGCGCGTCAAGCGCGCTATGAGAGACGAGAAGAGCCGCCATTTTTTCGGTGTTGCTGCGGGGGAAACTAATTTTAGCGGCCATGCCGACGTCCTTCGATCACTTGAATAGATCGAAGTTTTGGCGAGTGACTGATGGACCGAAGCGTCGCGATCACCTCGGGCGGGGCTGTCCGGACGGACTTTGTGCGGAGAACATAAGCGGCGTCGTGCGAATCTTGACTATCTCGGATATTTTTTTCGGCGTTGATCGAAGACCGTCGGTATAAGCGGCCAATGCCTCGTGAGGACGCTTACGACATCCTCCGCCGGATGCAGGGGAAACTTGAAAGAGCTCTGGTAAATTCATTCAGGCAAGTGGCGCTGAATAGACAGCCCTTTTAGGCTTCCTCGGCACGTCCGTTCGGCGGAACTCTATTCGATCAGGGTGCACGTACCGCTAAATCGTCGTGAGAGCAGATAGGTAGTGCTTCACAGCAATGTCCCTTCAGGGTCAAAAGCGCCGTTTCCGCGATGTCGGCTGTGAGCCGGCACCCCAAGAACTGACATTGTTAGTTAGATCGGCCAAGTCCGAAAAGTGCCAACAGGCGACATTGCAGGAATGGCTTGGATTGGAAGCGACCGCCAACAGAGGACGTCCGCACTCTGGCCAACGCCGTGTGGACCGACGTTGATAAGAGGCAGATGCGCTTGTGGTCCCGAAGGCGAGAAGCGCCCCGCAGCAGCTTGATGAGTGAGCCACGCGGTAGCCACTCGTTTTTGCAGCGTGTTGGCGTGCTGGTCGGACAGCGACGCTGTCGCAACTCGTGCATCTCCGTGCTCCGTCCCACGAATGAACCTTGCGTGGCAGGTTGAACCGGACGCTAATTTTGATAGCCAGCGCCGCCTGATTGCCTACGCACCGATCCTCCAAACGTAGTGCGATGACCCGCACGGCTCCGTTTTTTCGCCAGCCAACGGAACCGTGCGGTCTTTTCGTCACGAAGCGTGTTGCGCAATAGGCCCTTGATAGCGGGGTGGAGCGATGAAAAAGAAAGATCGGATTAGCGAATGCGAGTATCAGGGCCGTCTTGAGAGTTTGCTGAAAAGCGCCTTCAACACGCAACTGCAGCCGCTGAGGTCACTCGAGACCGCAACCAAAAGGCGGAGAGCGCTGAAAAAGAAGGCCGCAAAAAATTCTGGGTTCACGAAATCAAGCACGACGGCTTCCGGCTGATGGTGCGCCCGGCCGCGCTTTCTACGAGAAGACATCGGTGGGCGGCTGACACACTGGCGTTGGCCTTCGCGGGTCTCGCAGCGGCTGCCGCATCGCCGACGATACGGGCCAGCTTGACGCCTAAGGGATCGCCCGCTCAGATCAGGTCCGCTTTATCTTGATAACGGACCTTCGCGGCTGCGCCTAGCATGTCCGTTTGGTGCCACAACCGGACTCATGCACCGCAGCAAATACGCCGTCATTCTATCGTCAGCGGCTGCAAGATCGTGAGAGCTAACCCTCAACCCATGGCACTCTCGTGCTGGTGGAGGAGCCGTCCAGAGCAAGCTTAAGCAAGGTGACACTCTCAATTTGAACGGAGCTATGGATGACCAGTTTTGGCCACTGGCCAGTAGTCTGCCGAGATTTGGAGCAACAGCGTTGTTGTCACATCATCGTAATGATGACGCGAGCCAAGTTGACCGAGAGCCCCGCGCCCAGCTTGGGGCCGCGAAGCACCAAGATAACCCCATTCGCGTTTCGCAACCGTGCGAAGCCTATCCCTCCGACGATGGCACCACCAACTCCGACCGCAGTATAATTGCCAGCTAGATCGCCGGGAGTGTGCAAGTTCAGGGCCCGCCCTTCCAATTCACTGATGGTTAGCGTCAGCGTGGGGCCAATACTCGCACCCGAAACCTCGAACGGATAGGTCTTCCCGTGGAGTGTTAGCGTGCCTTTTCCATTACCAACGCCCAAGACAACGCCCGATGTGCCGAAGAGAACACGCACGGTGCCGGTGTCCGCCTGCGATGGCTCGCCCCATGCCGCCAAGACCGCGAGCGCCACAAAGGCCGACGTAATCACACTGCGAAAGGTACGCATGTTTTTAGCCTCCTTCTAAGTGGCAACCAAAAAGCAAGATTGGAGAAAAAGAGAAATCCTGATTGGACGTACGGATGTTTGAGATAGATCAACGAGCCAGTTGGACGTATTGGGCGCATAGTGGCCACTGGCGCACCACAAGTGGAGCATACCGATGTGGGTTTTAATGTACGTCTTTTCATACTCAGTTAGTCCGGCAGCGACAAACGAAAGGGCGGAATGGCGGCTTCTGCCGCGCGACAATCAAGGTGAGACAGCAGCGTCAATCAGGATGAGATTCGCCGGGGCTGGACGGACGGAGTGAGGGCGTAGCCCGAGCGAAGTTCGTCCAGCCCCGGCGGCGCACTTTTCCCCCAGGGGGTCAGTGCGGTCTGGCGGTCGTGAGCGACCGGGTCAAGTGTCTGATTCGTCTCGAAATTGAGGAATCAGCGATTGCCCGGCCTTCACATCACCGACCACCAGATGAGGCTGTACATGATTTACCGACATAGCAAAGATGCCACCGTTGCTGCCGCCAAGTCCGGCTTCAGCCGGGCAACCGCTTTCTTCTGCGATGGCAGCCGCGGATCATCCTCGATGCGGTAGCCAGCGATGGTCTTTTAGGAATTCTCGGATCAGGAACTCTTTTCGCAAGCCACTACAGCTTCCTGAACGACACATCTGAGGGCAACCTCCTCCGGGAATTACTTCTTCCACTCCTCGAAAAGGAGACGCGCACCTTTGTTCCCAAGCTAATCGAAGAAGGCATCATCAAACCCGAACTGCTTTCTGCTCACGGAGCCAGCTACTACAAAGACGAAGTTGGCAAGATGCTCGACTCGATGGCATCTGCTACGGACAACACAGCTCCTTATTTCATCACATCGTTTTGCATGCATGAAGAGGGCACTGATGATCATGCTGACGGCCTGCTGAGTCAGTGGCGCGGTTACGCGCGAGGGGGTTTCGCTATCGAGTTTGACGAATTCGAAATCGACGAATTGACCAAACGAGAAAACGCTGAATGCCGTCTACAGGGTATTTTGACAAATGCCGTGCATTATCGCGACTACGATCAATTTATAGAAGCGGACCGGTTCAAGGGCTTCGCGGCAAGCTTATTTAAGGCTGTCCTTGAGCAAGTCTTTCCCAAAGCCCGCGAAAGGCTGAATGAAATTCTCGGAAACAAGACGACGGAGGACTTTGCTGGTTTTTACTTAGGCACTGTGCCCTTTCTCAAGAACAGTGCCTTCGAAGAAGAGCATGAATATCGTATTGTTGCATTGTGCAATCGCATCGGCGTAACTGATGAAGCTGATACGCGAAGGTACAAAGATTTGCACTTTCGGACCAGAGCGGACGGCCGCATCACACCTTTCATCAAGCTCTTCGACGACTTGGGGACCGATCTTCCCATTAAGTCAATCGTGGTCGGGCCGCACCCGCATCAAGAAAGCCAACTTGCAGCCGTTCGTCTCGTAACTGCCGAACATGGAATTGATTGCGAGGTCCGAGCTTCCCGCATCCCATTTAGGGAATAAGTGCTTCCAAATTATTTTGAGTCCAACCGATGCCCAGCAACGGCTTGCTGTCCTCGACCGTCATCGCCACCAAGCGGTCCGCCGGCACCGAGACAGCGCGCCCGGACATGAGATGAACATCGGAAATTCCGTCCGGGGCTCGCAGCGTCAAAGCTCTACACTTTACGAGGCCACATAACCGGTGCCATTGCAGATACGAGCGTATCGCGGAGCTCAGCCAACTTCCTATTCTCGGCCGCCTCTTTTTCGGAGATTTTGAGAGCTTGGCAAATCACTCGGACGACAGCGTCGGGCGCCATGTCGAGCTTTCCTGCAGCCAAGGAGAAATAGGATTTTGCCGGAAAGTCCCGGACGAAATCCTGAGATGATCCCGCGAGCGAATTCTTCAGTCGATCCTCTTCTTCGGCAAACATTGCTTGCAAAGCCGACTGCCATCCCCCCGATGGCGTCGCACCTTCAAATGCCACCTTTACTTTGCTCAAAATCGGGATCAGGCTTGAGCGGATTCATCAGAGCGACAAGAACGATCTCTGCACGCTTTTTTGCCCTATTCAAGATTTCTTTGTTTAGCACCACGTCCTTAAAGCCGGCTTTAGCTGCATCAATAAAGCTCCCGTAACGCTTGTCGGCTTCGGACGAATCGATGCCATTGTACTCGGCAACACTCTTGAAGACCGGCTCCAGACAAATGAATCCTTCGATTTCATATACGGGATGGGCCTTGATATCTGCATCCGCGTTTAGCGTGGCGTCTGGCAGGCCGTCACGATCTACGTAGCCGACGGCTTTAAACCCTCCCGTAACAAGACCGGACCGAAAGACGGAAACGCATTCGCGTACAGCCGAGCACCCACCGGCAGCTACAACCGCGGTGCGTGGACAATTGTGCCATGCGCTCAATATTTCTACATCGTAACTGCTTGGCTTTCCCTCGCAGAATATGAGCCGCGATGCCGTCACGGAGAACGAGGCTGCGCCGAAAACTTGGGCGACCAAATCAGCCGGCAGGGTCGATGCAGCCGGAAGTAAGTCAGCTTCTGTTTCGGAACGGGCTATGGCGAACTGCGCTCGCCTACGAGAAAGGGCGAAAGTGATATCGTGCGTGATGTATATAAAGCGAGTTTCTGGCATTAAATCTTCGAGATCATCCCACAATCCGCGAGCCAGCAGAGGATGAAAGTAGGATTCTGGCTCGTCGACCACGATTGTTGGCCTAGTACAGCTCACAACTCGAGCCGCAAGGTACAGGGCCGTCCGCTCCCCCTCGCTCATTTGTGCGATCGGATATTCAACCGTTGCCGTACCGATCGTTCGCTCAACCTTCGGTTCGTAGTCAATCTTGATGGTGCGGTTCGGAAAATGTTGGTTCCAAACCCGCACGATCTTCCTCAGCCGGGTTTCTACAAGGCTCGGGTCGATTGGTTTGCCGCTGCCCGTGTAGGCCTGCTCCCGATACTCGACTGCCTTTTCTCGATCCTCAGCAAGAATTTCGGATAGCAGGTTCTGAAGTTCAAAGGACTGACGCCAATGCTGAGATACAAGCTGCTGAAGAGCGCTCTTCACTTGCTGGCTGGCTTGCGAGAAGCGCTGTTGCGGAATGTCGGGAATCTCGACGTTACGGAGTGCCGCAATCCTTTCGCCATCGTTAACTTGGGAAAGGTTGACCCCTAACCGGGTTTTGCCAACCCCATTGGGCCCGATAATCACGAGGGGATGGTCGCCGGGGACGACGAGACTAGATGGGAATTTGACGTCAGCCATCGTTGGGGATGTTCTGTGGGCAGGGAATCAATTGGTAGTTGATGCAGCCTACGACCGAAGGCCGGTATGCCTCAAGTGTTAGCTCGTCCTGAACCATCTCAACCACCAGCTTGATCCAGCCGGCCGCCAGCAACGGCCCCGACGTCAGCAGCGGTCACGATGAAGATGCCTTCAGCATCCGCGTTATATTGTGTCCCATTCAAACCATAGACCGTGGAGACGCCCGCGTTGTTTTTCATTCTAATGCCACCGTTGATCAGCGACGGCGGCTCAGCGGCCTTACGGTTTCTTCGGCGCCGTTTTGGGGATCGATGTTCGTCGACCAGCGCTCAAATTTCCCGGCGTTGGCCGACTTGGCCTACCCGTCGCGTAGTGACGCCGCTTCCTTTTTGCGTCCATCGAATGTTATAGAACTTCGGCCTTTGCGTGAGGAGCGATCGACCCGGCGGTTGCGGTGAGTTTGTGTCGTGTAATTGCCGACGCAACTAACAACAAGATAGCTCTGATAAAACTCTTAAGATGCTGAGATCGCGGGAATGCCAACTCGCGCGGTGGCGATTGCGCGCCCCAAGAGAGGACTCAAGTCTTCATTAATGGTTTGCAGGATACGGAAGATATCCAACGCCTCAGGAAGGGATTCGGCAGGTACAACGAACGCAAGATTCTCCAAACGACGCGCAAGCGTCGCAAGCGCTTCTTTGCGATCGGCCACAGCAGCGGCACACTCTACGATCACCGAGGTTGTTGGCAACAAGCGGTCAACATCTTGGGTCGCAATGAGCCGTTCGATGGAAACAATTGCCACCGTATCAGCCAGTTCAGTGTCGTGGTTACGTGCGGCGATGAAGGCAGCAAGGTCCAACGCAGCTTGAGCATACCCTTGCATGGATGTTGTGATACAGCCTGACAGGCTTGCGGCCGCCAACGCAGCGCAAATTGCCCCCCTGAAAGAACTCACCCCCGCCCCCAACCTATTTCACGTTCAGCAAGTGCCCCTTATCCGGCAAGTGGTCAATCGGACGAACGTCCAAGCGGGCGCCGATTGCGACCTGGTCTCCCGGAAACAGTCCAGTTTTGCGAACGACATTGACGGACAGATCCGGGAATTTCAATAGCCAATAGTTTGTGCCGTGAGTTGCCGGTTACATCCGAGGGACGAACTGTACGACATTGCGAGCCGTGGCTTGGGGCAGACCTTTGCTCAGCAGCCTCTGCCGAGCCGCATGGCTAATCCATGGCTAATCCATGTCCCCTTCCGCGATCTTGATCGGCAGCTTGAGATCAATCAGCCGCGCCTGCAGGAGCGACAGCGACAACATATCCTTCGCGTTGACATAATGTGTGCTGTCACCTGGGTGGGATCCGATATTGAACTCTAGGGCATCGCGACCACACTCGACGTCCGATAAGAAATCTACCGGGCCCTGCCCGCGAGGCTATCCAGCTATTACAGCCGGACCGGGGCTTTTGGATCTTGATCGCCTCAGCTTGAGGTGACGAATTTGGGCGCGTTTTAGAACTGCCGACATGGTGCGATCGATCTGTCGAGCGATCTCGCCCACGGTCTGCTCCATAAGCGCCCCTTGCTGAAGGATGGCATCCTCTCGGGGCGTCCAGTCTCGACGGATCAGCATTTCTTCCTCCAGCAAACTCGATCAGGGCGCTCCATTAGCTGTCCTTTGTTGCACAGCGGTTTCGTCGAGCCGGCATTATGGTTTCGTTCCGCAAGCGGAACGGTTCCTAAAGGCCCCCATCTCGACGGAGCGACGGAGCCCACAGGAACGAGACTTCACGGCCAAACGTTTCGTGGAATGCCCCTCTACTACTTTCACATCGATGGATTGAAGCCGCACGTTGATACTACGGGCGAAGAGCTGCCCGATGACGATCGGGCGTGGGCGAGTGCGCTGCGGATGCTGCAAGACTTAGAGAGTGGTTTTGCGCCGGGTGACGAATGGACCCTAAAGATCTACCGCGGGAAACCCATATCTTTACGGTCGCGGTCACCTCGTTTCTCCCTGGCTGACGAACCACTACAAGCAGCCACGCGTCTCCAATATATTTCCGCCCATCCCTGCCCTCGCGCATTCCCGATGGTTCACTCGCGCGACGGACCCGTGGCAGCACTGATTCCTCGGCGCATTGGCCACCGCTTGGGACTGTCCCGGCTCGGTCGTGTCCTCGGCCTAAGGGCCGCCTCCTGGATATCGAGGTTCTGGTCGACGGTCCTTACCCGCGAACAGTTGGTCGGCTGTTCTTAGAGTGCTGGCGAACCTCGGTCCTCAAGAAGCTGCACACAAATTGTTCAAAAAGGCTCCAAGGCCAAAAGCTCAGCCAAGAGAAGTTGTTGCAGATCTAGCGCCTGGATCGATAGCAAAAGTACCAGTTCGACGTATTTCCCAGAAACGCGAGAGCGGGCGCAGTGGCCAGCCAGCGCGCATTACAGGGAGATAACAATGAAAAATGCAATTCTCACGATGGTCGTTGTTCCGGTCATAGCCGCATTCACCGCGCAGACGGCGGCGGCCTCCGAACACCATCACACGCGAGCATGGACCCATGCTGTGGCAACCAAGCAGTTCCGGAACACCAATGCTTTTGGTGCTCCCAGCTATATTGCAGGGCAGCGGGACTGGTCGAACCTTTCAGAGGCCGCGCAGACGTCGGGGCCCGCCGGTCACTGACTCCAATGCCCGTCAAGCGCTGACAGTAAGGGTCGCTGGCGGGCGTCTGCGAACGCCTGCAGGACTTATTCTTGTTACAGATTGCGCCGGGCCTCAGCGCCGCGAGGAAGCCTGGGCGTCGAGAAAGCAAGGGCGGTACATGCTCATCAGCTGCTTGCCGCTAAGGTAGATCATCTGCGGTTTTAGCCCGCCGCGTGCGGCGATCCATCGACGTATCCGTGGCGGATAAATCGAATATAGCATTTGCGTCGCGCCGCGGTTGGTGACCTCGCGGCCATTGTCGCCGGAGTCCCACGCCGCGTGGAAGCCTAGAGTAGCGCGCGACGTGACACAGATTCTGTCGTGCGGAACCGCCCCGAGAACCATGGTGCAGGCTGAGGCGCATAGGCCGTCGATGACGACAGTCTGACCCGAAGTGCGCAGATCCTCGTATTTGTCGACATATGTGCCGATCCGGCCGCCGGGGTCATCGGCAATCCGGACCTCTGCATGACTCGCGCCCACCCCCGACACCAGAACGGCCGCGAGCAACCCGATCGCAAACTTCATACCCGTCTCCGTCCAAAAGGGATCCCGTCGGTTTGAACGAAGCAAGACGTGCGCCAATCAAAATGACGCGCCGCACCATGTCCGCTGGGGCCAGCCAAGGTTGAGGTGAGAAAGGTGTCCGTAAGGGTTGACTTATCATTTCGGACATTATTTTATTCGGACACCACATCAACGGACAGGCGTCCATGGCTACCGTTCTTTACGCCCGCGTCTCTACTGCGGACCAGACGCTTCAGCATCAACGCACCCACGCCGAGGCCGCCGGCTTCCGGCTTGACCATGTGCTGGCTGATCATGGTGTCTCCGGTGTCAGCACCAAGCTCGCCGATCGGCCGGAGGGCCGGCGGCTGTTTGACATGCTGCGCGCCGGCGACACGCTGGTCGTGCGCTGGGTCGATCGTCTCGGCCGCAACTACGCCGATGTCACCGACGTCATCCGCGAGTTCATCCGCCGCGGCGTCATCATCCGCACTGTCATCAACGGCATGGTGTTCGACGGCACCACCAAGGACCCAATGCTGATGGCGGTCAGAGACGCGCTGATCGCGTTCATGGCCGCGATGGCTCAGGCGCAGGCCGAGGCGACCAAGGAAGCCCAGCGGGCCGGCATCGAGCATGCAAAGGCCAACGGTGAGGGATATCGCGGCCGCAAGCCGAGCTACAGCCGAGAGCAGCTGGAGATGGTGCAGAACATGCTCGGCCAGGGCGCCAACATCATCCCGATCTCGAAGGCGACGTCGCTCAGCCGGCAGACGATCTATCGCATCAAGGACGATCCTGCCGCAGCGGAGGCCGCCCTCGCGACATGGGGCGCCTAAGGCAATCCCTCCGGCCGTCGTGGGCGAGGGTTGGGCCGGCCCGCCGTAGCCCTCCATCCGCACAGACCAGCCTCGGCGGAAGCGCGATGTCTGGATGCGCGCGTCGTGGGACGAGGCGAAGGCGTTGCAGAGGCCGCTGCCAGATGAGGCGCTGAGGATCGTGATGCGCGGTGCGGATAGTCTCGCGACAGCGGCGCCCCTCCTTTGGACAATGGAGCGGCGATAAGAACGATATCTCCAGGCTCAATATTGCTTTTTCTCCAAAGCTTGAAGGAGGATGACGGAACTAGATGATGTGATGGTGTGCTGGTGTGGACGCCGGTACGATATCGCCATGCCATAAGATCTATCCGATCGGTCTGAAGGTCGACGCGGTGGCCCTCAGATCGTCGGCATGACGATGAGCGGATGGTACCCCCGATCGCTGGGACCATCTCTGGCGAATCGCCAAGAATGCTGCCGCCAAGCCCAATAGTGAGCGCAAAAAGAAAAGCAGGCCGAAGCTGCCGCGGTTACACGAGCCGCCTTTGACCGTACCGAGGTGCTTCTACGCCTCTTGTTGGCCATGCCCGCAAAGCCCGTTCCACACAAGCGCCGGAAAAAGCGGCCTCCTAGTGCTAATCATGCGGTATGTCCACGAAATCCCGCGAGCGCATTTACGGCACCACGATCCGCATGTCGGCGGAGCGTGCCCAGGAGGCTCGCAAGGAAGTTGATCGGCTTGCGTGCGAGGCGTGGAATTATCGAATGCTGGGCTATAAGGGACCGGCGCAACCTTCGCCTACACTGGGTGACGCATTGAACGCGGGTTATCCGTATCTCGAAGTTCGGTGCCTCGGCTGCGACACTCATCAGACCGTTGCGCTCGATGTGGTCCGTAGGCCGAAAACAGCGATCCACGAGCTTGAGCGGTACATGCGCTGCAAGGACTGTTCGCAGATGCGGGGCTATGCGTTCAAGAGGAGCCACTTAGTGGCCCTGCGGCACCGGAAGATTTCCGCGAGTGACCCGCCGTCCACGTGGTGGCCGGGAGAACGGTGACCGCACGGACAGTAGCGGCACTTGGGAATGCCAGCCTGGCACGGGCCAACCCCCAAAGGGTGCTCCGGCTCGTCGCGACCAACCTTTGCGACTGCCTTATCGTCGAAACGACTGACTTAATGCGAGGATTAGGATAAGTTCCGTTCTTCCCTCGGAACCTCGCGGGGACAAGAGACGAAGCCGCCCCTTAGGCGACCTGTGTTTCAATCTATAATTCTTTAGGCCCCCTCTTTTTCGGAGCCTTTGCACTCGGGCAAGCGCCTGCGGCGAAGGGAGCAGAGCCAGTGCGCTTAGGCACCGTTGCTCCAAGGGAGGGACTATCCATGGAAAAGCGATTTTGTTTGACCACAATCGTGCTGGCCACGCTTGTTGCTGGAGCGAGCTTGCTGATGTCGGCGGGGCGGGCTGAAGCACAAAAGCAGGGCGGTAGCATCACACTGGGCACCGAGCTTGATATTCCGGGCCTCGATCCCGTCAAGGTCGGCGCCTTCGATACTGCAGCGCAAATGGCGGCGGGACTGATCTTCGACACATTGACGGGTCGTGACACGAACGGCGACGTTGTGCCGAAGCTCGCCTTATCCTGGAGCCATTCCGACGATTACAGGAACTGGACGTTCAAGCTTCGGTCCGGCGTGTATTTTCACGATGGAACGCCGTTTAATGCTGAGGCCGTTGCTTGGAAATACGCGCGGCATAAGGATCCAAACAATCATTGCGGTTGCGCCTTTTTCATCCAATTTATCGATAAGGTCGAAGCGGTCGACGATCTAACTGTCGTCTTCCATCTGCGCGATCCCTCCGTAGAACTCCCTGCATTGCTGTCGGCTCCATTTACCAACAACATTATCTACTCTCCTAGCGCCACACAGAAGCTCGGAGATGACTACAACAGGCATCCGGTTGGTACGGACCGTTTATCCTGAAATCTTGGACCACAGGCGACCGCATGGTGGTCGAGCGCAATCCGAACTATTGGAACAAAGGTCATCCGTATTTGGATCGCGTCAGCCTCCGTCCGCTTCCCGACCAACAGTCGCGGTTTGCGAGCTTGCTCTCCGGCGTCGCCGATCTGATCTGGGACGACGAGTACGATGCAGACAACCTTGTCCGAGCCAAGCAGAACCCATCGGTAAATGTCCACACCTATACTGGCTCGGGTGCTCAGCCCTATGCATTCAACACCAAGTTGGCCCCCCTCGACGATGTCCGCGTTCGCCGAGCGCTGATCATGACGATTGACCGGAAGAAAATGTCAAACACGTTGACGAATGGCTTAAGCAAACCCGCCAGCAATCCCTTTGGAGATGGGTCTTGGGTGAAATGCGAGGACGATGGTGCCCTGCCTTTCGATCCAGAAAAGGCGAAGCAGCTCCTCAAGGACTACGCCAAGCCCGTTCAATTCAAGCTGACCGTTACAGCAACACCGCGAGGGCGCAACCTTGGCCAAGTCCTGCAGCAATTCTGGAAGCAGGTCGGTGCTGACGCCGAGATCGAACAGGTAGATCAGGCCACAATTCCTGTACGCGCTTATGCGCGGCAATATCAAATCACACCTTGGCGCATAATCGATAATCCCGATCCAGAGCCATTTGTATACGCGCTCTTCCATACAGGCAGCCCAGTCGCACTCGCAAATTACTCTAATCCCGAACTTGACGCCCTGCTAGAGCGCGCACGTTCAACTGCGGATCGTGCGAAGCGCACCGAGGATTACTGCGCTATCACCCGGATCATCAACCACGAAGCAATCTGGTTCTTTACCTTCCAGAACACGTATTACGCGGTGACTAACAACAAGCTGAAGGGCCTCCCCCCGCTTTACAGCGGAGTGATTGATGTTTCCGACACGTGGTTGGAGTAGCACAGGCTCCGCGATAGGCCGGGTCCGCCACGTTGCGAATCTCCTGTACGCACGAGTTTTGCGTTTTGAGCCCCATGATAAGGTCCTTGCCTCTCGCGTCCACCTTTGTACAGAATGTTGCACGAGAGGTGCGCCCGCCATGAAGCAAAAGCAACCAGCTCGGGTCGGACGCAGGTTGGCGGCCATAGTCGCCGCTGACGTGGCAGGCTACTCGCGGCTCATAGGCCTCGACGAGGTTGGCACCGCCCGCAGTCTTCGCGAACACCGCAAGGTTACCGACGCCCTCGTGGCAAAACACGGGGGCCGCCTCGTGAAGACCACGGGGGACGGCGTGCTACTTGGGTTTCCATCGGTGGTCGATGCGGTCGAGTGCGCGGTCGCTATGCAGGCGATGATGGCCCAGAGGAACGAAGGTATCCCGCAGGACCGCCGTATGCTCTTTCGGATCGGAATTAACCTCGGGGACATCCTGATCGAAGGCGATGACATTCTGGGGGATGGCGTCAACGTCGCGGCCCGGCTTGAGGGGATCGCGGAACCGGGTGGCATCTGTGTGTCGTCATCGGCTTACGAACAGGTCCGCGACAAGGTCCCGGTTAATTTCACTGACCTTGGCGAGCAGAACCTCAAGAACATCGCCCACCCGATCCATGCTTATGCGGTTGGCTTGAACGCAAGTGCTAGTCAAACCGCCCCGCTGCCGTCTTCAACTCCGCGTCTGTCCATTGTGGTGCTGCCGTTCGCCAACATCGGTGGCGATCCCGAGCAAGAATACTTCGCGGATGGAGTGACCGAGGCCCTCACCACAGATTTGTCGCGCATGAATGGCGCGTTCGTAATTGCGCGCAATACCGCTTTCACCTTCAAGGGCAAGGCGGTGGACGTAAAGAAGCTCGGACGTGAGCTGAATGTCCGTTACCTGTTGGAGGGCTCGGTGCAGCGTGCGGGCACCCGGCTTCGCATTACCGTACAACTTATCGACGCGGCGACCGGAGACTGAGTTCGATCTGCACTGCGTGGCCGACCTTGCAGTGTAACGCGCGCAAATTCTCGCTCTCGGCGGCGACTGATGATAGTTGGCGCTGAAAGCCGCGAACGGTGAATGCTGGGTCAAGTGCAAGTCCCGCTTGAGCGGCAGCCCGCGCCTCATCCAACCGTCCCAGTAGCGCCAAGGCCGCGGCAAGGTTGAAATGTGTGTAAGGCATGTTGCGGTTGGCATCGATGCTCCGACGCAGCCACACGACGGCCTCCTCGTAAGCATCGACCTGCGATTTGGCGATACCGACCAACATCATCCATCGGAAGGCACCGTTATCGCGGGGCGAGAGGCGGAGCGCCTCGTGGACATGGGCTTCGGTTTCCGCGCCGCGCCCGAGAAGAAACTTGGCCCAACCGATACAAGAGTGAGCTTCGGCCAAATTTTGGTCTAGCCCCAGCGCCTGCTCACATTCGACGATGCCTTCGGCCGCTCGGTTTGTAGCAATATGGACGACGGCCAGAGCCAAGTGAGCCGCTGCAAAATCCGGGGCAACGGACAGAGCCTTGGTCGAGGCTGTTTCCGCTGCGGCAAATCGCGTGGCCCGGTCATCGGTGAGAAAACTGCTGC
>Ga0207153_1064_pt1 | contig 23168 bp, 12 predicted proteins | sample Alteio_BWMinHeat_27_FD_153580 | JGI IMG/M metagenome (GOLD analysis project Ga0207153, IMG submission 153580) | Enriched cells from forest soil in Barre Woods Harvard Forest LTER site, Petersham, Massachusetts, United States -... | ecosystem: Environmental > Terrestrial > Soil > Temperate forest >...
CTAAAGGCGCGTCATAATCATAGCTGCTTACCTGCGGCTCGTAGGGGCTTGTATCTTTATAATTAGCGCCGTTCATAAAACCGCGTGTTGTACCGCCATGAAACATGTACATATTTATAGATATGCCTGCGGCCAATACAGAATCCAGATGAACACTATATCTTGATGCCGGTACGGTATGATGCTTTGTTCCCCACCAGTCAAACCAGGCGGGGTACCATTCTGCAATATAATAAGGGCCCTTTCCGTAGTGGTTTTTATTAACTATCTGCTTTACTTTAGCAGGGTTATCCAAACCATTTACGGCAGGTAATAACCCCGGCAGGTGGCCGTCGGCTACATCAGGTGCAGGGTCGCAGGTATATAGTAACCCGTCAAAGCCTGCCGCCTTAAATAACTTTTGATTAATGGCAAGGTATTCTTTATCTGCCGCGTACGAGCCATATTCATTCTCAATTTGTACCATTAAAATGTTGCCGCCATGGTTTATTTGTAATGGCGCCAGTTGCTTGCCAACCTCTTTTATATAAGTTTCATACTCTTTAAGATATTGCGCTTCCCTGCTGCGAACAACCAGGCCTTTCTCATTTTGCAGCCAATAGGGATAACCGCCAAATTCCCATTCGGCACATACATAGGGGCTTGGGCGCAGTATAACCCATAGGCCTTCTTCTTTGGCTATTTTCACAAACTCGGCAACATCATTATTGTCAGTAAAATCAAACTTTCCTTTTTCTGGCTCATGCACGTTCCAAAAAACATAAGTTCCTATGGTATTTAGCCCCATAGCCTTTGCCATTTTCATACGGGCGCGCCATGCCTCACGTGGCACACGGGGATAGTGCATCTCACCGCTTATCATCTGGAATGGTTTACCATCCAATAAAAAATTGGCATCGCCCAGTGTAAAGGTATGTTTAACCTGCGCCCTGCTACAGCTTTGAGCCAATAGAAAAGCGCTTATAAAGAGCACAAAAAGCCTATTTTTATAGCACATATAGTTACTTAGTCGGTGTATCTTTCTTTTTAATATCATTGTAATAGTCCTGTAGTATATAAAAGGCTTTCTTTTTATTGCCTTTATCGTCATAAAGTCCTTTTCGGTTCCAACCTTCCTGGTACACGGGGTTATTTCGTTTAGGTGACCGGAAATCATTTAGCACCCATGGGGATATGCCTACATAATTATCGGGCATGCGTTTTAGCATAGCCACCTGTTCTTTATAATACCATTCCTGGAACTCCTCGTCAAAGCGGGTAAGCGAATCGACATGAAAACCGCCTTTAGCTTCGGCACCTGTTTCGCTGATAAATAAGGGTTTGTTATAAGGTGTGGTCCAATTTGTTTTGCGACATTGATCAGGCAATCCTCCGTACCAGCCCAGGTATTCGTTAAATGCTACCAGGTCGACAAATTGGCCCAGCGGGTCGTCAACTACGTTAACATTATTGAGCGCGGCATAATTAACTTCCAATGCGGCAGATACCATGCGGGTTGAATCCATACTTTTAGCTGCGGTAATTAAACTATGCATAAAATCCGTGCGGGTTTGGCTGATTGGTGTTTCATTACCTACCGACCAAATAATGATGCTTGCCCGGTTATGATCGCGGGTTATCATTTCACGTAACTGCGCTTTAGCCTTGTTCAGCACATCGGCGCTACCAAAATTGATGGTCCAGTAAACCGATATCTCTGACCATACCATAATACCCAATGAATCGGCGGTACGGGTCATGGCTTCATCATGCGGATAGTGTGCCAGCCTTACCATATTGCACCCCAGCTCATGCGCCTGGTTCAATAAATGCAACGCGTCTTCGGTACCATAAGCCCTGCGTATCTCCTGCGGAATTTCGCCATGGATACAAATACCGCGCATAAATATTGGCTTGCCATTTAGCAGTACCTGTTTGCCATAAGCTTCGATGGTACGGAAGCCTATTTTATCTTCTACCTTATCACTATTCGTAGCAATATTTACCTTATACAGCGTTGGGTGTTCCGGCGACCATAGTTGCACTTTGGGCAAATTGAATTTAATTGGCGTGCTATCGCCGGTGGCTATAAATTGTTTTTTAAAGTTTAATCCCTGTATAGTTATGCTGATATTTTGGCCATTGCCCGCATTGTGTAGTTTTACCCAACCGCTTACTTCGGGGTTTGCACCCGGCGCTTTACCAGCGACGGGCTTTTTAAGCTGGATAACATAATCCTGTATATAGCTTTGCGGTAGTTCAACCAACTTCACATCGCGGGTTATACCGCCATAGTTCCACCAATCGGTGTTAAGTGTGGGTACTTCATCAGCGTAGCGCTTATTATCTACTTTAACTACCAGGAAGTTTCCTTTTTCTTTTAACAGCGATGCTGGTACTTCAAAGTTAAAAGGGGTAAATCCACCTTTGTGCATCCCCAGCTTTTTGCCATTCAGGTACACATCGGCCCGGTAATTAACCGCGCCAAAATACAGATAGTATAATGTGGCTTTATCTGCCGCATGAAAATCGAATGATTTTTTGTACCATACTGTACCTTCATAATATAAAAACTCCGGCTTTTGATGGTTCCAGTCGCCGGGTACCTGTAAGGTGTATTTATCATTGTAACCGTGCTCCTTTTTTTCTGTTTTGTTAGCGGGTACATCCGTGTTCCAGTAAGCGTCGCCGTTTTTTTCGTTGAGTTCTTTATAACGGTAATCATAAAATCCGGTTTCATAAGGGTCAACAATATATTGCCAGCTACCATTTAATGAAACAGATTTACGGGCACCAATATTAGTTACCAGGTTATCCTGGGCATTACCCAAGAGAGCCGATACTATCAAAGCAAATAGAATAATTAAACGCCTCATCCTATTTATTGAAGGTGCTTAAATCCCATTTATCTATCCAGTTGATCTGGATATCATCTCCTTTAAAGGTGACAGGCAGCCATAAGTAACGGCCATCAATTGCATCCTTCGGTGTCCATTTATCAGCCATGAATATAAAGGCGTCTTTTTTACCGGCTACCGGCAGCACATAAGTGCTTTGGCCGCCAAACGTGATCTCTGAACCTGTACCCACACACGGGTTGCCGTGATAGGTCCACGGGCCATAAATTGATTTTGCGGTAAACCAACGCGCAGGGTTAGGCGCCCAGCCTGTTGTGCCTGAACCTATCAAATAATAAATACCATTGTGCTTAAATATGGCAGGAGCTTCCGTTTGGTGGCCCACGTAAACACGCGCAAACTTGCCGGTGTGGCCTGTAAAATCGGCATTAAGTTCAGCTATATCCAGCGTAAAATTCTCTTCTGCCGAGAAGATATGGTAAGCTTTTCCGTCATCATCAACAAACACATTCATGTCCCGCGCCATTTGGCCGCCGGGCAAATCACGGCAAAAGAAGCCATCGCTTTTAGTGGCAGGATGTTCACAATTCACCTTATCGTTTTCAGGCATACCTTCCGGGTAATAAGGCATAAAACCCGCGTTAGGGCGGTAACTCCTGATAAAGGTGTACGGACCTACAGCTTTATCGCTTGTTGCCACCCCTGCGCGGGCTGCCTTATATCCTTGTCCACGCAGCTCCAGGTGGAACCACATCACATATTTTTTTGTCTTTTTATTATAAACAACCTTTGGCCTTTCCAATATACAGCCCTTAGCAATATCACTGGTACTATCTTGTACTGCTAAAGCTATTCCTTCATCTTTCCAGTTGTACAGATCTTTTGATGAATAGCAATGCACGCCAACCATAGCCCGGTTACCCGCGCCACCGGCAATTTTATGTTCGCCAAACCAATAGTAAACCCCTTTTTGATAAAGCATGCCGCCGCCGTGTGCGTTAATATGCACGCCCTTATCATCGGGCCATAACTGGCCGGGATGAAACTCTTTTTGTTGTGCAGCGCAATTAAAAAAAAGCCCGGTAACAGCTATCATTATTACTGTTAGCAAATTACCCGATTTTATTAGTGCCTTGTTTTTCATCGTTGTATCTTATTAATTACTTCTTATATCTAATGCATGGTCTGCTTTAACATCCATACCGGTCCATACTTTTACTGATGTCCACGGAAGTGGGGCGCCGCTCCAAAATTCATCGGTTTCGGGCAGGCCAAGCGGAACAAAAGCATTAAGGCAGATATATAAGCTACCCGTAGTGATATAAAAATCGGCCAATCCGGGCTGTTTACCATATAAACCTATGTTTAGCCAGCCATCAGCCGTAAAAGTTGATGGTGATGATAATGTCTTTTTAATCATGGCTGTTAAGGCACAGCGTACCTGCGCAGGTGGCAATGATGCAGGCAGTTGTTTGATATATGCCATGTTAGCCAAATGGTGAAATACACCGGCACGGTATACTATAGATCGCCCGGTTGCCGGATAGCTGCCATCGGTATTGATAAGGCGTTCCAGTATTTCGGCATAGCGCTGGCTTATTGTATTCGCTTTTTGAGCTTCGCGGATAAATACCTTTCTTTTATCATTAGCTACTTGTAGTATCACACCCAGGTTAGGTTGAATAACAATGCTGTTATAATAATCATAATGAAACTGCATACCATCCGAGTACATACCATCGCCTACATACCAGTGCTGGGTAAACTCACGCACACCAAACTCGGTACGTAACGGATCATCGCCCAAATCATATTTGCTGAAGAATGCTTCTATCATTCCTGTAAATAATATCCAGTTGGTATATACCGGTACCGTTCCCCTTGTTATTTTTAAAGCATCAACCACCTGTTGTTTAACTTTAGCATCCAGATGCTCCCATAACCAGGGGCTTCTTATTAAAGCAAATGCAACGTAAGATGCGTCCACCAATTCTTGTCCGCCTTTCCATTGCAGGTAATCTTTAGCTGCCGGGTTGGTAGTATTATCTAATGCTTTTAATGCCCATTGGCGGTATTGGTTGCGTAATTTTACTTCGGCAGAGTTACCACCTTCCAGGTTTATCCACGGGGCAATTCCGCTAAGCGTACGCCCGAAAATTTCAAGGTAAGCTGCTTTGGTACGACCTTCCTTATTATCTATCCTTTCAGATAATTGAACAGGCATGCGCTCCTTCAATTTATCTTCGGCAAAATTTGACATTACCGGGCGGGCAATTTTATCCATATAATCCAGCCACAATTTTCTATCGGCCAAACCATCTTTTGAAGGTTGTGACTGGGCACGACCAAAAGTCGTGATCACTAAAAAGCAAAAAATTAAAAAGGTGTTCTTCTTCATGGCTATCTGTTAGTTTTAATTTTTACCGGCTTTACTTTTGCAAAAACATTTACAGGCAATATATTCCCCTGCGCGTCAAAATGCATTGGTGAGATACAAGTTTCGCGGTTATAACCATCGCCACCTGGTATTTTAAAACGATGATAAGCTATATACCAATCGTCCGTTCCCGGCACTTGTACCACCGAGTGATGCCCTGCTCCTTTAACTACACCTCTACCTTTTAGTACAGGATAGCCCTCCGATTTTTTAAACGGACCAAGCGGTGATGTTGACGTAGCATAAGCAATGGAGTACCGGGGATCGCGGGTATCATATTCGGACCACATTAAATAGTATATGCCTTTTCTTTTGATCATGAACGGGCCTTCGTTGTAGCCAGGTGGTTTAAACGAGATTATTTTTGACGTATCACATGATATCATATCGTCATTCAGTTTCACCACATTGCACTGCCCTTGTCCCCAATATAAATAGGCTGAGCCATCATCGTCAACAAAAGCCATTGGGTCTATCATTTGCCCGCGCCTTGTTCCCCGATTTATTAAAGGTTTGCCAAGCGGGTCCTTAAATGGGCCGGCAGGCTTATCACTTATAGCAACCCCGATATTTACATCAGCCGAATAATAGTAATAGTATTTATTATTTTTAAAAGCAATGGTTGGCGCCCAGGCGCGTTCTTTTGCCCAGGTCAGATCTTTAGGCAGATCAAGTATTACGCCTTCGTTTCTCCAATCAACCAAATTGGTTGACGACCAGCAGGTAAAGCTGGTTGACAGCCATCCTTTAGTGCCATCGGTTGTTGGGTAGATATAAAACTTATTGCCAAAAACCGCAATATTCGGATCGGCATAAACACCTTTCAATACAGGTGGTGGCGCATTCAATGTATCTTGTGCTATTGCGCCCGACACAATACAGGAACCCATAAGCCATACCAACAAATATTTAATCCCTCTGCTCATTATTATTTGCTGATATTTTTATACCTGTTTAATGCTTCAATAAAGTAATAATCAGCATAAGTAAGCGGCACATCGACTTCCGATTTTCCCGGCAAGCTGCCTACACTATGTTGCAAAATAAAGTCGCCGTTAGTACCAACAGCAGCCATATAGGGTTGTGCCGACAGGTTGCGGATAATTGTTTCGGCGGTTGAGAAATAACGCTGACGTTCTGTTTTACCTGTGTACTTACATAACTCCAAAAACGCCGAAGCCATTACCGCTGCTGCCGAAGCATCACGAAGGGCGTTTGGAATATTTGGCGCATTGTAATCCCAATAAGGTATTTTATCCTTTGGCAGGGCGGGGTTATTTAAAATGAATTTGGCAATATGATTGGCCTGATCTAAATATTTTTTATCCTTTGTTTCGCGGTACATTACGGTATAACCATACAAACCCCAGGCTTGTCCGCGTGCCCATGCCGATTCATCTGCATAACCTTGCGCGGTACGTTTTTGCATTACCGCGCCGGTTTCGGGATTATATACAACTACATGATACGAACTATAATCGGCCCTGAAGTGGTTCTTCATCGTAGTATTAGCGTGGGTTACCGCTATTTTATAAAAGCTTGAATCGCCGGTTACTTTAGTGGCCCAAAACAGTAGCTCCAAATTCATCATGTTATCAATAATTACCAGGTACTCCGGCTTTTTTGAATCCCATGATTTAATGCAACCCACCTTAGGGTCGAACCTTGACGCCAATGATTTGGCGCTGTTTATCAATATTTGTTTGTATGCTTCTGATGGTTCAATTTTTTCGGCAGTACCAAAACTGCAATACATCATAAAACCAAGGTCGTGCGTAGTTTTATTATATTGCTCTTTTGCCAACAGGTCCATACTGCGATTGGCTTCAGTAAGCAGCTCCTTATCGCCGGTTTCTTTATAAATATTTAATAAGGTACCTGCATAAAACCCACTGCACCACCATCCCGATTCGCTGGTTGCAAACTTATTTGTTGCCGGGTAATAGGTTTTAGGGAACTTGCCGGGTTCCAATCCCTTCGCCATTAATTTATATTGCTCATCAGCTGTTTTATAATCAATGCTAATAATTTGTAATAGCTGCTTGTCGGGCTTAAAGCTTGGTTTTTGAGCCTTCGCAACATTCAACATTAATACTCCTGTTACCATACAGGCTGCCAATCCTATTTTTGATCTCATATTCATCTGCCGTATTTATTCTGCCCCGGTTTCCATTCTAAAACATATACAGGTTCGGGCTGCACATTCGCTTTTCCTTCACCATCCACCTGTGTTACTTTCTGTACAAACAGGTTAAGCACCTTTTTATCCTTCCATAGCTCAGTATCATAGCTTGGTTCCCATTCACCTACGGATGACGAGGTTAAATCACCCACCTGCCATTGGTTTGTATTTAAATTGTTATTTATCGCTATTGAAACTTTGCGTCCTCTTTCCTCATCCCTAAAAATAAAAGCTGCAGCTGTACTGCCTTTATGCGTCCATGAAATAATTTGCGGACGTGAAATGGGAATGCTTTTTGTACCGCCTCCGCTTAAACTAAAAGCCGTTTTGCGAAAATCAAGGTTATTGACTTTCCACATGCCGCCGTATTTATAAACCAAATGATATTGAGGGACAGCCTCACCTTGTTCACGCCAGTAAGTGGCAATAAACGGGTGACCCTCATTATCTGCAAACATTGATGTTTGATTAATTAATTCGCTTTTTTGAGGGATCTTACAAGCATATTCAGCATTAGTTGCTGTAATTGGAAGTATATATTTTTCGCCTGTTGATTTTTGCCAGGTAATGCCGCCATCTTTTGAGCAGGCATAACACATATCATGGTTACTCGCCACATCCGGGCTTTCGCGCCATACCCATGAAAGATGAATAGTTCCCTTTGTATCAATGGCCATTTGCCAGTAGGCATTTCTATGCCCTTCGCCATCAATTAATCCGGTTTGCACACGCGCCCATTTTTTTGAAGTAAGGGAATACCTGTTCATTATCAAATCGCCATTGCCTGATGCGCCATCGCGATATAAAAATAAAATATCGCCGCCGGGTAATTTGTAAAATTCAGGATAGGTAATCTTATTTTCCCTGTTCCCAGTCATTGCCGACTTGTCCGATAAGTCCAGGCTGGCCGGCAATTTACTTATGGCATAATTTAGTGGCTGATTATGGTGCCCCCATGCAAGGTGCAGATAGCCTGCGCCATCAACCATAATACAAATATCTTTATGGGCATCAGTGGCGTCGCCTTTGTAGGGCGTCCGTTTAATTTGCCACCTGTCTGCGCCGGTTGGTCTTTTAGCCAAAACCACAAACTGCTCATTGTCATAGTAGGCAGCGTATTGAAAACCTTTGAAAGTTACTAATGAATTTTTTCGAAATATGACGGTATTTACCGAGTTGTTTGCCCAGCCATCGCCAATTACTGTTGCCTTTATGGGGAATGTTTGCGCATAGCTATTGCTGCCTTTATTGCAAATGCATAAAAACAAGAAAAACCAAAAACACTTAGTTATAATTACCCGGGCCATCTATATTTCCGTTGCCTTAAATTGAAAAAAGAAAAGGAGGCGGGGTTTTACCCAGCCTCCTTTTAATAACCTATTAATACCCGGGATTTTGAGCTAAAGTTGCACCTTTATTCAACTGTATTACTGATAATGGTATAGGCAACAATAAATTCGTGTTAGTTAAGCCGGTTATTGGGTGCTGTGCATCACCTGAGTTTAATTTTAATGCACGTGTAACCAAAGTGCCGGTACGCATTAAAGTTAACCTTCTATTTTCTTCACCTATTAATTCCCTTGCACGCTCATCCAGTATAAAATCTAAGGTCATTTGCGAAGCAGTAACCTGCGGAGCATTTGCCCTTGTACGCAATGCATTTATTGATATCGCAGCAGGGCCTGTTTCTCCATTAAGTACCTGCGCTTCGGCAAGCAACAGGTAAGTTTCGCCCAAACGCATCATTATAAAATCTTTGATCATAGCGTAGCCAAATGTATCATTAGGATCAAATTGTCCCCATTTGGTAATGCTTGGACATATTTTATACAAGGTATCCGGACCGGTATACGGAATTGGTTTGCCATAATTAGCCTGACCTACCGTATTATAATAGTAGTGCCTGCGTAAATTCCATTGTGAATTACGAATATCGCCCGGAGGGTATAGTCCGTATATTACCCAGTTACTTATCCGTAACCTGGCTATGCCACGGCCACCTAAGCTATCACAAAGTATCATGTTAGCCTCATTATAATAGGCCGCTCCCCAAACACGGCGTTGTTGGGCGTTATCAACATTACCTCCTACTACTGCTGTTGGGTTTTCCTGCTCTAATACCCAAATAGCTTCAGTATTTCCCTGTGCCCGGCGTTGGTTGCCATAGTGGAACATATCTGAATAATAGTCGCCGTTGACTGCTGAAACAACGCCGTATCGGGCTTTTATCAGGCTAAACTTATTGCTATTTATTATGGCTTGTGCCTGCGCTTCGGCTAAAGCGTATTTACCCATACGGATATATACTTCTGTTAACAATTGCATAGCCATGTATTTATTTGCACGGCCAACAGGTTTGTTTAATGAATTGGTGTTAACCGTACCAGCCTTTAAGTCCGGAAGATTAGCTGCAGCAAAAGTTAAATCAGCAACTATTTGGTTATTTACATCACTAACAGCAGCGCGGGTAAAATCATATTTTGGTGCAGTTAAAGCATGTACCACCAATGGTACTGCGCCATAAAGCGAAACTAACTGATCATAGGCATAAGCCCTGAAAAATTTGGCTTCTGCATCATCTGCATTTTTTCCGGCAGAACTTAAACCTGTTATGTTTGGTCCTTCTACCGCGTCAATGATAACGTTTGCCTGGTTAATCAAGCTATATTCTTTACCCCAGAGATAGGTAGCTGCATTATCATTATTATTTAACGTAGCATAATTATAGTAAGGCACTTCAATTCCTTCCTGGTTTGCAGTAGCGTTGGCTACGTCGGTGCCTACCTGCCATACAGAGGGCCAACCCTGGTTATTAGAGTAGGTGAGTATGCCTGTTTGATATTGGTACAAACCTATCAGTGATGCCTCAACACCCAGGGAATCCGTAAGCGTAAGTGGGGTATAGGCAGAGAACGGCTTTTCGGCCAGGAAATTCTTTCTGCAGGATGCAAAAGCTGTAACAAGCATCGCAAGAGCTGCTAATTTTATATAATTCTTTTTCATTGCTTTTAATATTTTTATCTTATTTTAAAGAAATATTCAGACCTAAAATAATGGTACGGATAAGCGGATAATTATTTCCGTCGCCGTTTGAACCGCGCGAAACACTGTTGTTTTCAGGATCAAAACCTACCCAATTTGTAAAAGTGTATAGGTTTTTGCCGCTTGCATAGACGGTAAGGTTACCTATATGCGCTTTTTCAAGCACGGCTGATGATGGAAACACATAACTCAAAGTAGCATCTTTAATACGGGTATAGCTGGCGTTTCTTGGATAATTATAACCCAGTGTATTTACGTATGCTAATGATTGATAAGTATTATTTGCGTTTGCCGGCGTCCAGTAACCTACTGTAGCTAAGGTATTAGCACGGCCTTGAGCTTCAGTAGTATTTAAATCAACATCGTTTTTCATCATACCTTGTGCTGTTTGGATGAAAAAGCTAAAATTGAAGTTTTTATAATGGAAGGTATTGGTAATACCACCGGTCCATTTTGGTGTGGTTTGTCCTAAAATAACTTTGTCATTGCCAGTTATTTTACCGTCGTGATCTGTATCGGCGAATTTAATATCTCCCGGCTTTGCCCCATAGGTCGCAGCTTGCGTAGCTTCGCTTGTTTGCCATATTCCTATTTGTTTATAATCATAAATTACACTGATAGGATATCCATAAAACCAGCGGTTTCCAATATCGTCTTTTCCATCGCCGTATAAGTCAACAATTTTATTGCGTACCACTGAATACACAATGCTTGTTTCCCATCTAAAGCTTGAATTTTGAATATTGCGGGTGTTAATGGTAACATCAATACCTTTGTTAGCTACTTTACCTATGTTACTTAATACACTTGTGTAACCAGTAGTTGTAGGCAAACTTTCGTTCAGTAATAAACCATAAGTATGGGTAGCGTATGCGTCAATAGTACCTGAAATACGTCCTTTTAACATAGAAATATCCATACCTAAGTTAGTACCTACCGTAGTTTCCCAATGAAGATCGGCATTACCTAAATTTGTTGGCTGTACACCGATATTACTTACACCATTAAACGGAAATCTTGTAGTGCTTTCGGTGGTGATAGTTTTATAAACACCAATACCTTCGTTACCTGTTTTACCATAGGATAATCTTAATTTCAAATTATCTACAAAAGTTACCGGTTTAAAGAAATCTTCCTTATCAACATTCCAGCCTAAAGCTGCAGATGGAAACCATCCATATTTATCTGTGTTTGCACCAAATACAGATGCACCATCTCTTCTAACTGTAACGGTGGCCAGGTATTTACTGTCATAACCGTAGTTAATCCTGCCCATTTGAGATAGCTGCGCATACCTGTCCTGGTAAGTACCGGATGCCCCGTTGGTGCTTAAGCCGCTAATGGTTGCGCCTGAGCCAATATTTGAATAGCCCAGCAAATCGTTGATATAACCCGATCCACCAAAGCTTGAGATAAAGTATTGTCTTTGTTGTGAGCTATAAAGACCTGTAAAGTCGATATGATTTTTTCCAAAATCCCTGTTATAATATAATAGGTTATCAATAGTGTAATTGGTAGTTTCTGAACTTGTAGCGGTAGCAGAACCTAATGGCACATTATCCAAACGGCCGGCATAAGTATCAACCCGGGTAGGCAAATAATTATAACCCGCATTTAAACGATATTTCAACCCTTTTAATACACCGCCAAATTTTATTTCAGCATAACCTATCCCATTTAAATTTACGCTGCGGTTAAGGCTTTGCGTTGTTAAGCCCAATAATGGGTTAGTATATAACTGCTCAGGCGCCATCGGGTAAATTGTATAAGTGCCATCCGCATTGTATTCTTTTCCATAAGGGCTCATGGCAATTGCCTGCAACAAGTTTGCCCTGCCACCGTCATAATTGTTGTTAGCATAAAACATTGACGCGCCAACGGTTAAAAAGTCTGTTACGTTGATGTCAATATTAGAACGTACACTTACCCGGTTATATTGAAAGCCTTTAATATCACCTTTTTCTTTTGTGTAATCTCCTGATAAAAAGTACTTAACATCCGGGCTTCCGCCTGATACGCTTACGTTATTATCGGTTATTATACCCTGTTGGGTAACTTGCTTTATCCAGTCAACAGTTTGGCCAGCATTGTAGTCTTGTATCTCTGTTAAATTAGGAAGTATAGCCGGTGCCTGGCCAGTTTCACTAATGTAGTCCGAATATTTTTGGAGATATTGCTGAGGTGTGCGCGGGCTCAACATGTGCGCTATGTTTTCGTACCCGGTATAGCCGCTGTACTTTACAACTGGTTTCCCAATTGCACCTCTTTTAGTGGTAATTAATATAACACCTGTTGATCCGTTTGTACCGTAAATAGCCGTTGCGGACGCGTCCTTTAAAATTTCAATCGATGCAATGTCATTAGGGTTAATATCGTTTAACGAGCCCCCACTTTGTGTTAATGGCGTTCCATCAACAACTATATAAGGCGTGGTACTTGCAGTAATTGAATTTGCCCCCCTTATTGACACTGCAGGTTGTGAGCCCGGAACTGATGATGTAGTAGTGATATTAACACCGGCAACGGCGCCTTCTATTGCCTGCAATACGTTGGTTGTAGGTAATTCAGATAACCGTGCTTTAGGTACCGATACTACCGATCCTGTGATATCTATTTGCTTTTGTGTGCCGTAACCCACTACCACAACTTCGTTCAATTGTTTACCTGCATCATCTGCAAGGCTTACGCTTATTTGTGTCCTATTGGCAACTGCAATGGTTTGGCTTATGTAGCCAATAAACGAGAACTGAAGGCTTGCAGATTTTGAAACGTTTATAGAATAAGATCCGTTAACATCTGTTACAGTACCGTTTGGGGTGCCTACAACCTTTATGCTTACACCCGGTAAAGCGGCTCCTTTATCGTCGGTAACCTTACCTTTCACAATGGCTGTTTGAGCATAGCCCTTGTTTGATAAATTCATAGCCAGCAGCAGCAACAGCGCCAGCTTTGAAATGAATTTAATTTTTTTAGTAAATTTTTCTTTCATTTTTAAGGGTTTAATAGTTGGTTTGATTTATTGGTTTGAATCGTTTTTGTTTGAATTGTCGGGCTGACAGCTATTAAAAATTCAACGTAAACGCTATCCGTTATACGGTTAAATTTATAATTCAGGAAGACCTTAAATTCGGTTTATTAAAACTGGCACTAATTGGTAAGGCGAAGTACGCACATTTATAAAATGCACGTAGGGGGTGAAACTATAAATATTAGGGGGTAAATTGTTATTTTACCTCTAATACTTAACTAAGAGTTTAAGAATGTCCGGATCAATTCATCCGGTAGGTGATCTGGAAATTGGCGCGGTGCTTTTTAATAAATTCAGAAGGGTTAATGCCAAATTGTTTGTGGAAGTGTTCGCGGAAATATTTAATATCATTAAACCCAACCTGGTAAGCAGCTTCGTTAACATTACAATTAGTATGTATCAATAGTTCGGCAGCTTTTCTTAATCGTACAAAACGTATAAAGTTATTTATAGATTGCCCGGTAATAGCTTTAATCCTTTTAAACAAAGTTGGATAGCTTAGGCCTACCTTCTTCGCCAATGTATCTACATCAAAGGAGGCATCCATTAAATGGCCTTCAATAATTGCAATACAGTTGTACAGGAAATTTTTATTTTCTTCGGATATATTACGCGTGCTGTTTTTTAGCGTTATTTCTTTATAAAAATAGTTTTGAAGCTCTGTTTTGCTTCTTAAAATACTTTTAACTTTTGCAATGAGTATTTCTTTTTCAAAAGGCTTGCTCATAAAGTCAACAGCGCCTTCTTCAATGCTCTTTAACATAATATCAGGTGTAGCATCGCCGGTTAACAATATAATTGGTATGTGGTTAGTAGCCGAGTCTTGCTTTACAATTTTACAAAGTTCCAACCCATCCATCTCACTCATTACAATATCGCTTATAATCAGGTCAGGTAAATGGGTTTTAATTAATTCAAGCCCGTGTTTGGCATTATCTGTTTCAAACACCGTATACTCAGCAGCAAATAGCTTTTTGATGTAACCCCTTATCTCGTTATTATCATCAATAATTATAACCGATTGCTTATCAGATATTAATAACTCCAGGTTATTAACATCGTCAGCTTTCAAAGCCTGGTCCTTATTATCATAGTCTATCAGCTCATTTACATGGGTAGGTTCGTAAATATTAGATTCGTATAACTGATCTGCCGAAAAATGACTGCTGCCTTTAGGTAAGCTAAGTTCAAAGGTTGTTCCGCCATTAGGGTTATTATGGTAATCAATATGCCCTTTATGGTTCTCAATAAAAACCTTAACCAGGTATAATCCTATACCAAACCCGGTTTTAAAATAATTTCGTTCCTTAACCTGGTAAAATTTATCAAACAGTTTATCCCCAACATCCGTATTTATTCCAATTCCATTATCTGCAATTTTAAAATATACGTTTTGCTCATCCTCATCTACAACAACCGTGATATCTCCTCCTTCGGGCGTAAACTTTATGGCATTTGATACCAAATTAAATAAAGCAATCTCCAGCTTTTCTATATCGGCATAAACCTCCATTTTTTCACTTACCGATTCCAGCCTGTAAGTAATTCTTTTTAATTTAGCCTGTTGGGTAAAACACAAAAACACATCGTTACAAAGGTTAACAAAATCGGTTTTGCTTACTTTCATCTGATTGTTTTCACTTTCGGCTTTTCTGAAAAGCAATAAGTGATCTACCAAACCTAATAAGCGGCGGGCATTGCGGTACACCACATTCAATTCCTCGGTTTCGCCTTTATTATTATTTAACAGATCTTTAAGTGGATTAATAATTAGTGTTAAAGGCGTGCGAAACTCATGCGATACATTCGTAAAGAAAGACAGCTTCTTTTCATTCAATTCCTTCTCGCGCTCTACCCGCATATTGGCAAACTCCACTTCATACTTCAGTTTTGTTTGGCGGCTGCGGTATAGCCAAAACCAGTAAACTATAGTTCCTATAACTAACAGGTATAATAAGTATGCCCACCAGGTACGGTACCATGGCGGCAACACGGTTATGGCTATAACCAACTGCTTGCCATCCCATTGCCCTTCGGTATTAGTGGCTTTAATCCTTAAAGTATAGGAGCCCTCGTTTAACCGGGTATAATAGGCTGTTTTTAGTTTCCCTACATAATTCCAGTTATGATCCCAATTCTCCAGATAATAAGCATAGTTGATCTTATCCGGGAAAGAATATTCAAGCGCTGTATAATCTAAGGAAAATGTTGCCTGGTTATAAGGAACGATAATTTTTTTGAGGTTTATTACCGGTTCATTATTGGTAAACGCGTTATTGCTTTCTATAGGTACATTGTTTATCCTGAGATCAGTAAACCTTAATACGGGTTGATGAACGGCAACTTTAATACTATCAGGGTTAAATAAGTTGAAGCCGTTTATACCTCCAAAAATCATCTGGCCCGAATTAAGTTTTAAAGCAGCATTATAATTAAACTGGTTGCTTTGTAAACCATCTGATGCATTATAATTCTTAAATGTTTTTGATTTTGGGTTAAAGCTGGTTAAGCCGTTGTAGGTGCTTCCCCAAATAATCCCCTTATTATCAATCAAAAGATCTAAGAGGGAATTACTTGGCAACCCATCTATTTCCGTAAATCTTTTATAGGTATTGTTCGCCCTGTTAAATAATAAAAGGCCGCCGCCATCGGTGCCCAGCCACAGGTTATTGTTTTTGTCCTCGGTAATGGTGCGTACCGCGTAATCTATATTGTGGTACTCATGTTTCCCGCCATTCCTGTTTATCTTTATCAAACGGCTGTAATCACCTCCCCATAGGTTACCCGCGCTGTCTTCGTAAAGGGCATGAATGTTTACCAGATTTTTATCAAAAAGCTCAAACTTATCTTTTGCCCTGTTAAATAAATAAAGCGCACCATTCCTTGTGCAACCGGCCCAAAGGTTTTTTTGGTGATCTTCATACAATATCCAAAGTGTCTTCTCATCTTTTTTATCTACCGGGTTATAGCAGGTATAGTGCTTAAAAGTTTTGGTGTTTTTATCAAAAGCGTCTATCCCACCGTTAAAAGTGGCTACCCATATTTGGTTCTTATAATCATTAAGTACACTTACTACAAAATTGCTACTCAATGAAGTAGGGTTTCCACTGTGCACATAGCTTACATAAGTGTTGTTTTTTGTGTTCCAGTAACTTAGGCCACTGCCATCAGTACCTATCCATATATTATTAACTTCATCTTCGCAAAATGATTTGATGAAATTGTTGACCACACTATTTTTATTAAACGGATCATGAGTAAAAAGCCGGAACGGCTGCTCCTTGCTTTCAATAATATTGATGCCGCCCCGAAGCGTAGCTATCCATTTCCTGGACTCGTTATCTTCATAAAGATAACTTATCGCGCCACTGCTGAGTGAACCCTTTTCTTCACCAGGTACTAAATAGTTAAATTGATGGTTTTTTAGATTGATGATATTTATGCCACCGCCGTTTGTGCCTATCCATAAATCGCCCGAGCGCATTATTTTTAAAAAAACAATGTTGTCGCTGGTTAAGCGGCCATATACATCATTAAATTTAACCAGTTTGGTGGTTATAAGATTATAGATATACAAACCGCCCCCATCAGTGCCTATCCATATATTATTATGCTGATCTTTAAGCAAACAGCTTGCAGACTTAAGTTGCGATGTAATAACATTGAGTTTACCGGTTGTAATATCATAATAACAAACACCTGTGTCTTTAACAAAAAACCACAACCGGTTGTTATCATCAAGAGTAGCCGAACTTGCATCATAGTTAGCGACAGTGCCATTTAATAAAAGTTGCTTACATGCATTATGCAGTTTATTATATAAAAGCAACCCAAGTTTATCAGTAGCTATATAAGCATTCCCCGCTTTATCCGTTACCAGTGAATTGATATTACAGGTAATTTTTACTGACTTTCCGCCACTATAAGGTTGATAATATATGGGATAAAATTTTGAATCGGGATAATTATAATACATTATCCCTTTTTGTGTGCCGACTAAAATTTTATTATCAATTTCGGCTATATTGAATATGTAGTTATAGCATAACGAATTAGGGTCGCCCCAAATGTTTCTGAAGATCTTAAATTTTTCTCCATCATAGCGGTTAAGTCCATTATTGGTGCCAAACCACATAAACCCGTAGTGATCTTTAAAAATGCAGGTAGCGGAATTGTTAGATAGGCCCTGTTCAATTCCCAAATATTTGGTTTGCGGCAATGCATACGCCCGCAGGCATAAAACCATTAAAACACTGGCAGTAATATAAACCGGGCGTAAAAATTTGCTTATCAAATTAGGTAATTTAAATTGGTTTGCAGCAGGTGAGCATAAAATAAAAAATAGTAAAAGACAGACTATAGTTTTTTTACAGGATTTTATTTCTATAAATCTGTCGATTATTAATCATAATTCCTTGCTAAAATCTAAAAAAAAACCGCTTGTTTAATGATATCGATTCCTACTATAAATTAATAAAACATTAATTGGCTTACTGCCAAATTAACTTAGAAATTTATGGAAATCAAAAACTTAGTGTACAGATTTTTTACGCTCCTATCTGTCTTTTTATTATTCACTTGTTGTTATATTGTCCAACAAATGCAACAATCTGTTCAAATTCCTGTGGATCTTCCCAAATCAATTAATTAACCTGGTAAATTTTTATTAACAGCACTTATATGAAATCTTATTTCCCAATTATATTTTTAGCCTGCTTACCTGTTATTTCCAAGTCACAGGTAAAAACAAATAACGCCTTGCTTATAACGATCGATGCAAAGAACACGGCACAAACCATACACAATATTGGAGCGTCGGGCTGTTGGTTCTCTGAAGGTATCGGAAAAAACTGGCCTGTAGAGAAGCGCGAGAAGATGGCTGAATTGCTATTTAGTAAACAAACTACCGCCGACGGAACACCGAAAGGTATAGGCCTTTCTGCCTGGCGATTCAATGTCGGAGGGGGTACTGCCGAACAAGGTGACAGCAGCGGCATAAAGGATTTTCGTAAAAGAGTTGAATGTTTTTTAAACCATAATGGCACGTACGACTGGAATAAGCAAACTGGCTATCAATGGTTTTTGCGTAAAGCCAGAGATTATGGCGTAGAAAATCTGATCGCCTTTTCAAATACACCACCGGTTCAATTCACTCAAAACGGATTAGGTTATAAAACTTCTAAAGATCACCAGTCTAATTTAAAGCTCGATAAGTACGAAGCTTATGCTGATTTTTTAACAGAGGTTATTAGACACTTTGACAGTCAGGGCCTGCACTTTAGCTATGTTAGCCCTGTAAATGAGCCGCAGTGGGATTGGTTTAACAAACCGGGACAAGCCAGCCAGGAAGGAAGCCCGTGGAGCAACGAAGAAATTCATCATATTGTTGTTGATTTAAATAAGTCTTTAGAACAAAAGAAATTGAAGTCGCAGATCTTGACTACCGAAGCTGGTCAGCTTAATTATTTGTATGGTGGTAAATCATCTGCAGCAAACCAGATCCAGCAGTTTTATTCAGACAATGGTGCTTATAGTTTTAATAAACTGCGACACGTACCGCGCTTCATAGCAGGGCATAGCTATTTTACTGATAATGGCGACAGCACTATTGTTAACACTCGCCAGCACCTGGCAGATACCACGAAAAAGTATGATATAGAATACTGGCAATCTGAATACTCAATGCTTGGCGATGGCTTTCGTGAAGGTTCAAAGGGAAAACGAAGCCCGATGGATTGTGCATTGTTTTTAGCTAAAATGATTAACCAGGATTTGACAGTTGGCAATGCTGTTGCCTGGCAGCTATGGAACTCATGGGAGCCCGGGAACGGTGAATTTGATACGCGTTATTATTTGTTGGCCTTAAGGCCAAATGCAACCTATACTGATGGAGAGTTCATCACAACAAAAAATTTATGGGCATTGGGTAATTATAGCTTATTTGTCAGACCAGGCATGAAACGTTTGAACATCAATCGTAATGATGGCCTCATTCCGGTAAAAGTTGCCCAGGACGTCATGGTAGCGGCATTTACTGGCGGTAAAAACAAACTGGTAATGGTAGTAATTAATTATACACGCGAGACACGAGGAATTACGCTGGATTTGAAAAATTTTAAACGAATAACCAAATACCGTAATTATGTAACTTCAGCTGATTCCGAAGATAATCTTAAGCCGTCGATTGAGCGAATATTAAATGGCTCAATTAGCCTTATTCCTCGGTCTATTACAACTATCGTATTAAATTAATTGACCATTTTCTATCAATTTAATTATCGACGGGTCAGCAAGAGCAAATAAGTTCGTAAACCTTACAGAGCATAATAAAAGAGGGAAAATTATCTTTTATAAACTTTCCCATTTAGTGCTATAGAGATTGAATCGTAAGGAATACCGGAAAATCTTGTAAAAAACCTTGATCAATCATTAAAATTAAGAGTACTTTTTATAGCTAAAAATTTAGGTTCGGTTTTTTCAGAGGTGGCCTAAAATAAAAATAACTTACTGATAATAACCAAGTTATTTTCCAGTAGCCCGTAGGGAAAATGAACCAAGCCCTTAACCAACTATTTTACAGGCACTTAATCTATAACATTTAACCAGTGCCACGAATGACGCAACTGGTTTTTTATGTATTAGTGACAAGAACTGTTTGCATTATCGAAAGCCCTTTTGCCTGCATCACAATCTTACAGAACTGATTACCGAGCGTAGTTTGATGTTATTGCTTTCCAGTATCTTCCATAGTCTGTTTTGTATCTTGTTCTGCTGGCGGGAGTAAAACAACCTGCTTCTGCAATAATCACGTAAAACCCTTTGTTCGGCTGTTGGCATAAAGCTGGCGCGAACCAACCCGTGCATGAGCAGCATACAAAGCCAACGCGCATCTTTCCTGTCCGTTTTGCGTTTTGGTATCTGCTTGATATGCGTTGGGTTCGCAACAATCACGGAGATACCGCTATCGGTGAGAATGGTGTACAAACTCATCCAGTAAATGCCTGTACTTTCCATTAAGCAATGTTCCACCTGATTGGTTTGCAGCCATTCCTTTACCTTTTGCAGTTCACAGGTAAATGTCCCAAACTCTTTCAACTCTTGGCCGCTTCCGTCTTTACAGGCAATAAAGCCAACGATCTTGTCTTTGTGAATATCTAACCCACATGCTTTATCCAGTTGTGGCAAAATATCCATGTTTGAAGCTGTTTGCTGTTTCATATATATCCTCCTTTTATAAGAAAGACATTTTTATGAGCCTGGATGTTTGTTCGCAATCATATCCCTTAGGTTTAAAGCCCCTGGCAGCGAGTGCTTAGGGGCTTTTATTTTTCCAAACAATTTCCGATTACGCTCAACGTAATACTAAGGCAAATAAAGCGGGCTGCAACTACGAATTTTCAGGGAGAATTATTAATAAAGTTTGTGCGTCTGCCATCAAATTATGCATCGGGCATATTACTTTCCATTCAATTCCAGCATATCAGTTCCAAAATGCGGGCACTTTCTGCCCGTGCATTTCTTTCCCACGTACCCTTCGTACCATTGCCGGTATAACCGGCCTTCTTCAGGCGCTGCTTCCGTTTCTTCAGGCAGTTTCAGGCCCGTGCTTGGCCACTCACATTTCAGATGTTTAAAAGTTCCCTTACAAAATCATATGTCTTTGACTTTTCGGGTAAGAGTACCATCGCTGTATGACCCGACTCCACATATTTGTATTTTCAAAATAGCTTGTACCTTTAAATGGCAGCATTGCAGCAATTTGAGATTGAATACCAGGGCTTGCCGGCTATTGCTGTTAAGCATCAGCTAAAAAGCGGCCGGGTATTTCATACTCGAATTTATCCAATTACTGATAAGCAAATAGGTTTTAACCTTCATTTTTTTGGCAGGTACCTGTTGATTCGTTCCCGGTTATGCTACAGGCCAGCAACAACCTTAAGTTAACCTAATGATAATACGAATTTCAAATCTGCGTTAAAATGCGTAAATTCGCTTTTACGGTTTTCATGACAGCGCGTACCCCTCTTTCTGATAATGAACTGGTTGATCTTTTAAAAACGGGTGATCAATACGCTTATACTGAAATTTATAACCGGTACAAAGGGGTGCTTTACCAGCATGCCTACAAACGGCTGCCCAACCAGGGGGAAGTCGATGATATTATCCACGAATTATTTACGACACTCTGGACAAAAAGAGAGACAATCGTCTTCAAAACTAATTTATCAGGTTATTTATATACCGCTGTCCGCAACCGGATCCTGGATTATATTTCCCACCAGCAGGTGGAATCCGCTTATTTTGCCAATTTGCAGCAATTTATCGATCACGGTGCCGGGGTAACCGATCACCGGGTGCGTTCCAATATGCTCCGAGACCTTATTGAAAAAGAAATCAGTAGTTTGCCTGCAAAAATGCGCGAAGTATTTGAATTGAGCCGAAAATCTGAGTTTTCCCACCAGGAGATCGCCGATAAACTGGATATTTCAGAAAAAACAGTTAAGAATCAGATTCATAATGCCCTTAAAATTCTTCGTGTACGGCTCGGGGTCTTTATTTATCTCTGTTTGTTGTATAATCTTCTATAGTTTTTACTTTTTTTATTTTTTTCTGGGCCCTACCCTCTACTTACCCGTCTTAGTTAATAAAAGACAGAAAATAGATTTAAAAGGCTATGGAAAAACTTAGCGCTCAAGAGTTATTACTAAAATATAAGGAAGGCAATTGTACGGAAGAAGAAAAAGCGATCGTAGAAAGCTGGTATCTCCAGTTACCAGCAGAAAATGATGGATTAACTGCTGACCAGCTGGAGCGGGCCGTTGACCGGGTTGCTGACAGACTAACGGTTACGCCGGCAACATCTAAACAAAAGTTCCTGTGGCCGAGGATCGCCGCCGCCGCTTCGGTGTTGCTGATCCTTTCAGCCGGAAGTTATTTTATCCTGCACAACAGGAAATCTGCGGACACCATCGCCAAAATTATTGCCCCGTCTGATATTTCACCCGGCGGAAACAAAGCCACGCTGATCTTATCCAACGGGCGTAAGGTGAGCTTAACCGACGCCCATAACGGGAAACTGGCTACGGAAGGCAGCAGCATCATTAGTAAGGTGGCCGACGGCCAGGTAGCTTATAGCGGGAGCGGTGTTGCAAAGACATCCGGGGTGATGTATAATGTGATGACTACGCCCCGCGGCGGCCAATATACGTTGACGCTAGCTGACGGGACAAAAGTAATCCTCAACGCCGCCTCATCGCTCCGGTTTCCCACTAAATTTTCCGGCTCAGAACGTAGGGTAACCTTAACCGGGGAGGCCTATTTTGAAGTCGCGCATAATAAAGCGATGCCTTTCCATGTCCGGACCAGGCTGCAGGACGTAAAAGTATTGGGAACACACTTTAATATCAACAGCTACGACAATGAGCCCGGTACCAAAACCACGCTGCTGGAAGGAAGTGTGCTGATCAATGGCTCCGCCATCCTTAAACCGGGTGAGCAAGCATTGGTTGCCGGCAAACAGTTAAAGGTTTATACCGCCAATACGGAAGTGGCCGTTGCCTGGAAAAATAACAAATTCATGTTCGATAACCAAAATATACCGGATATCATGCGGATGGTATCCCGTTGGTACAACGTGGACGT
>Ga0207153_1065_pt1 | contig 23132 bp, 21 predicted proteins | sample Alteio_BWMinHeat_27_FD_153580 | JGI IMG/M metagenome (GOLD analysis project Ga0207153, IMG submission 153580) | Enriched cells from forest soil in Barre Woods Harvard Forest LTER site, Petersham, Massachusetts, United States -... | ecosystem: Environmental > Terrestrial > Soil > Temperate forest >...
TATCAGCACAAGCTAAAGACAAAAATGTAATGGGCACTGCCGACCTGAAAGACAAAAACGTTATGGGCACTGCTGATTTAAAAGATAAAAATGTAATGGGTACTGCTGATTTCGCAGCATTTGATAAAAACGTTATGGGCACCGCCGATTTGAAAGATAAAAACGTAATGGGTACTGCCGATTTGTTTTAAACATTACTTCAATTAATATATCAAAGCCATGAAAAGAATCGTAATTATATTAGCTGTTATATTAACATCAGCACTTACTGCTTTATCAATAACAAAGAAAGAAAACAAGACCGATAGTGTTAAGGCAACTTTTGAGAAAGCTGTTATACAATCAAACAACCTGCCAACTACACATACCGCAAGCCTGGGTACTGCCGACTAATAAATTATTTAATAATTATTAGCTTTTTACTAAGTTGCTGGCCCCCAACTACCATAGTATACACATATACACCTGCAGCCAACCCTGTTAAATTAGCATAGACCTCTGTATAACCCGCATTTTGGTAAGCATCAAACAGGGGCTTCACAAACCGACCGCTCATACTGTAAAGTTTAATTTGCACATGCCCTGCCTCGGAAAGGCTAAAACCAATAGTAGTACTCGTATTAGCCGGATTCGGATAATTTTGATTTAATCCTACCAGCAATAATTTGTCTTCAATAAAATACCGCATGTTCGCCTGCGTAGTGCTTACCTTGCCAATACCTTTACCCAAATCTAAAGCATCATCAGCACCCATTAATATAATTACAAAACCTGTACGCCCTGCAATTGCAGCGGGGAATCTTGCAAGCCCCTGGGTGGTTGTTTCGCCAAATACACCATTATTGGTTATGTTAATTATTTTGCCGGGATAACAGGCCTGCAAATCCTGCTGCAAATAGCCCTGGAAAGAAAATCCTCCTACTCCGGCAACCGTACTTGCGCCAAATGTTACTACGTTAATACTATCAAGGCTATAAAATTTTGAGGCAGCACTACAACTGGGGTTTTGAGCATACCCAGACAAATAAAATAATGAAAGAAAAAAAGAGAAGTAAGCTATTTTACCATAGCTCATTTTATTCTTTTGCAAAACTCACCGATTAATAGTACTACAAATATATTGAAAACCCGCAACCTTATTATACTATAATAGCTAAGATTCACTAATAAACAACCGGATCTTCATAATATTGCATTATAACCATGAATTGCACCGTAAATTGAAATTATCCTGGTATGCTTTATATCTGAACATCACCTATATTTGCTCAAAAATTTAACTCCATGGAGCACATAAAAAATTATGTAGAACAAAATAAGCAACGCTTGTTAGATGAATTGTTTGACTTGCTTCGTTTTCCTTCGGTTAGCGCCGATCCGAAATACAAACCTGAAGTATTAAAAACGGCTGATTATGTGGCCGAAAAGCTAAAGGCTGCGGGCGCGGAAAACGTAGAGGTATGCCAAACCGCGGGCTATCCTATAGTATATGGTGAAAAAATAATTGACGCAAGCAAGCCTACGGTATTAGTTTATGGCCACTACGATGTGCAACCCCCTGATCCGCTAGAGCTGTGGAAAACACCGCCATTTGAGCCTACTATACGCGATGGTAAAATTTATGCACGCGGTGCCTGTGATGATAAAGGCCAGTTTTATATGCACGTAAAAGCATTTGAGTTAATGATGCAAACCAATGCCCTGCCCTGCAATATCAAATTTATGATTGAAGGCGAGGAAGAAGTTGGTTCATCAAACCTGGGCATTTTTGTTAAGGCAAATAAAAGCAAGCTAAAAGCTGATGTAGTATTAATATCAGATACTTCGATGCTCAGCATGGAGCATCCTTCTTTGGAAACAGGTTTGCGGGGACTATCGTATTTAGAAGTTGAAGTAACCGGCCCTAATCGTGACCTGCACTCTGGCGTGTATGGCGGTGCTGTAGCTAACCCGGCAACCATACTTGCACAAATGATCGCTTCATTACATGATGAAAATAATCATATCAATATCCCTGGTTTTTATGATGACGTAGTACCACTTACGGACCAGGAACGTAAAGATTTAAATACTGCACCATATAACGAGGAGGAATACAAGAAGGATCTTGACATTGGCGAAGTATGGGGCGAAAAAGGTTATACTACTTTAGAACGTACGGGCACGCGCCCAACATTAGAGGTAAACGGTATTTGGGGTGGATATATTGGCGAAGGTGCTAAAACAGTACTGCCATCAAAGGCCAATGCTAAAATATCTATGCGTTTAGTGCCTAACCAGGGTGCCGATAAGATCACCAAACTATTTACCGATCATTTTATCAAGATAGCGCCAAAATCAGTAAAGGTAAAAGTAACGCCGCATCATGGTGGTGAGCCAGCTGTTACCCCAACTGATAGTATCGCTTATAAAGCTGCGCAGAAGGCTATAACAGAGTCGTTTGGCAAAGCACCTATACCAACACGCGGTGGCGGTAGCATACCTATTGTGGCTTTATTTGAAGCCGAACTGGGTATTAAAACCGTATTAATGGGCTTCGGTTTGGATAGCGATGCATTGCATTCGCCAAACGAAAAGTATGATATTTTTAACTATTATAAAGGAATAGAGACTATTCCGTTGTTCCATAAGTATTTTGCAGAGCTGAGTAAGTAAAGAACACGAATTATCTCTAATTAAGACGAATTTCACGAATTGTTGATTAGCAAATTCGCGAAATTCGTTTCAATTAGTGCCATTAGTGTCTTTTTAAATAATTCGTGAAATTCGATTCTATTCGTGTCATTAGTGTATTTCAATCTTTTCACACTTTTTCAGATACTCTTCATCCGCATCAGCGCCTATACCTGGCTCATCATTAATATTAAGGAAATATCCGTCGTAAGTTACGCCGCCAACACACGGGTCTTCTAAATGTCCCAGCATGCAGGTGTCCATATCGTAAAACTTCATATTAGGGTGAGCATAAACAAAATGCAGTTTGGCACTTAGCGCAATGCGGCTTTCCAGCATCCCTCCCATCATACATGGAATATTGTTTTCGGCGGCCAAGTCATGAATTTGTTTTGCCTCAAACATGCCCCCTGATTTAGCCAGCTTGATATTAATATAATCGCATGAGCGGGAATTAATTTGATGCCGCGCATCATGATGGTTATACACGCTTTCATCGGCCATAATTTTTACCGGCGATAATGACATTAATTCGGGCAGGCGATCATCGTACCAGGTGCGCATGGGCTGTTCACAAAATTCAACATCGTATTCACCTAAACTTTGCAGGGCAAAAACCGCGGCATCAAAGCTCCAGCCCTGGTTGGCATCAACCCTTATTTTCATTTTATCGCCAACTGCATGGCGTATTTGTTTTATGCGTTCAACATCTTCCTTAGCACCCTTACCTAACTTTACCTTTAATATACCAGCGCCCAATTGTTTAAAAGCAATTGCTCTTTCTGCCATTACTTCAGGTGCGGCTATACCGATAGTTATATCAGTTTCCACCTGTTTTCTTTTGCCTCCCCAAAATTGATATAAAGGCAGCCCGGCATTTTTTGCTGCTATATCATAAAGCGCCATATCAAACGCGCTTTTTATAGTGGTGTTACCGGCAGTAAAGCTATTCAATTCCTGTAATCGGTCTTCAATATTTAAAACATCTTTGCCTTTCCATAATTTGGCAAATTCGCGGGCCATTACCAGGCAGGTATCCTGGGTTTCGCCAACTATCATCGGGAACGCAGAGCATTCCCCTACTCCATAAAAGCCTGCATCGGTATGCACCCGGATAAATACGTTTTGCGCATGAGTCATTGTCCCGGTAGCTATTGTAAATGGCTCCATGGGAATGCTGAAACGGTAGATGTCGATGTGTGTGATTTTCACGGTACGAGATTTCTGGTTAAGTTAATACTTTAACAGCATTATTGAAATTGTGTTCAGGTTGAGGTTAACCCTCATTCGTAGCCTCAATCCCATACTGAACTGCTGCTTCAAGTACATCGATATTTATATCTGCCAGTTTTTTGAATTTGATGCAGTAGCCGGTCACAGTTGCCTTGCCTATTTTTTGGCCAAAAGTTTGAGGCAAGTATGTTTTATCTTTTAGGCCCATGATATAAACAGATATCCCGCTTGTATTAGCGCTCAAACCAGTCTGAAAAAAGTCCTTTGTTTTTCCGTCAGCATAGTTAATAGTATAAAAGCCATACCCGATATTAGGGTTGCTCACAATTTTACCTTCGCTGTTTATCCCGTTATCAAACCACAAGCGGCCGTTAGGCAAAATCTGAAGCATAAGTTGGTGTAGCTGTAGCAAATCCTTATGCTTTGGTTCAGGTTGGCTGGTGATATATTCGTTTATTTGTTCTGGTATGTTCATTTGAATATTAATACGAGTTCGCAGGGTACCTCTTAATTATAAATTTAACTAAATTATCCTCTATTTGCAAACCCAAACAATTCCGTTATATTTGTACTTCTACAATTGCTAATAATTCAACTTTAGCCTCGTGTTCCTGTAGAAATATCCGGGAACAATGTCTGCGCTAATTTAAAATCTTCATAAAACATTAATTACATGGCTCAACAAAACACGCCTGCACAATTTGATTATAACTCAACCAGGAGTAAATTGCTCCTTACTGAATATGGCCGTAACGTACAAAATATGGTCAAATACATTATTGCCCTTCCAACAAAAGAAGAGCGTAACCGCTACGCCGCGGTAGTAATAGACCTGATGGGCTTTTTAAACCCGCACCTGCGCGACGTTGCCGACTTTAAGCATAAACTTTGGGATCACTTACACATTATATCTGACTACCAGTTAGATGTGGATTCGCCATATCCTAAGCCTACGCCCGAAGCAATTCAAATTAAACCGAAGCCATTGCGTTACCCGCATCAGCGTATTCGCTATAAGCACTATGGTAAAACCATTGAGCTGATGATTGAAAAGGCCAAGAGCATTGAAGAGCCGGAGCGCCGTAAGCATATGATACAGGCTATAGCAAACTTCATGAAAATGGCTTATGTACAATGGAACAAGGATTCGGTAGCTGACGAAATGATATTATCAGACCTGGTAGCCTTATCAGGCGGGGAATTAAAGATTGAAGAGAATATTAACCTGAACAGGGTTGAATATCGCCCGGCCGTACAAACCAACAATAACAATCGTGGCGGCCGCAGCAACAATAATCAAAATAACCGTGGCGGTAGCGGCGGGCGCACCAACAACAATAACAATCCGCGTAACAACAATAACCAAAACAACCGCAACCGTAACAACGGCGGATCAAAAAAATATTAATGGCTAATAGTTGTAATTATATTTATAATCTTTGCAACTATAGGCCATGCGTTTGCCATGAACTATAAACCATTAACTATCAACTACTCACATGACTAACGCATTTGAAATAATTGGAGGCAAACCCCTTAAAGGCGAAATAACGCCGCAAGGTGCAAAAAACGAAGCGCTGCAGGTAATATCAGCAGTGTTATTAACTGCCGAAAAGGTTACCATTAGCAACATACCGGATATTAAGGATGTTAATAAGCTAATTGAGCTTTTGGGAGATATGGGTGTGATTGTTAACCGTGTTAATGAACATACTTACACTTTTGAAGCTAAAGATATTGATCAAAATTTCTTCCAGTCGGAAGCGTTTAAATCAAAGGGTGGTGGCCTGCGTGGTTCCATCATGATAGTTGGGCCGTTGCTGGCTCGCTTCGGTAAAGCATCCATACCAAAACCCGGTGGCGATAAAATTGGCCGCAGAAGATTGGATACCCACTTTCTGGGATTCGAGAAATTAGGCGCGCAGTTTCATTATAACCCCGAAGACGGTTTTTTCAATGTTGACGCTTCAAACTTACAAGGGACATATATTTTATTAGATGAAGCTTCAGTAACCGGTACCGCAAATATTGTTATGACTGCCGTGTTATCAAAAGGCACTACTACCATATACAATGCAGCCTGCGAGCCTTATTTACAGCAGCTTTGTAAAATGCTTAACCGCATGGGTGCAAAAATCAGCGGTATTGGCTCTAACCTTTTAACCATTGAAGGTGTAACCTCACTTGGTGGTACAGAACATCGCTTATTGCCGGATATGATCGAGATCGGGTCTTTCATCGGCCTGGCTGCAATGACAGGATCTGAGATTACTATTAAGGATGTTAAATATCCTGAGTTAGGAATGATACCTGATGTGTTCAGGCGCCTGGGTGTTAAATTAGAGTTGCGTGGCGATGATATTTACATCCCCGCACAAAGTCATTATGAAATTGAAACGTTTATAGACGGCTCGATCATGACCATTGCCGATGCCCCATGGCCTGGTTTCACTCCCGACCTGTTAAGTATCGTGTTAGTTGTTGCCATACAAGCTAAAGGCTCAGTTCTGATCCACCAAAAAATGTTTGAAAGCCGCTTGTTCTTTGTAGATAAGCTATTAGATATGGGCGCACAGATCATCTTATGCGATCCGCACCGCGCCACGGTTATTGGTTTAGATAAGCAAGTGCAGCTGCGCGGTATATCAATGACCTCTCCTGATATTCGTGCAGGTGTGTCGTTATTGATCGCGGCTTTGTCTGCACAGGGCAAATCAACCATATACAATATTGAACAGATTGAGCGCGGTTATCAGCATATAGATACCCGACTTAGGGCATTAGGCGCCGATATTAAAAGGGTTTAAAGAAAAGAGGTAAAAGGCTAAAGGTAAGAGAGGTAAATACTCCAAAAACCTTTTTGCCTTTATCCTTTTACCTTTCACCTTAAAGTGCTACCTTAGTTATGCAAACCTTGCACTTAGATGCCTTATAAAAACCGACGCAGCACCTACAATAATTTTATACTCATTTTTGTAGTCCTTAAAATAGGGTTAAATCTTTTAGCTATATCGCATTTTGGTTTTCACCGCGACGAACTTTTACACCTGGCTTTAGGAGATCATTTAGGTTGGGGATATAAAGAAGTACCTCCTTTCATTGCCTTTCTCGCTAAAATATCAAATACACTTTTTGGAACTTCGGTTGCTGCCTGTCGCATCTTCCCTACTATTTGTGCCGGTGCTATTGTTTGGCTGGTTGGATTAATAACCGTTGAATTAGGCGGTAAAATGTTTGCTATCACACTGGCTTGCCTTAGTTTTATTTTCGCGCCCGCTTTTGTTGCCAGTGATTACCTTTTTCAGCCTGTTGTATTTGATCAGCTATGGTGGGTATTATGTGTTTGGTTAATTGCGCGGTATATTAATTACCGATCGCCAAAATATATTTATTTACTAGGGGTGGTTATAGGTATTGGATTACTCACCAAGTACACCATGGGATTTTTTGCCCTGGCTTTAATAATAAGCCTACTGCTTACCAAACAACGTAAAGTTTTATGGAGTCGCCATGTTATTGGCGCAATAGCAATAGCCTTACTGCTATTTCTGCCAAATATCATCTGGCAGTTTCAGCACCATTTGCCGGTTGTTACCCATATGGCCACTTTAAAAAAGAGCCAGTTAAACTATATTAAACCTGGCGATTTTATTAGTCAGCAAATTGCCGTAAACGGCGTGGCGCTTTTTTTATGGATCGTGGGCCTTGGTTTCTTGCTGTTTTCATTTAAGCTGCGTAAATTTCAATTTATTGGGTTCGCCTTTATTTTGATATTTATTTTCCTGTTGGAAATGAGCGGCAAAAATTATTACCTTTTTGGTGCTTATCCCATGCTTTTTGCCGCGGGCGGTTATGGATTTGAACGCTGGATAAAAATAAAATATACACCATTACGGGCGCTGGCAGTAATGGTGTTTACTGTTCCAAACCTGCTATTTTTCCCAATGCTGCTGCCGGTTTTGCCTTTAGATGCAACGCTTAGTTTTTTTCGCTTCACTAATAAAAATGTACCGGCATTCAGATTTGCTTCAACATGGGAAGATCATAAACTACACCCGCTAACGCAGGATTATGCCGATATGCTAAGCTGGGAAGAGATGGTGGCTAAAACAGCTAAAATATATAATTCATTAACTCCGGAAGAAAGAGCGCATACGGTAATAGTAACAGATAATTACGGCGAAGGCGGGGCCTTTGCACGTTTTGGGACGAAGTACAATTTACCCGCAGCTGTTTGCATGGATAGTAGTTTTGCTTTGTGGGCTCCCGCCAATATACAACCGCAATCAATTATTTATGTAAGTGATGATTGCGATGTAAGTGATTTAAATCCGATTGTTGCAAGCTCCACGTTGGTGGCTAAAGTAGCTGATCCGTTGGCAAGGGAATATGGTACCGGCATTTTTTTAATGAAAGGCGTTAAACCTGTAATATCTTCTCTTTACAGGGAACATTTAAAACAAAAGCTTGAAAAATAGCTTAACTAAGTTAGCTTCAAAAATACCTTTTACTAATGCGCGGATTAAAGACCATCATCTTTCTCTTCATTTCAAACACCTTTATGACCTTTGCCTGGTATGGACATTTAAAATTTAAAGATTTTTCGTGGGGGAAAAACCTGGGATTATTCTCTATTATACTCATAAGCTGGGGATTAGCCTTTTTTGAATACACCTTCCAGGTGCCGGCAAATCGTGCAGGTTTTAAAGGCGACGGCGGACCATTCAACCTGGTTCAGCTTAAAACCATACAGGAAGCTATTACCCTGACGGTGTTTATGATATTTACCACCATATTTTTTAAAACCGAAAAATTGGGATGGAACCACTTAGTTGGTTTTGGACTGATTGTGCTGGCGGTGTTTGTGATATTTAAGAAGTGGTAGTGGATTATTTCGAGCGCTGTCATGGTGAGTTTGTCGAACCATGACGGGTATGGCCTTTACACGCGATCCTTCGACAGGCTCAGGATGACGACGCGCCTTTTTATATGGCTGTTCTTGATAACTCAGGCAAAAGGGAACCAATCTTATTTCGAGCGCTGTCATGGCGAGCTTGTCGAACCATCGCGGGCATGGCCTTCCGCACGATCCTTCGACAGGCTCAGGATGACAACGCGCTTTGTTATTTGGCTGTTCTTGCTAACTCAGGCAAAAGGGAAGCAATCTTATTTCGAGCGCTGTCATGATGAGCTTGTCGAACCATCGCGGGCATGGCCTTTGCACACGATCCTTCGACAGGCTCAGGATGACAACGCGCTTTGTTATTTGGCTGTTCTTGCTAATTCAGGTAATAAGTGCCAATCACCGTTGATAATCGCTTCCTTCTTTGCCCTACGCCATCCCTTTACCTGCTTTTCAAAAGCGATTGCCTGACTAACATCATTAAAGACTTCGTGAAATACAAGTTTGAGTGGCCTCCTCTTGTAGGTGTAACAGCCATTATTTACACCTGATTGGTGTTCAACAAAACGTCTTTCTATATCATTAGTAATTCCGGTATAATATGAATCATCACTACACAACAATATGTAAACAAAGTATTGTTTCATTTCTCACTACCCTGATATCGCATTAATAATATCGTACTGCGTAATTATCTCGATCTGCCCGTTAGCTTCAACCAAAACGGCGATATTGTCCTTATTGATCATTGCTGATATTTTGTCGATCGAAGTATTCAGATCAACAAATGGGAACGGTGCAGTGGTAATTGCCTGGATAGGTTGAGATTTCAATGATGGGTTTTCCAGCAGGGCATCCAAAATATCACTCTCCGTAATCTTGCCAATAACCATGCCTTTTTGTGTTACCGGTATTTGCGAGATATTAAGTGACTTAATAGTATTTATAGCTTCTAAAATCGTTTTATCAACGTCAATAGTTACTATTTCCTGGCTTTCTTTTTTCCTGATGATATCATGGGCAGTCAGCTTTTCGTCTTTCAGGAAGCCACGATCGCGCAACCAATCGTCGTTATACATTTTGCCTAAATAACGTGTGCCGTGGTCTGGGAATATCACAACCACAATATCGCCTTCTTTAAACATATCCTTCATTTGCAACAAACCGGCTATAGCCGACCCTGTTGAATTACCTGCAAAAATTCCCTCCTTGCGTGCTATTTCACGTGTCATTAAAGCAGCGTCCTTATCGGTTACCTTTTCAAAATGATCTATCAGGTTAAAGTCTACGTTTTGTGGTAAAAAATCTTCACCAATGCCTTCTGTTATATATGGATAGATCTCATTTTTATCCATAACACCGGTTTCCTTATATTTTTTAAATACGGATCCGTAAGTATCAATTCCCAATATTTTTATAGCGGGGTTTTGCTCTTTTAAATAACGTGCTATACCTGATATAGTACCACCGGTACCAACACCGGCTATAACATGCGTTACTTTACCATCCGTCTGTTCCCAAATTTCGGGGCCGGTAGATTCATAATGCGCCTGCGAGTTAGATAAGTTATCATATTGATTAGGCTTCCATGAATTAGGCACTTCCCGCTCTAAACGTGATGATACGGAATAGTACGAACGCGCATCTTCCGGATCAACATTCGTAGGGCAAACAATAACCTCGGCACCAAAAGCACGTAAAGCATCAAATTTTTCTTTCGACTGCTTATCTGTACTGGTGAAAATACATTTGTAGCCTTTTATTACAGCTGCGATAGCCAGGCCCATACCGGTGTTACCTGATGTACCTTCTATAATTGTTCCACCCGGTTTAAGCTTACCGCTTTTTTCGGCATCTTCAATCATTTTAAGGGCCATACGGTCCTTTATGGAGTTGCCCGGATTAGTAGTTTCAATTTTTGCTAAAACGGTTGCAGGTATATCCTTTGTTACCTTATTTAACTTAACCATGGGCGTATGGCCGATGGTTTCGAGTATGTTATTGTACCACATGTTTGTTAGTAAGTTGTAGAGGTTATAATGGTTGCAAAGGTTAAAAAGTTATGAATATAGAAAAGTTAACCTTTTCAACTTCCACAACAACTCAACCTTTCCAACCAAATTAAAACCTCAAATGTTTAACCGTTAAGCCACCATTGATCAATTGTTTCAATGATTCAATTCCAACCTTTAAATGGGTTTCCACATATTGGCCGGTAACTTTCGAATCACTTTCGCTGGTTTTTACACCTTCAGGAATCATGGGCTGATCAGATACCAGCAATAGCGCTCCTGTTGGTATTTTATTGGCAAAACCAGTTGTGAAAATAGTTGCTGTTTCCATATCAACGGCCATCGCCCTTAATTCTTTCAAATATTTTTTGAACACTTTATCATGCTCCCAAACCCGGCGGTTGGTGGTGTAGCAAGTGCCTGTCCAATAATCTAAAGCAAAATCACGTATAGTAGTTGAAATAGCTTTTTGCAAAGCGAACGATGGTAAAGCCGGTACTTCAGGTGGCAGGTAATCATTTGAGGTACCTTCTCCCCTTATAGCAGCGATAGGCAATATCAGGTCGCCTACATTGTTTTTTCTTTTCAGGCCACCACACTTACCCAAAAATATAACTGCTTTGGGGTGTATAGCGGTAAGCAAATCCATAATGGTAGCGGCTACTGAACTGCCCATACCAAAATTGATAATGGTTATTCCGTTAGCGGTAACGCTTTGCATAGGTTTATCTATACCCATAATTGGAGCGTTATCGTTCCATTCAGAAAATAGCTGTATATATTTAGAAAAATTGGTGAGGATAATATAGCTACCAAACTCTTCCAATGGTCTGCCGGTATAACGTGGCAGCCAGTTAACAACAATAGCATCTTTTGTTTTAAGCCCGGATTTGATGGGGCTTGATACTTCCTTAACCTTGGGGTGATTATCAGAAAGCTCTTTTTTTACATTTAGGTTCTCGTTCATAATTTTATATATTAACAGACTTACGAAGTTTGTGACCTTCGGAGGTCCCTATTCTTATAAATCCTTTTTATACAGCAAACCCCGGCGTTACACCAGGGTTGCGTTTGTTATATAACAAATATAGTATTTTAACTATATTTAAATTGTTAAGCCACTTTTAATTTTTTCAGGTCAGACTTATCAAATTTCTCCCTCGCATACTCTAAAGTAATGTTTAATTTCTTAACATCTTTTTTAGACGGGAACTCAAACATTGCATCAATCATTATTGCTTCGCAAATTGAACGCAGGCCACGAGCGCCTAATTTAAACTCAACAGCTTTATCAACAATAAACTCTAATACGTCGTCTTCAAAATCAAGCTTTACACCTTCGTATTCAAACAATTTTTTATACTGTTTCAATAATGAATTTTTAGGCTCGGTTAATATGTTGTGCAGAGCTTCCCTGTCTAACGGGTTCAAATAAGTAAGCACCGGTAAACGACCTATCAGTTCAGGTATTAAACCAAATGATTTTAAATCCTGCGGGGTAATGTACTTGTATAGGTTCTTCATATCCACCTCGCTATCGTTACCTTTTAATTTGTAACCTACAGTTTGGGTACGTAAACGGTTGGCAATTTTACGGTCGATACCGTCAAAAGCGCCACCGCATATAAACAGGATATTACTGGTATTTACCGTGATCATTTTTTGGTCAGGATGTTTACGTCCGCCTTGTGGTGGTACGTTAACCATGGTGCCTTCCAGTATTTTTAATAAAGCCTGTTGTACACCTTCACCTGATACATCACGCGTAATGGAAGCGTTATCGCTTTTACGCGCTATCTTATCAACCTCATCAATATATACAATGCCTCTTTCGGCGGTAGTTACATCATAATCGGCAGATTGCAGTAAACGTGTTAATATACTTTCCACGTCCTCACCTACATATCCTGCTTCGGTTAATACCGTAGCATCGCAAATACAGAAAGGAACATTTAATACTTTAGCCAGAGTTTTAGCCAGTAAAGTTTTACCTGTACCGGTTTCGCCAACCATAATGATGTTTGATTTTTCAATCTCAACTTCATCCTTATCAATACGTTGATTTAAACGCTTGTAGTGGTTATAAACCGCAACAGAGAGTATTTTTTTTGCATCATCCTGGCCAATAACATATTGGTCAAGGTGAGTTTTTATTTCGTAAGGTTTTAATACAGACGGAGCCGATGGCGAAGTTTTCACTTTGCGCACTTTAAGTTCTTCGGCTAAAATTTCATTAGCCTGGTTAACGCATTTATCACAAATATGTGCATCAAGCCCGGCTATCAGCATCAGTGAATCTTGCTTGCCTGCGCCGCAAAACGAACACCTGATTTCTTTGCTGTTTTTATTCATTGTGATATTTTTAATTTTACAAATATAGTTAATTAGTGATTAGTTAATTAGAGATTGGTTGTTTCTACCTGATAACTAATCTATAATTAACTAATCACTATTACAACTTAAGCAAGTTACTTGCTTTTTGTTTTATTTCCGCGTAAAATTTCGTCAACCATACCAAATTCTTTGGCTTCTTCAGCTATCATCCAGTAATCACGGTCTGATGCTTCCCATACTTTTTCGTATGATGCACCGCTATGATCGGCAATGATCTGGTATAACTCTTTTTTCAATTTAGTGATCTCGTGGTAAGTGATCTCGATATCAGATTGCTGACCTTGAGCACCGCCCGATGGCTGGTGAATCATTACTCTTGAGTGTGGTAAAGCAGCTCTTTTACCTTCCGTACCTGCAACTAATAGCACTGCAGCCATTGATGCTGCCATACCTGTACAAATAGTAGCTACATCGTTAGATATAAACTGCATGGTATCATAAATACCTAAACCTGCATAAACCGAACCACCCGGAGAGTTAATATACATCTGGATATCGCGTTTGCTATCGGCAGATTGTAAGAAAAGTAACTGTGCCTGAATAACGTTAGCAATCCCTTCGTAAACCGCTTCACCTAAAAAGATGATACGGTCCATCATTAAACGTGAAAATACGTCCATCTGGGTAACGTTTAACTGGCGCTCTTCAATAATATATGGAGTATAGTTATTAATGCCCGTAGTTGCAATGCCCATTGGTGTAGCATTTCTTTCAACTCCGGCTATATATCTATCTACGTTAAGGCTGCTGATACGATGATGCTTAACAGCATATTTTCTGAATTCGTTTTTATCAATATTGCTCATGATTATGTGTTTGGGGCAAGGCGCAAGGCGGTGGGCGTTGCGTTTTGCCGATAAATAATTATTTAAAAATTTAGTTATTCGGGTTTATTTAAATATTTCTGAAAGCTATTTATTTTCCTGGCTAATTTATTCAATTCTTCCAAAAGAAAATTCAGCTGTTCGTCAGAAATATATTTTCTAAGGTGAAGGACGTGTAAGATATTTGCATTTTCAAACACCGACCTGTGAGCATAGTCTAAAAACCTGCAAAACTCTTTTTTTGAGCTTGCTCCACTACCCTCGGCGATATTGTTAGAAATGCTAAGAGCAGCTCCATTAAGCTGCTCTGCAAATCGATATTTCTTTTTAGCTTCTAAAATTTCGGCAATATCGCACAACTGATCTCCAATCGTTATTGATAACTGCCAAATCTCAAGGCTCTGAAATCTAAATAAATGCAAAACGCAAATTAGCAATTTGTTTTAAAAAACACCAACCACCCTGCGCCTTGCCTAATTATTTAACCAAGTCTTTAAACTTGTTATAAGCAATTTCTTTTTTATCTAAAGTAACTACACTTTTAATGTAATCTAACGACCTCAACGCTTTCACCTCGTCAAATACCTTATTGGCATTTTCCTTGTTTTGCAGGTATTGAACAGCATACTGGCTCAATTGCTCCTCGCTGATAGGCTGCGGGCTGTACATTTTAAACTGCTGACCTAAGCTTTGTTTAGCCGCTTCAAAAACCTCTTCATATTTGATCTCGATGTTATTATCCTTCAGGATTTTATTCTCGATCAAGGTCCACTTAAGGTTTTGCGCAAAATCTTTATAGCCGCCTTCTAATTCTTCCTCAGTCAGTTTTTCGTTTGTTGCCTTTAACCAGCGTTTTAAAAACTCGTCGGGCAATTCAAACTTAACTTTGTCCAGGCTATAATTGTAAATGTCGTTTTGCAATTTACGTTCTGAATCCTGCGCCATCATAGTTTCAATCTCTTCTGTGATCTTAGCTATAAATCCTGCTTCGTCGGTTACTACACTTTCACCAAATAATTTATCAAAGAACTCCTGGTTCAAATCACCTTCTTCTAACCTGTTAACATTTTTAACTGTTAAACGGAAGTTTGATTTTAAGTCAGCTGCTGTTTCTTCATCTATGCCTAATAAACCTGCAACTTTAGCTGCGTCGTTATCAAATGCTTTTTGAATGTCAAGCGTTAACACATCATCCTTTTTTAAACCGATAAGGGACTTCTTAATTTTCGCGTCCTTAACCTGGTCTAACCGTACAGATGCTGTATTGCTAATGCCATCCTCAAAAACACTACCATCCGGAGAAAGTTGGGTTAATTCAGAATAAAGCACGTCATCATCTGCCGATACGTCAGGATTTGTCATTTTGCCATAGCTACGGCGGATATTTTTGATACGGGCAGCCAATGTTTCATCATCAACTTTAATATCATAGTGGGTTATTTTATCTTTTGATGAAAAATCAATAGCAAACTCAGGCGCTAACCCAACTTCGTAATTGAACTCAAAGTTATCAGCAAAATCCCAGTTGTATTCTTTCTTATCGTCTATTTTAGGTAATGGCTGGCCTAATACTTCCAGCTTTTGCTCGTTTAAATAATTATTTAAGGTATCTGACAGCAAGTTGTTAACCTCATCAACCAAAATGCTTTTGCCATACATTTTTTTAATGTGTGCAGCTGGCACCATACCCGGGCGGAAGCCTGGTATTTTAGCTTTTTTAGCATGGTCTTTAATTGCTTTATCAACGCGTGGCTGATAATCCTCTGGATTCATATTGATAGTAACAACTGCATTCAGCTTATCAATATTTTCTTTTGAAATATTCATCTTTTATTACCGGTATTTATACTTAATGTTTATCTAACAGATGGCATATACATAATAATCGGGCCAAGTTTTAGAGGGGGCAAAGGTACTAAAATTTATAAATTTTTTGAGGCAAAGTATCGCATATATAGCGATGGGTTTAAAACCCATCGCTATGAAAAAAGCCGGAACGTATGCCCCGGCTTTAATACCTATATATTATATATACTAATTAGTCAACCTTTTTTAACGAGGATACACCTGATTTGTCGTTATTAACCGTGCCCGGATTACCACGATACTCTATTTTGGAGGCGCCGCTGGTACGCACACTTAATGAGGTTAAAACATTGATCTGGCATTTTGACGCACCCGATGTTTCAATATTATAATTACCAACCACAAAGTCAAAAGCTTCTATTTTACAGGCTCCGCTCAAATCAAGGTTATGTGATGTTGCCTGGCCTGTTAACAGCATTTTAGTAACACCGCTACCTTCGGTAGTTACGTTAGCTGCATTTAAGTCCATAGTAACTTTAGTTGCGCCCGAAAGGTCAAAGTGTATGTCCTTTGTAACTATCTTACCATCTGACATTACCTGCACTGCCCCCGAAGCATCTACTTCATTTAAATTGCGAACACCTATTGTTACTATCAACTCGCCACTGCCGCAAATAGATTTTTTGGTAGATATTTTCAGCTTATCGCCATCAACAGATGTTTTGATATACTTAAACAAGTTATCATCGGCATTAATGCTGATTGTTGATGAACTATCCTGTTTTAAATGAACTTTAAATTCACCTGAAATACTAATTTTTGTAAAATCGGTTACTTTCCGGGTTTCAGTAGTTTTATTGCCTGATCCATGTACACAATGCTTACATGACGATAACAGAATTGCCGATAGCCCTGCGACTATTATAAATAGGTGTAAAAATTTGGTTTTCATATATTTTTAGTTAAAGGTTAATGATTTGTTATTTGACGCGTGATACACAAATAAAGTTACATAAAAAAAGGACTATCAGCCAAACAGCTGATAGTCCTTCGTAATATATGATGGAGTTGTTAAGATTAAAGTACAGCGATGTCTTCAGTAGTTTCTGCCTGTTGTTTTGCTGCGATCATTGATTTTGTTGCAACTTTTGTTTCAGTTGTATTTATAGCAACTAATTCGGCCCTGTTAACTGTTGATTCACTGCTATAAGTAAGGTTATATTCAATTGCACTACCTGAAATATCAGCTTTAGCTTTATCGTTTACAGTGATATCAGCAGAGTAGTTATCTAATTTTAAACCTGCATAAGCATTATTATATAAGCTAACATTAAGGTTTATAACTGATAACCTGCCATCTGATTTTACAGAAGCGTTATCATAAGCAGCTATTGAACGTAAATCAGTTACAGTTACATAAACCACCAATTTTTCTGTTTTGTATGATGAGATACGTAATAAACCATTCTCATCCTGCACTAAAGCGCTTTCAGTGTAATAGTTATTGTTTACGGTTACTTCGTCTTTGTTACCGTTGGCTATTACAACTTCAACGTTTCCGCGTGCTTCAATTTTGTTGATGTTACCAATATGGGCAAGGATAGTTTGTGCTGTATTGTTATTGTTGGTTGCTGCTTTTGCAAAATTTGCTGATCCGAAGGCGGTTGCTACAACTGTGGCTAAGGTTAAAATTATTGTTTTCATTTTATTTGTTATTTATATTTCTATTTACTATTATTGTTTTCTAATTGTATTTGCTTCATTAAATACATCCATAAGACACACCGTCTTTTGAAACGTTACAGCAAAAAACAGTGTTTTCGATGAACGACATGATTATGTCGGTGAACGTCCTATTTCGCCCGACAAAGGTCGCTGTAGTTTTATAATCAGAAAGTAATATTAAAGGCAGTTTTTAAGGTGATTTACCTATACGTAATATTTTTCGCCGTTGAATTTGATTTTGCCGGCGTCTAAAAGCAATCGGATGGTTTCAATTTTTTCTTTCTCATTACCTGTTTTTACAGCGGTAATTAAAGTACTGATATCCGATGGCGAATCGCTTAATACTTTGGCTATCTCATTAGTAATATCATCAGTAATTTCAAATGCATTTTGCTGACGTTTCTCTTCCAGACATATATCACATACTCCGCATTTACCGGCACCAGGCTCATCAAAGTAGGCTAACAGCATTTGGCTGCGGCATTTTTTATGTACAGCATAGGCAAATACCGCTTCCATTTTTTTAAGGTAGGTAGCTTTGCGTGCTTCTATGTAGCCTTTGTTTATGTAAACATTGTTAGCATGCTGCCTCGGTTTTAAATAGGTAACCTGCGGATTATCATTTTGAGGTAGGTAGCTTAGTATATTATATTCATTCAATTGCTTTAAGCCCTCAATTACCTGTTGCACACTCATGTGTATGCGCTTCGCCAGGTCAAATTCGCGTATGCGCACGTAATTTTCAAAAGCTCCACCATACGAACGCAAAAGGGTTTTAATAAACAGGTCCCATCCTTTGTTTTGTATCTGGAAATTGTATAGCTCTTCGTTCTGCACCTCAATCCTTAAGCGCGATGGCAGGAAAACACTTTCATTGAATGACAGGTAATCATCCTGCTCTAAAAACTTTAAAGCATTCAATGTTTTTATGGCATCTAATTTAAAGCGCGAGCAAAAATCGCCCAAGTCAAGGTCAAAGCTTAGCCCCTCGCCTGCCCCGTACGCTAACTGATAATAATTAGCTAACTGATGATAAACCAGTTTAATCTCCTCGACAGTTGGGAAATTTAGCAGGAACATCTTTTCCTGTTTTAACCTGTCAGGGTAGTTGTATAACAAAACAGTGTATGCCTTTTGCTCATCGCGCCCCGCCCTGCCCGCTTCCTGGTAATATGCTTCCAGGCTTTCGGGCAAATCTTTGTGAATAACAAAGCGAACATCGGACTTATCAATACCCATCCCGAAAGCGTTGGTAGCAACAATTACCCTTATTTTATTATTCTTCCAGCTTTCCTGTTTTTTTGAGCGCTCATCAGGGCTCAGGCCTGCGTGATAATAATCTGCAGTTATGCCATTTTCATTATAAAACTTTGATAGTTCGGCACATTCTTTCCTGCTACGCACATATACTATACCTGTGCCTTTAACTCCTTTAGCAACGTCTATTAATTTGCGCAATTTATCTTCGGTATGCTGAACCACATAGCTAATGTTTTTACGTTCAAAGCTTTTTTGGAAAACCATGCGTTCCTTAAACAACAGCTTATCCTGTATATCTTCCCTTACCTCGGCAGTAGCGGTTGCTGTTAAAGCCAATACAGGCACATCGGGCACCAATTCCCGCAGATCGGCAACGTGTAAATAGGCCGGCCTGAAATCATACCCCCATTGCGAAATGCAATGCGCTTCGTCAACAGCAATTAAGTTTACCTTCATGTATTTGATACGTTCGCGCACCAGTTCGGATAATAAACGCTCGGGAGACAGATATAAAAACTTAATAGGGCCGTAAATACAATTATCCAAAGCAATGTCTATCTCGCGCTTACCCATGCCTGATGTAATAGCAATGGCCTCGATACCTTTGGCCTTCAGGTTCTCTACCTGGTCTTTCATTAAGGCTATCAGCGGAGATATTACAATACACAACCCTTCCTTTGCCAACGCCGGCACCTGGAAACAAACTGATTTGCCACCACCGGTTGGCAATAAAGCCAGTGTATCATGACCTAACAATACAGACGATATGATATCCTCCTGCATGGGGCGGAAGGCATCATGGTTCCAGTAAGTTTTAAGGATTTCCTGTATGGTCATGTTGATTTCGTCCCGATAGCTATCGGGATCTGATTTCGGATTTGGCAATATCAATTAGCGAAAATTAAAAAATTAAACGACATTCTGTAAACATAAATCCGAAATTATTAAAATCATATGTTTTAACTTCGCAGAATAATTAAGCATTACCATGAAGTTCTTACATATAATCTCCCTCTTCTTTTTATTCAGCTTAACTACACAGGCTCAAAAATGGAATATAGAAACCCCGACAGCCCCATCTAAAAAAATAACCATCAACACTGATGAAGGTACCTGGATGAACCTTGATGTTAGTCCCGATGGTAAAAACATTGTATTTGATCTGTTAGGAGATATATATACCATGCCAATTACCGGCGGCAAAACAACTTTGCTGGCAGGCGGCAAAGCTTACGAGGTGCAGCCCCGTTATAGCCCGGATGGGAAACTAATTTCGTATACCAGCGATAAAGATGGCGGCGACAACATCTGGATAATGAATGCTGATGGCAGCAACAAGCATTCTATCACAAAAGAAAGCTTTCGCTTATTAAATAACGCGTCATGGACACCCGACGGTCAATATTTAGTTGCCCGTAAACATTATACCGGTTCTCGCTCGCTTGGCGCAGGCGAGATGTGGCTATACCATAAAAACGGCGGTGAAGGCATCCAGCTAACCAAACGTAAAAATGATCAGCAGGATGCGGGAGAACCAATTGCATCGCCGGATGGCAAATTTATTTACTGGAGTGAAGATGTTACGTCAGGCCCCAATTTTCAATATAATAAAGACCCGTACAAAGGGATTTACGAAATAAAACGACTAAACCGGGAAACCGGTGATATTGAAACTGTTACCGGCGGTGCCGGTGGCGCATGCCGTCCGCAAATATCTCCCGACGGACGTTTGCTGGCATTTGTAAAGCGCGTTAGGTTAAAGTCTGTTTTATACCTGCATAGCTTAATTACTGGCGAAGAATGGCCGATATATGATAATCTTTCGCACGATCAACAGGAAACCTGGGCCATTTTTGGCGTGTATCCAAACTTTGCCTGGACGCCAGACAGCAAAAACCTGGTATTTTACGCTAAAGGAAAAATCTGGAACCTGGATATTAATTCAACTACAGCGGTACAAATCCCTTTTGAAGTAATATCGCAGCAAACCATTGCTGATGCGGTGCATTTCCCTCAGAAAGTTTTCCAGGAAACATTCGATGCTAAAATGATAAGGCAGGTAACTACCTCGCCCGATGGTAAACGAATTGCATTTAACGCGGCTGGTTTTATTTATATTAAAGACCTGCCCAAGGGCGAACCGAAACGAATTGATACCTTAAGTCATTTTGAATATGACCCGGCATTTAGTCCTGATGGTAAATCATTGATATATGTAGACTGGAGCGATGATACGAAAGGCGCTATAAATAAGATAGATTTAACTACACATCAAATTACCCCGTTAACCCGCGAAAAGGGATTTTACTACACACCCAAATATGCCAATAAAGGCGGAATGATAATTTACCGGAAAGGTGAGGGTAATGAGGATTTAGGGTTTGCATTCGCTAAAAATCCGGGGATTTATTTATTACCGGATACCGGCGGGACCCCGAAAATGATTATCAATAATGGTATAGAACCCCAATTCTCTACCGATGATTCAAAGATATATTACCAAAGCAGCGAGGGTAACAAAAAAGCATTTAAAGTAATGGATGTTAGCGGAGCTAATCAAAAAACGCTATATACATCTACTTACACCACACAATTTAACCCAAGCCCGGATGGTAAATGGATGGCGTTTACCGAGTTGTTTAACTGCTACATTACACCTATGGTAAATACGGGTAATGCGCAGGATCTTTCTGCGACTAACAAAACGCTGCCCTTAAGTAAACTTACCCGCGATGCCGGTACTTATATGCATTGGAGCAAGGACAGTCAAAAGCTGATGTGGACACTGGGACCAAAATATTTTGTAAGGGATGTACGCAATGCCTTTCCATTTGTTGAAGGCGCCGCCGATAAAACGCCGGCTGTTGATACTGTCGGAATTGATATAGGCCTGAAACTAAAAACAGATGTACCAACAGGAAAAATAGCCTTTAAAAATGTGCGCATCATTACCATGAAAGGCGATGAAGTAATTGAGAACGGCACTATCCTAATTGACCGAAATAAAATAATTGCCATTGGTAAATCCGCAGATGTTAAAATTGCCGACAGTGTAAAAACCTATGACCTTGCAGGTAAAACCATTATGCCAGGCATTATTGATGTACACGCGCATTTGCACCCAAGCCCGGACGGCATATCGCCGCAACAGGACTGGAATTATTTTGCTAACCTATCTTATGGTGTAACCACATCGCACGATCCGTCAAGCAATACAGAGATGGTTTTTAGCCAGTCGGAAATGTTGAAGGCAGGCCATATGGTTGGGCCGAGGGTATATTCTACCGGAAGCATATTATATGGCGCTGATGGCGATTTCAAGGTAGTGATCAATAGTTTGGATGATGCACGTTCTAATTTAAGGCGACTAAAGGCTGTGGGCGCATTTTCTGTAAAGAGCTATAACCAGCCTCGTCGCGAACAGCGCCAGCAAATTATTGAGGCAGCGCGCGAATTGCAGATGGAAGTTGTGCCCGAAGGCGGCTCTACGTTTTTCACAAACATGAATATGATTTTAGATGGGCATACCGGCATTGAGCATAACATTCCTGTTTGGCCGGTATATAAGGACGTTAAGAGTTTATGGAATAACAGCAAATCGGGCTATACTCCTACCCTTATCGTAAGCTACGGCACCCAGTTTGGCGAAACCTATTGGTATGACCGTACCGAAGTTTGGAAGAACGAACACCTGTTAAATTTCACTCCGCAATTTATAGTTGATGCACGGTCGCGCAGAAGAAGCACTTCCGAATATGGCGATTACGGGCACATCGAAATATCCCGCTATGTTAAACAAATAGCCGATGGTGGTACTAAAGTAAATTTAGGCGCGCATGGACAGCTACAAGGCCTTGGTGCACACTGGGAACTATGGATGCTGGTACAAGGCGGCATGACGCCAATGCAAGCCCTGCATTGCGCTACCATAAACGGCGCGGCATATTTAGGCATGGATAAGGAAATTGGCTCGTTAGAAGTTGGCAAACTGGCTGACCTGATCGTTTTTAATGAAAACCCGTTAGATGATATCCGCAACAGTGAAAGGATACAATATGTGATGATCAATGGCCGCTTATATGATTCTGAAACCATGAACGAAATAGGAAATCATCCTAAAATACGATCACGCTTTTGGTGGCAATTGGGCCATGGCGATTCGGTTAACCTACCTATTACCAATAAGGAAACTTACTTGTTTGGTAGCGAGGATGGGGAGAATTGATTGTTATTTCGGAATTCGGATTTTCAATTTCGAATTTATTTGATGTCGAGGTTCCGTTTAACTATTTTTCCTGTCAT
>Ga0207153_1066_pt1 | contig 22889 bp, 15 predicted proteins | sample Alteio_BWMinHeat_27_FD_153580 | JGI IMG/M metagenome (GOLD analysis project Ga0207153, IMG submission 153580) | Enriched cells from forest soil in Barre Woods Harvard Forest LTER site, Petersham, Massachusetts, United States -... | ecosystem: Environmental > Terrestrial > Soil > Temperate forest >...
TCTGTATTTGTGTAGGCGCTTATTTCTTATTCGTGAATAAGCCCACCGGTTTTATTCCTTCGGAAGATGACGGTAATTTATATGTCACGTTTCAATTGCCGCCTGCATCTGCTACCACTCAATCAGTAGACGTAATGCAACGATTAATGAAAGTAGTAGCGGCTACTCCGGGTGTTGGCCATTATGCTGCGCTATCCGGATTGAATGTGGTGAACAATGCTACCAATTCTAATTGCGGAACTATCTATGTACAACTTAAACCATGGGATGATCGCTCTGAAAAAGCGCAACAAGTTCCAGGCATTATTAATGTAATGCAGCAACGCATTGCAGATGCAGGTATAAAAGACGCGAATGTAGAAGTGATCCAGCCATCACCTATCCCCGGCATTGGAGCTACTGTCGGGTTCAACTTTCAGATCGAACAACGTACTACCAATGATGATGTACATGCATTTGAAAAGGTAGTGGATAGCTTCATTAAAGAAGCGAATAAAAATCCGGCGATATCAAATGCATATAGTTTTTATTCGGCACATACGCCAAGTTATAATCTTACAGTAGACAGGGAAAAATGCGAAAAAATGGGGGTGAATGTTGGCGATGTATTTACTACCATACAGGCATATATGGGAAGTTTATACATCAATGATTTTACCGAATATAACCGAACGTTCCATGTGGTGGTGCAGGCCGATACGATGTTCCGTACAATGGTATCGGATATGGATAAATACTATGTACGCAACCAGGATAGCGCGATGGTACCATTGGGTACGCTTATCAGTTATAAACCAACAGAGACTGCACCATTGATCTCTCATTTTAATATATTCCGTTGCGCGGAAGTTGATGGAGCATCTGGTTCCGGATATAGCAGTACACAAACGATCGAAGCATTAAAAGAAACAGCTGCAAAAGTTTTACCGCAAGGGTATAGTTATGAATTCTCAGGATTGAGTTACGAAGAAATAAAAGCCGGGTCAACCACCATCTATATTTTCTTATTCTCTATAACATTTGTATTCTTATTCCTGGCCGCATTGTATGAGAGTTGGTCGGTACCGTTCTCTGTTTTATTTGCAGTGCCGATCGGGGCATTGGGTGCAATACTTACATTGACTTTTGTACCGAGTTTAACAGATAATGTGTATGCGCAAATTGGGTTGATCACGTTGATCGGACTTGCTGCAAAAAATGCCATTCTTATTGTAGAGTATGCAAAAGTGCGTGTAGACCGTGGTGAAGAATTAATTCAATCTACATTGGAAGCGGTGAAACTTCGTCTTCGCCCGATCATTATGACATCACTTGCTTTTATATTGGGTGTGTTACCGTTGGTATTGGCAACCGGCGCGGGTGCTGTTGCGAGAAGAACGATCGGGTTCACTGTTTTTGGTGGAATGTTTGCCGCGTCTACGTTGGCAATATTTATAGTTCCTGTATTATTTGTAGTGATCACACGTGTTTCTTATGGCAAAGAAAAATTAGCATACCTGCAGGCACATCATGATGAATTGATGGAAAAAGCCAAGAAGGTAGAACAACAGGATATTGACCCGCAATTGGAGTATGAAATAAAAGAATCGAAGGATCTACAAAATAAACCTGAGTAGGGATGATTGCCAATACATTTATTAAGCGCCCTGTTACAGCAATCGTGGCATCACTGGTACTGATGATCTCAGGTATCATCTGTATGTCTAACCTGGCGGTTGATCAATACCCCAATATTTCACCACCAAGTGTAGGCGTTAACGCTTCTTATACAGGTGCCGATGCACAAACAGTTGAACAAACGGTAGCAACTCCCATTGAAGAACAGGTGAATGGTATTCCGGGAATGGAATACATGCAAAGCACCAGCACCAATACGGGTGGCGTAAGTGTGCGCGTAACATTCAATGTAGGAACCAATGTTCATATTGCTGCGTTGAATGTTCAAAATCGGGTGGGTATTGCAACGCCGTTATTACCTTCTTCCGTAAGCAAATTAGGGTTAACCGTAAGGGCAAGTAATCCTGATCAATTAATGCTGGTCGCTATTTATTCTCCAAAAGGAACACATAATATCACTTTTCTTGATAACTATACGAATGAGTTTATTGAAGATGCCTTGTTACGTGTACCGGGTGTTGGCGATGTAACAGCACGTACCGATAATTTCAGTATGCGTATCTGGCTGAATCCGGATAAGATGGCGGCGTATGGTTTAATGCCATCTGATATTACTGCTGCATTGAATGCCCAAAATGTTTATGTGGCCGCGGGTTCTGTTGGCGCGCCACCACAGCCTTCTTCACAAAGTTTTGAAAAAGGTATTTTGGTGAACGGAATGCTCAATAAGGCGTCCGATTATCAAAAGATCATTGTAAAAACAAATCCTGTTACACATGAATTGGTTTATTTAAAAGATGTAGCAAGAGTTGAGCTGGGCAAGTTTACTTACTCAGGTAATGCATTTGCCGATGGAAACAGGGCGTCTATTTTGCAGATCTATCAATCGCCCGGAAGTAATGCGTTACAAACGGCAGACAATGTATACGCGGCATTAGCACAATTGAAAAAAACATTTCCTGCGGATATTGATTATTCTGTTCCATTTGAAGCAGTAACCATTATCAAAGTCTCCATGCAGGAAGTGGTGGGTACGTTGTTAAAAGCATTGGGACTTGTTGCATTAGTGGTGTTTTTGTTCTTACAAAACTGGCGGTCTACCATCATTCCAATTTTTGCAATACCCGTATCTATCTTCGCTACTTTTTGTTTTTTTATACCGCTTGGGTTTACCATAAATACATTGACCATGTTTGGCTTTGTATTGGCGATCGGGATCGTGGTAGATGATGCCATTATTGTAGTAGAAGCCGTTCAACATTATATTGATGAGCAGGGAATGTCACCCAAAGAAGCTACTTACCAGGCAATGAAAGAAATATCGGCGCCGGTAATTGCCATTGCATTGATCCTTGCTTCGGTATTTGTTCCGGTAGGATTTATTCCCGGTATTGTCGGCAGGTTGTATCAACAGTTTGCGATCACGATCGCTATCTCTGTGATCATTTCCGCGTTTGTTGCGTTGTCGTTAACTCCCGCGCTTTGCACTTTGTTGTTAAGGCCCACGCAACATGATCCGAAAAAATTGAACTGGGTTCAAAAATTCTTTGCGGCTTTTAACCGTGGGTTTGATAAACTTACTTTTCGTTATTCAAATGGCGTAAAAAGAAGTATTAAGCATTCAAGGTTTGTAGTGATCATACTATTATGTATTTGTATCGGCGCCTATTTGTTATTCGAAGCCAAACCTTCGGGCTTTGTACCTCCCGAAGATAGCGGCCGTTTATTGATCAGCTATCAATTACCCGAAGCTTCTGCAACAACACAATCGGTAGATGTTATGACGAAGCTGATGAAAGTAGTGGGAGCAACCCCGGGCGTTTTACATTATACGGCGATATCCGGTTTTAATATATTGAATGGCGGCGCTAATTCAAATAGCGGGTCCATGTTTTGTATGCTTAAACCATGGGACGAACGCACTACACCCGGAACAATGATGCCGGGCCTGATCGATTCAATGAAAAGAAGAATTGCTGCTGCAGGTTTGAAAAATGCGAACGTGGTGGTAACACAACCTCCGCCAATAAGAGGAATTGGTCTGGCAGCGGGTTTCAGCATGCAGATAGAACAGGGAAGTTCTACAGATGATATATACGCATTTGAAAAAGTGACACAAAAATTTGTTGCTGACGCGAAAAAAGTCCCGGCACTTTCTACTGCTTATTGTTATTTTTCTGCGCACACACCCAGTTATGCGCTTACGGTTGATCGCGAAAAATGCGAAAAGCTTGGCGTAAACATAGGCAGCGTTTACACTACCATGCAATCTTATATGGGTAGTTCATTTGTGAATAATTTCACCTTATACAATCGCACTTACCATGTGGTTATCCAGGCAGATACAACGTATCGCGCGTTGATATCAGACATGAATAAATATTATGTACGCAATGTGGCCGGACAAATGGTGCCATTGAGTACCTTGATAAGTTATAAACCTACCGTAGCGGCTCCGTTGATCACTCATTTTAATATTTTCCGTTCTGCCGAAGTGGATGGGGCTATCCCGTCGGGATACAGCAGTGGCCAGGCGATAGAAGCATTAAAAGAGTTGGCTAAGAAAAGTTTGCCGCAAGGATATACTTATGAATTCTCGGGGTTGAGTTATGAAGAAATAAAAGCCGGTTCAACTACCATTTATATTTTCATCTTCTGTATAACCTTTGTATTTCTTTTCCTGGCTTCCTTATATGAAAGCTGGTCGGTGCCGTTATCTGTAATGCTGGCGGTTCCTATCAGTGCATTCGGAGCTATATTGGCGCTCACTTGTGTGCCGCCCCTTACCAATAATGTATATGCACAAATAGGATTGATCACACTCATCGGTTTATCTGCTAAAAATGCAATATTAATTGTAGAGTTCGCCAAGATAAGGGTTGATCGCGGCGAAGAATTATTAGCATCTACCATCGAGGCGGTAAAATTGCGTCTACGCCCGATCGTTATGACCTCGCTGGCATTTATATTGGGTGTATTGCCATTGGTATTTGCAACAGGTGCGGGAGGTACCTCCAGGAACACGATCGGATTGACTGTTTTAGGCGGAATGATCGCATCCTCTACCATTTCCATTTTTATCGTGCCGGTGTTATTCGTTTTGTTCACACGGTTCTCCTACGGTAAAAAGAAACTTGAATATTTACAGGCACATCATGAGCAATTAATGGAGAAAGCAAGAAAAGTAGAAGCTGAGAATATTGATCCTGAATTGGAATATGATATCGCAATGGCGAGAAAGCAGCATGATGACGGGAAGAATAAATAATTAGTAATTAAAAATTAAGAATTAGTAATTTCTTCAGTTTAAAGGTTGTTTGAAATAGGATAAACAATACAAATCGAAAATATTATTAATTACTAATTACTAATTCTTAATTATTTAGAAACGACCTTCAGCGTATGCTTTATCAAATTAGCCTGGTGTATCAACTGTTGACGTTGCTTGCTTAGCACAGTTACATGTCCCATTTTTCTTCCCGGCTTTGTTTGTTTCTTTCCATACAGATGAACGAATGCGTCATCGATCTTGAGCACCTCTTCAAGTCCTTCGTAATATGCATCACCGGTGTGCCCTTCAGCACCTAAAATATTTACGATTGCAGCAGGCAAGATAGCTGCAGTATTTCCTAAAGGATAACCCAATATCACTCTCCATAACATATCGAACTGTGAAGAAAAATTTGCTTCAATAGTATGATGGCCGCTATTATGTACACGTGGCGCCGTTTCATTTACAAATACTTCATCGTTCGCATCTACGAACAGCTCTACTGCAAATATGCCCGGGCTGTTTAAATGCTTTACCACTTTCAAGGCTATGGCTTCAATTTTCCAAAGTATTTTATCCGTGAGGTCGGCCGGACTTAACTGGTAATCCAATAAGTTCAGCAACGGATCAAACACCATATCAACGGCAGGGTAGATGGCTGTTTCTCCTTTATCATTCACCGCAATAATAACCGCGATCTCTTTCTTTATTTTAACCATTTTTTCCAACACACCCGGTGCGTCAAAACCTTTGCCGATATCATCTTTGGTTTTGATCACCTGTACGCCGCGGCCATCGTAACCACCCATTGCTATTTTATGCACAGCGGGTAAAAAAGCCGTATGGCTATTCAGTTCCTGCAAATTTTGCGTAACAATGAAATCGCTGGTGGGGATTTCGTTCTTTTTATAGAATTCTTTTTGAAGGATCTTATTTTTGATGGTCTTTAATGTGGCAGGTTTCGGATAAATATTAACACCTTCTTTTTCCAACTGCTCCAGGGCCGCTTCATTCACGCTTTCTATCTCTATTGTAATGGCATCCAGCCCTTTACCAAAATTATATACAGCATCAAAATCCGTAATATCACCTTTTACAAAATAATTGCATAAATGTGCCGCCGGGCATTCGCTATCGTTCTCTAACACAGCTGTTTGCACCGGGTAGTTAACGGCAGCCTGTAAAAGCATTCTGCCCAATTGCCCGCCACCAAGGATGCCTACTTTTTTCATACGGCAAATATATATTGTCTTGCCCAACCTTGCTTACCCTTATGACAATTGAGAATAATTATGTAGTTTTAGGTCCGATTACTACTATTTAGTGGCAATTTTTCCACATATCCCCAATGGACAGACTATTAAAAAACGAATTTCGTTAATATTGCACCGGTAATATTTCTAATAAATGCGCACCATCTCAAAAGCCCTGCTTACCTTTTTTGTTGTACTCTGTACAGCGGGTCATTCTTTTGCGCAGTCTCCGTTGATCAGTTTGGAAAGTGCAACGAGTGCATCAACCACCGCGATCTCCACTACATTCAACCATGCTGAGGATACGCTGAAAAAGCAATTCGAAATAAAGAAGATGTCTTTTCCGCCGCGCGAGATGTATGTGCGTTCATTTAAATACGACCGCGAACTGGAAGTATGGGTACGCTATGATGACACTTCTTCCTTCCAGCTTTTCAAAACTTATAAGGTTTGTATGCAAAGCGGAACAATGGGCCCTAAGCGTATGCAGGGCGATTACCAGGTTCCGGAAGGCTTTTATTATATCAATGAATTCAACCCTAACAGCAATTATCATTTGGCATTGGGATTGAATTATCCGAATACTTCTGATAAGATAGTAAGCGATTCGTTACATCTGCATCCCGGCAGCGAAATATATATTCATGGGGATTGTGTTTCTACCGGTTGTATCCCCATCAGCGATGAACCTATTGAAGAATTATACCTGCTGGCAAGCTTCGTAAAAACGCAGGGACAGGATTATATCCCGGTTCATGTGTTCCCTGTAAGATATGATGTGCCAAAATCTGTAGAATACCTCGATCAAACCACCAAGAACAATAAAGCGCTGCAACAATTCGCACTTACCCTCAAGAGCGCCTTTGATTATTTTCAGCTGAACAAGCAATTGCCTGTTATCATGATCGATAAGAGAGGGCAATACGTGATCAATAACTAACATCTTTTCCGCTTCATTAATTTATTGGATTCCGCAACGTATTTTTGACCAAGATGTCATTCGAAAAGATCATTAGCGACTGGAAGAAAAAATCCTTCAAACCATTATACTGGCTGGAAGGTGAGGAAGAATATTATATCGACCTTGTAATGGATTATGCCGAGCATAAGATCCTTTCTGAAAGCGAGGCAGAATTCAACCGCACCGTTTTTTATGGCAAGGATGCCGACTGGACGGCTGTTATAAATGCCTGTCGCCGTTATCCCATGTTTGCCGATAAGCAGATCGTCTTATTAAAAGAAGCGCAGCAAATGCGTGATATTGATAAACTCGATGGCTACTTCGAAAATCCGCTGCCTTCTACCATTTTCATCGCCAGCTATAAAGAAGGTGTACTGGATAAAAGAAAAAAACTCTATAAAACGATCAAGAAAGAAGGCGAAGTATTCACCTTTGATAAGATACGCGATTATAAATTACCCGAATGGATAGGAGAGTATATCCAGTCAAAAGGATTTACCATTACACAAAAAGCAATTATGTTGCTGGCAGAACATATCGGCAGCGATCTCAGCCGGATTAGCAATGAAGTAGATAAAATGGCTGTCAATCTCGGTCAGCGTAAAAGTATCACTGAAGATGATATCGAGAATTTTGTAGGTGTAAGCAAAGAATACAATGCCTTTGAACTGCAGGATGCTGTTGGTAAAAAGAATTTGCCGCAGGCCATGCGTATCATCCAGTATTTTGAAAGCAATCCTAAAGCAGGGCCGATACAATTGGTATTGCCTGCATTGTATGGCTATTTCAGTAAACTGTATATCGTATTTGGAATGGCGGATAAAAGCGAAGCAGCGATAAAACCACTTTTTTATAATAATCCGTTTGCAGCGCGACAGGCAATGGAAGCCGCTAAACTATATGCCTATACAGGAGTTGAGCGTGCATTACTTTTATTGCATGAATATAATTTGCGCAGTCTTGGTGTGAATGATGCAGGTACATCCGATGCATCTTTAATGAAAGAGATGGTAGTTAAGATGATGAGTTAACGTGCAAAAAAATCAAGGCTCGCCTGTTTATCTTTTGCCAGTTGTGCTTTTAATGCTTCCAGTCCGTTGAATTTTTGTTCTTCACGCAAGCGCTTATGCAAACTGATCGTCAGTTTTTCCCCGTAGATAGTTTCATCAAAATCAAAAATATTTACTTCGATGGTTCTTTTCGTTCCATCAACAGTTGGACGTGTGCCGATATTCATCATACCTTTTAAATGTACGATGTTAGATGTTGGATGTACGATATTATTGAGTTTGTTACTGGTTTTATTATCACGTACATCGTACATCGTACGTCGTACATCAACTGCGTAAACCCCGTTCCCCGGTATCAATTTCTCTTCATCTTCAATCTCAATATTTGCGGTTGGATACCCGATGGTTCTTCCCAGTTTATTTCCTTCGGCTACTTTGCCGCTGAAAAAATACGTATACCCCAGACAGTTATTCGCAGTAGCGATATCTCCGTTTAATAAAGCAGTTCTTATCTTGGTAGAGCTGATCGCGATCTCCTGCAGCATATGTGCAGGAATTTCTTTAACGTGGTAATTGAATTCGGCAGCTTTTGCTTCCAGCAATGTATAATCTCCTTTACGTCCTTTTCCAAAACGATGGTCGTAGCCAACGATAATGGTATGTGGCTGAAATGTTTTTACGAGAAAATCTTCGATATAGGCTTCGGCGCTTTGATCTGCAAAAGCTTCATTGAATGGAGTTACCACTAAATGGTCAATACCTGCTTTTTCGAGCAGTTGTATCCTTTCTTCCAGTGTATTTAGTAAAAGAACGGCCGATCCGCCGCCCGCAATGATCTTTCTTGGATGTGGATGAAACGTGACGATCACCGTTTCTCCCTTCACCCTGGCAGCCTCCTGCTTCATCAGCTGAATGATCTGCTGGTGGCCCGTATGCACGCCATCAAACGTACCGATCGTAACGATCGCATTGGTAAAAACGGGCAGTTGTGCTATATTGTTGTGAACAATCATTGGAACTGGTGCAAAACTAATCAATATTGTATCTCCACATGTCGGGAGAATATTTATTTTTGCAAACCTTAATCAACCAAATGTCATTATACAGCAAAAGAGGAGTTTCGGCCCAAAAAGAAGAAGTGCATGCAGCTACAAAGCAACTGGACCAGGGATTATTCCCGAATGCCTTTTGCAAGATATATCCCGATTATCTCGGTGGCGATGACAATTACGTGAATGTGATGCATGCGGATGGCGCCGGAACAAAAAGTATTCTTGCTTATTTGTACTGGAAAGAAACCGGCGATCTCTCTGTTTGGAAAGGCATTGCGCAGGATGCGATCGTAATGAACCTGGATGATCTTTTATGTGTGGGCATCTACGACGATATCATTTTTAATTCAACGATCGACCGCAACAAACATTTAATTACCGGTGAGATACTGGAACAGGTGATCAATGGTTCCAATGAATTATTCAATACACTAAAAACATTTGGCGTTAATATTCAATACCTGGGTGGCGAAACGGCGGATGTGGGCGATGTAGTAAGAACAGTTGCCGTGAACGGGACAATGGCATGCCGCTGGCCAAAAAATAAGATCATCAGCAATGATAAAATAAAAGCAGGCGATGTAATTGTTGGATTAGCGAGCTACGGACAATCTACTTATGAAACCGAATACAATAGCGGTATCGGAAGTAATGGCCTCACTTCTGCAAGGCACGATGTATTAAATAAATACTACGCAACGAATTTTAAAGAGAGTTATAACAATAGTCTGGATGAAGATGTAGTATACATTGGAAAGTACAAACTAACAGATGCTGCACCTCTCACGTCTCAACTCTCACCTCTCACGATCGGTAAATTAATATTAAGTCCTACAAGAACATATGCCCCTGTTTTAAAGCAATTATTGGAAGATCATTTTGATAAGATCCATGGATTGATACATTGCAGCGGAGGCGGACAAACGAAATGCATGAAATACATTCCGGGAACCGTTCGGGTTGTAAAAGATAACCTGTTTGAAGCGCCGGAAATTTTTACCATCATTAAAGAAAGCAGCGGAGCAAATAATAAAGAAATGTACGAGGTGTTCAATATGGGATGCCGCCTGGAAGTCTACTGCAGCGCAGCTGATGCCGCTACCTTCATTAATATAGCCAGGGGGTTTAAGATCGACGCGCAGGTGATCGGCAGGGTAGAAGAGAGTGTTAAAAAAGAACTGGTGATTAAATTAAAGGACGAAACAATCGTTTATTAAAGTAGATTTGGGAGTAAAATCATTCAATAAATTCCATACCGATCATGTCTTCAATCGTTGAATTAAAAGGAGTTAATATTTATCAAAGCAAAACGCTTTTGCTCGCAGATGTAAATATTGCCGTTGATAAAGGCGAGTTCGTTTACCTGGTTGGTAAAACGGGAACGGGTAAAAGCAGTTTATTGAAAACATTGTATGGTGATCTTGAATTAACACAGGGCGAAGGTTCTGTGGTGGGTTATAATTTGCGCCAGCTTAGCTGGAAGAAAGTTCCTTTTTTGCGTCGTAGCCTTGGTGTGGTGTTCCAGGATTTTCAATTGCTGACCGACAGGAACGTAAATGATAACCTGAAATTTGTATTGCGCGCTACAGGCTGGAAAGATATTCAATTGATGGATGAAAAAATAGCGGATGTGTTGGATAAAGTAGGACTAAGAACAAAAGGATTTAAAATGCCTTTTGAATTAAGTGGCGGTGAACAACAACGTGTTGACATCGCACGCGCTTTATTGAATTCTCCTAAATTGATATTGGCAGATGAACCTACCGGTAACCTCGATCCGGAAACCAGTGACGAGATCATGCAATTGTTATTTCATATCTCCAAAGATTATGGAACAGCGGTAATAATGGCTACTCATGATTATAGGGTGATCACCAAGTTTCCTGCAAGAACGATCAAAACAGAAAGAGGTAAAGTTTGGGACAACGCTACCATATCCACTTCATAAGCTGTCGGGCATTTGCTTCATTGCTATAAAGATCCTCTAATAATCCCTGGCGGCATTCTATATCTTCATCCAAAAAAGGTTGTGCGTATAATTCCCTGATCAATTTTTTAAATTCTTTTGGTTCTTCTGCAACATGGCATCCTTTTTCAAGGCCCGAACCTTCCACAGCAGCATTATTTACGATACAGTGTTTACCATTGAACAAGGCATTCAACAGTTTTAATTTCACCCCGGTATTATTAAAAGATGGAAGAATATTGATCTGAGCCTTTGCAATAAGATCCCGCATTTCTTTGTCATCCGGGTTTTCTACAAGACAGGTGTTCTTTGATTGTTTTACGAGGTATTTTAATTTCTCCGTAGGATCCTTGCCCGCAATGATGAAAGGAACATCCAATTCATTGAAAACATTTTCCAATAACCACTCTGCAGCTTTTTCATTTTCGTTGATGGATAGATTGCCATGATAGAGACAGCAGCAGCAACCGTTTCCTTCTTTACAAATTGCCAACGTATAAGGAATAAAAACAGGCAGGTAGTGAATATTGGTTGCGCCGAATAGTTTTTTATAGAGATCAATATCGTGCCGGCTCACAGAAATGATAAAAGCTTTTGCTGCGATCTTTTGTTCGTATTTCTTTAATAGTCTGCTCTCATATGCGTAATATAATTTTCTCAACGGGTTAAGCTCATGCATCGCTAAATGGCGGTAGTATTCAAACTCGGCATTGTGTGATCGTACAAATACTTTACGATTGTCTAAAGCGCCGTTGTATAAATAATAGGTGCAATGAATGCCTTCCAATAAAACTGGATATTTATCTTTTTGCAGATTTTGAATAAGTGCAGCAGATTTACGGGAACTAACAATGAATGGAAGGCGGAATGAGAAGCCGGAAATATTGCTTTGTCGTTTATAGTAGATCACCTCTTCACAATACTTGTTTAACTCAGGTTGAGGTGCTTGCCCGGCATATTGAAAGCAATGCAAATGGATCTTAACGCCGAATTTCGATAAGGTCTTGATCTTATAAAACAAGTCGATCACACCACCGTAATTGACCGGCCATGGAATGGTATGTGTTACAATATGTAAATGCTTTTCATCCATTTTGCTGGAAAACCATATGGTAAAATCCGATCAGTTTTTTTTCTTCTTCCTGCCAGTTCAATACTGTTCTTGCCGTGAGGCAATTCAGGCGCAATCCTTCATACACAACATTGTCATTAAGCAAATTGTTCAGTGCGGCAGCGATATTTTCTGCCGTTTGATCTTTTATTAACAGCGCAACGGGGTATTGGTCATTGATGGCCCGGTAAACAGGATAGTCGCTGCATAGCTGTGGAACGCCCGCATGGATATAATCAAAGAAACGATTGGCCAGGGAATAATAATTGCTCAATCCTGTTTTATCAAATAAGGTGATGCCGATATAACTCTGTTGAGTAATGGTCCTTAATTCATCCGGCGCAATTTTTCCCTTGAATATTATTTTGTTTTCCAGCCCGTTTGCTTTTACTAATTGTTTTGCCTGATCTATAAAATTCCCGTCTCCACAAATGATCAATTTACTGTCCACCTGTTTCATTGCAGGGATCAATGTTTCAAAACTTCTGCCTTCGTTTACAGCGCCCTGGTATAAAATAAATCTTTCGGGTTTAGAAACAGGAGTCAATTCTCTCAGCAAAGCAATGTTCCGGATAACTGCATAATCTACTCCATACATTTTTTTCAATTCATCAGCGATCGGTTGATTTACCGTATAGCCATAGTTAAATTTTGGAACGGCAAATTTTTCTATCTTCTTCCAGGATCTATAAATAGCCGGTCTGGTTACTATTTCCTGCATCTCGCAAAACAATTCATGGGCATCGTATACACGGTTTATTTTTTTTAACCGTGAAATAAAATAACAGGGCAGGATCGTATCGAGGTCGATAGCTATAATGCCGTCCATTTTTTTGAACAGTAAAAAAAAGAACAGGCGGATATTATACTCTGCATAAAACAGTTTTCCCTTTTCAAAAAGACAGGATATCCTTTTTTGCCTGTATGGCTTATTTTCTAACGGAATGGAGCTTTTGATCTTCCTGCCTACAAGTACCACCTCGTAGCCGGCGGCAGCCAGCGAGCTGCAAATGCGTATCATACGTTGGTCGTATGTGAGGTCGGTGGTGACAGTAAAGTATAGCTTCATTCGTTAAGGTGTTGAAAAACAGCTAGTAGTGAAATAGCAAGTAGCGAGTTATGAGCTCTCCAACTACTTGCTACTAGCTGCTAACTACTAGCTTGTATTCTGCAAATATGGCAGAATTAACCAATCTTAAAAAATAGAGCCTCTCTTTTCTGCTCCCGAAGCCATTTTTGCAGATATTTTACGATACAATCAGAAATTTTATATACATTTGCAGCCAAATAATTAAGAAGATTTTAAAATAAAGAAGTAAAAAAATCGAGATGGCGTATTTAACAATTGAGAAAAAAGCGGGTATTTTTAAAGAATTTGGCAGCAAAGCTACCAACACAGGTTCTATTGAAGGACAAATTGCCCTTTTAACAGAACAGATCAATCACATTTCTGATCACCTGAAAACCAACAAGAAAGATTTCTCTTCTCAACGTGGTTTGATGATGATGGTTGGTAAACGCAAGCGTTTATTGACTTACCTGAGCAAACATAATTTGACCGGTTACAGAGCGTTGATCGAAAAATTAGGTCTCCGTAAATAATCACATTAATCAATGTTCCGATACTAATTCCCAACTTGTTCTAACCTTGTTGGGAATTATTGTTTATTCGTCGGACTTATTTCCAGCGGGTATATAACTATACCCAATAATAATTTATAATAAATAACAACACATTTTATGTTTAATACAAAGTCAGTAACATTTGATATAGGCGGTGGACGCGAGGTTACTATTGAAACAGGAAAACTTGCCCGCCAGGCTGATGGTGCCGTTACTGTTCGCCAGGGTAATTGTATCATATTGGCAACCGTAGTTGCTAATAAAGAACCAAAAGAAGGACAATCGTTCTTTCCTTTGTCAGTAGATTACCAGGAAAAATTTGCTTCTGCAGGCCGTGTGCCGGGATCTTTCTTTAAAAGAGAAGCAAGATTGAATGATTATGAAATTTTAACCAGCCGTTTGATAGACAGGGCGCTTCGTCCTTTATTCCCGGAAGATTATTTCTGTGATGTACAGGTATTGATAACATTGGTTTCTTCAGATGCAGAAGTATTACCGGATTCATTGGCTTGCCTTGCCGCTTCTGCTGCATTGGCTGTTTCTGATATTCCTATCCAGGAAATTATTTCTGAGGTGCGCATCGCTAAAGTAGATGGTAAGTTCTTAGTGAACCCTACACGTGATGAATTGGCAAAATCGGATATGGAATTTTTGATCGCCGCTACCGAAAAGAATATCATGATGGTGGAAGGTGAAGCGAAAGAATGCCAGGAAGAAGATCTGGTAAAAGCATTGGAAATTGCACATGATGCCATTCGCATACAGGTTAAAGCACAACAGGACCTGCGCAATCAATTGGGGCTTACTACAAAAAGAGAATATACCAAACCGTATCGCAACGAAGAGCTGAATGAAAAGATCATCGCTTTCGCGAAAGATAAAGTTTATGCGATCGCTTCTTCTGCGTCTGCAAAACATGATCGTAGTGACGCATTTGATGCATTGAAAAAAGAAGTAAAAGAATTCTTAGGAGAAGAATTACCGGATGAAGATAAAAAATTGATCGGCCATTATTATGGTGAATTGCAATACCATGTTGTAAGAGACATGATCTTGAATGACAGGAAACGTTTGGATGGAAGAGGTTTGGAAGATGTTCGTCCGTTAGCGATGGAGATCAGTCCTTTACCAACACCGCATGGTTCTGCATTGTTTACAAGAGGTGAAACACAATCATTAACTACCGTTACTTTAGGAACTCCATTAGATGAGTTGTTGGTAGAAAGCGCGCATAAATCAGAACATACCAAATTCATCCTGCATTATAATTTCCCTCCGTTCTCAACAGGCGAAGTGAAAATGATGCGTGGTGTTGGCCGTCGTGAAGTGGGTCATGGTAACCTTGCTATGCGCTCCTTGAAACAAATGATGCCGGGTAGTGAATATCCTTACACCGTTCGTGTGGTAAGTGATATTTTAGAATCGAATGGTTCTTCTTCAATGGCTACTGTTTGTGCGGGTTCACTGGCTTTGATGGATGCAGGTGTGTTGCTCAAAAAACACGTAAGTGGTGTAGCAATGGGGTTGATCACAAAAGGAGATAAATTCGGTGTATTGACAGATATCTTAGGTGATGAAGATCATTTAGGCGATATGGATTTTAAAGTTACCGGAACAAGAGAAGGTATTTGCGGTGTTCAGATGGATATTAAAGTAGATGGTTTAAGCATGGATGTAATGCGTGCTGCATTGGCACAAGCCAAGAAAGGCCGTTTACATATATTAGATGCCATGTATGCTTGTATACCTGCACACAGGGATGATGTTAAACCACATGCTCCAAGAATGGTGAAACTGGTTATTGAAAAAGAATTCATTGGTGCGGTGATCGGGCCAGGCGGTAAAGTGATACAGGAAATTCAACGTGAAACTGGCGCTACTATTAATATTGAAGAAGTAAACGACAGAGGCGAAGTAAGCATCTTCTCACCACAAAAAGAAAGCCTGGATAAAGCGGTTAATTGGGTGAAAGGCCTTGTAGCTGTTCCGGTTATCGGCGATACCTATGAAGGTGTGGTGAAAGGAATTAAAGAGTTTGGCGCATTTGTTGAATTCTTGCCAAAGAAAGAAGGCTTGTTACACATCAGTGAAATAAGCTGGAAACGTTTGGAAACCATGGATGGCATCTTTAAAGAAGGCGATAAAGTAAAAGTAAAATTGCTGGATGTTGATCCGCGCACAGGTAAATATAAATTGAGCAGAAAAGTATTGATGCCAAAACCGGAAGGCGTTAAACCACAAGGTGGCGAATAAGCGAAATAATTATTTAAAATAATCAAACCGCAGATCTGCAACATTTAACTGTTGGTCTGCGGTTATTTTTTAGCAGCTATTATGAATTACATCGAATTTGATTTTGAGACGGAGAATGAAGACCAGTCTGCGCAACTGATTGCGTTATTATCTGAACAGGACTTTGATGGGTTTGAAGAGTCGGGGAATACGCTGCGTGCATACATTGCTGAAGCTGAATTTAAAGAAGAAGCGTTTGCTGAGATCATTGCAATATTTCATTCAATAGCCTACACACAATCTTTGGTAGAGAATATCAACTGGAACAAACAATGGGAAGAAAGTTTTGAACCGGTGACGGTAGATGATTTTGCCGCTATAAGAGCAGGCTTCCATCAACCAATCTCCAATGTACAATATGAGATCGTGATCACACCCAAGATGAGTTTTGGAACGGGCCATCATGCCACTACTTATTTGATGATGCAGCAAATGCGCGCATTGGATATCGCAGGGAAGTCAGTAATTGATTTTGGAACAGGCACCGGTGTATTGGCTATTCTTGCAGCAAAGATGGGAGCAGGGTCTGTGCTGGCCATTGACAATGATGATTGGAGTATTGAGAATGCGAAAGAAAATATTGCTCAAAATAATTGTACAAAGATCAGTATTGAAAAGGCAGATGTTTTCCCTGCCGGTAAAAAATATGATATCATTCTAGCCAATATAACATTGAATGTTATACTCGATAATTTATCAGCTATTGCAACCGCATCCGTTGCCGGTACTCAATTATTATTCAGCGGCTTTCTAAAAAATGATGAACCGGCATTGATCACCGCGTTGCAAAAAGCCGGGCTAAACTATCTTTCTTCCTCACAAAAAGGAGAATGGATGGTTATTGCGGCTGCCAAATAGCGCATCTACGGTATGTTTTTTGTATATTAGGTAACTCAATACCATTTATATGCGCGTAGGAATTCCCAAAGAGATCAAGAATAACGAGAACAGGGTAGCCATCACACCGGCAGGTGTAATTCACCTCGTACATTCGGGGCATGAAGTATTCATTCAAAAAGAAGCTGGACTTGGTTCCGGATTTACGGACCAGGAATATATAAACGCGGGCGCTCATATTGTTGCCACTGCTAAGGAAGCATGGTCCAATGATATGGTAATGAAAGTAAAAGAGCCGATCGCTGTTGAATATGATTATTTCTTCGAAGGATTAATATTATTTACCTACTTACACCTTGCTCCTGAGCGGGAACTAACACAGGCGCTTATACGAAAAAAAGTGACCGGCATTGCATATGAAACCGTGCAACTGGCCAATGGTTCATTACCCTTACTTACACCAATGAGCGAAGTGGCCGGCAGAATGGCTACACAAATAGGTGCGCAGTTCTTAGAGAAGCCGCATGGCGGAAAAGGTATTTTGCTCGGCGGCACACCGGGTGTTAAAAGAGGCAAGGTTGCGATCATCGGCGGTGGCGTTGCCGGAACCAATGCAGCCAAGATAGCAACGGGCATGGGAGCGGAAGTGACCATATTGGACCTTAGCCAGGGGCGTTTGGTGGAATTAGATGATATATTCGGGAGCAGTATTACAACACTGATGTCTAACCCCTATAATATAGCCCTGACCGTTAGTGAAGCAGACCTTGTGATTGGCGCTGTATTGATACCGGGTGCAAAAGCACCCAAACTGGTTACGGATAAAATGATACGCTCAATGGAACCGGGTTCTGTTGTAGTGGATATAGCGATCGACCAGGGTGGAATATTTGAAACAACTGATCGTATCACCACGCATGATGATCCGGTGTATATCAAGCATGGAGTAGTGCATTATGCTGTGGCCAATATGCCCGGCGCTGTTCCGCGTACTTCTACTTTTGCATTAACCAATGTAACAGTACCTTATGCTTTAGAAATTGCTAACAAAGGATATATGAAAGCCTGCCTTGAAAATGAGTCACTTTTAAAAGGGATCAATACCTTGCACGGTCATGTAGTTTATAAGGCCGTAGCAGATGCGCAACAGCTGGCGTATACGAATGCACTCAGTCTTTTAAAAATCTAGTTGATCTCTATTGCCGTTCTATAACAACATTATATGTAGTAATGGCTCCGGCATCATTGATCAATTCAAGTTTATAAACGCCCGATGACAACGTTTTTGGATATTGCAACGGGTATACGGTACTTCCAACAAAAACGACCGAAGGTTTATAAATATAAACCGATTGCCCCAAAGAATTAATAAATCTGAAGGTACATCCACCGCCTGATGGAAGATCGACCGGTACATTCACCATGCCATTTGTAGCCGGATTGGGATATATAGCCGTGGCGGTAAGCTTATCAACTTTTACGGTATCGCTGATAAATACTGCCCCATTGGTACCGATGGCTTTTATATAATAATACATATCGCCCGATACAGGATTGACATCTGTTGTATCGTAAAATGTCGCACTGGTTATATCGTCATTTGTTATCTGTATAACTCCTGTTATGCTTGAATAATTGGTGCTATCTGTTGAACGGTATACTTGATATTGTTGTATGCCGGTCTCATTGTTGGCCGACCATTGTATACTTACTGTTCCGTTGTTCTGGCGCGAAGCATTTACTGATAAATAATTGGTGTTAGATGCAGGTGCAACGGTGATCACTAATGTTTTGGTTGCTCCTGTGCCCCCGGCATTGGTAGCTGATATGGTAACATTGGTAACACCCGTAGTAGTTGGAGTGCCGCTAATAACACCTGTTGATGTATTCAGGATTAGTCCTGCAGGCAAAGTACTTGCATGATAGCTTGTTGGAGTGCTTGACCCGGTAATGGTATAACTGAACGGACTGCCGACCATTGCGCCAGCTGTAAGTGCGCTTGATATTACCGGTGGTGCCGGGTTGATCGTAATAGATAAAATAGCATTGCCGGTACCTATTGAATTGGTAGCAGCGATCGTAACATTTGATGTGCCGGTAGCAGTAGGTGTTCCGCTGATAACGCCTGTTGAAGTATTAATGGTTAAACCTGCGGGTAAACCTGTAGCACTATAACTGTTAGGTGTATTCGAAGCGGTAATAGTATAACTGAAAGGTGTATTTACCGTATCGGTTGTTGTAAGTGCACTTGTTATTAAAGGAGCACTTGTTGCGTTAAGCGTGAACGTAAGGTAGTTAATGTTGAGGCCTGTAACGTCTATGTATATACGCAATGTATCTATTCCTACGCTGAGCAGTGGCGTTGTTACACTGGCGGTTGTTTGCCAGGTTTGCCAGCCTCCCGTTGCAGGAACAGTCAATGTGCCGAGAGCAGTAGTGGTATTTAATAAAACATGAAATTGTTTGTTGCCCGCAATGCCGGATGCAACACGCGCACTCATATTGTAAGTACCGGCCTGTGTTACATTCACTATATATTGTATCCATTCTCCTGCGTTGATATATCCTACATCATATCCGCCACCGGCATCTGTAGTGGTTTCAATATCTACGCCTTCCGAGGTTCTGTATTGTCCACCCTGGTTAGCGGCATCGTTGTCATGATAAGCAACACCTTCTCCACCCAGGTCATAATTTTCTCCCTGTATCACTCCGGGAATAGTTGCAGGAGCGGCTCCGTTGTAAGGAATTTCGGCAGGTGGCTGGGCAACAGTGATGGTCAAAGAAGAATAAGTAGTACCATTACTGTTGGTTGCGCTGTCTGTTACAGCATAGGAGCCGATGGTATAGCTTGAGCCGCTGATCACACCGGTTGAAGTATTGATTGTAAAGCCGGCTGGTAAGTTGCTGGCACCGTAACGTGTAATTGCACCGTTATTGGTAGTCGCAGTTATCTGGTAATTAAGTGTAGCACCGGCGGCAACAGTATCTTTATTGGCGCTTGTTATGACAGGTAAAGTGCTGCAACTGGTATTCGTACCATTTGAACTAACGATACAATCCATCAATGCTTTTGCATTGGCAAGATCCAACTGAGCGAAATAAGTAAATACCTGGTTCAGTTCCGATTGTACAGTAGCGTTACCGGCATATTGTTTTCTTAAATTGAATAAACGATAAACCTGTAAAAGGTCGGCTTCTGTATAAGATACGCCAGTGAATTTTTGAAGCGTATCCAGGCTTGCAAAACCAAATTCTACCGTGGGCTCTATGATAGTACCTTCGCTGAAATCATTCCAGGTAGCTATTTGCAATCCATCCATCACTGATTTATGTTGATTGAATAAGGCCAAAGTGGCGCTTAATGTATTCCCATTATAGTTACGGGGTATAATGCCGTCTCCATCACAGGTACTGCAATTCGCATTCGGATCGGTGAAGCTGCTGGCATTGCTAAGGTAAAAATCAAAGAACCCCTGGTAAGCTGTTCCTAATGTTACATTGTTGCCTAATGTAGTACCATTTTCAGTTTTATTATTATGAAGTGTTGTTGCCCCTCCCGTATAATAATTAGATGTATTTGAATACCATGCCGGAGGGTTGCCATTTTCGCCTGCCTGGGGGTCTGGCCACATAAATGTTCCGCCTGCATCTGTACCTATTTGAGCGGCCTGTTGAAATAAAGGCAGGAAAGCTTTGGTATTACCTTGCAAAATGGTGTTCCACTGTCCCGGGTGCTTGAATGTTTGAGGTCCAAATACACATACGAGGGGAGCGTTTGCATTCGGGTCGGAAGATCCGCGCATATCTCCCAGTTTTATATACTGCGCATTGCCGAAATAATTAGTGACCGCATAATTTCCATTAACGGTAGCATCAGTAGTTATGTCGGTTGACCAAAAATGATCTTCCATAACAAGACCGAATTTAAGTCCCACACCTGCAGTCTGTGCGACCAATGCATTCGAAGTAGCAAGCAATGGACCTACATCTCCATTTGATCCCTGCTTTCCATACCAATCGATCAGTACCCCGTCTATACCCGATAATTTCATCAAGAGAAAATGATATTCGATCACATCCGGGTCGGTTCCGTCATAAGGACCGATCAATGGATGAAAATGTGCATCTATATTTCGTGCCTGAACAGAAGTGCCTGTATAATCAGTGATCGTAGTAAATGTATTGGGATTGGCCCCGCTGCCATTGCTTGTCCAGTGACCACCCCACGAACCTGATGCTGTAGCAAAACTATAGTTTGTTCCTGCAACCGGATTCCTTGGTGCAGTGAACCAGGGCATATAGTGCATGTATACTTTTGTTGGGTTTGTTTTGGTCACAGCGACCGGCTGGGCGTTAGTGCCCTGAATTGTAAAGAAGCATACCACTAAAAGTAAAAGGGGTAGATATTTTTTCATGCAAATCGTTTCAACGGCAAAGGTACAGATATTAGCGTAGCTTTCACGCGTTGGCGGCCTTGGCGGGATAAAACTATTTATTGGGGAATGAAGATTTCCCCTATATTTGTGCCCTGTTTAATTTTTAACCAAGTATTTTGTTAATTATACTGAAACAGCGGATACGGGGTTTAGCGGCTCTTTTACATATTGAATTTAATGAGCACATCAATAAATTTGATATTTTTTACGAATTGTTTGTGTAAAATATAGCTCAGCCGAATCATATCAGCTGTCCTATTCGGAACTTAAGAGATTTGCAAAGTATATGAAAAAAGATTATTGCCATGGATCTGCACACTTTCCGCCAAGTGTATGTGCAGGCACTGCTTTTCACCAATTGCTTCTTTCTTCTGAAACCTCGACAGGAATTACCGTGTGTATAAAACCGGCTTATGCTTTTGATAAGCTCACTTGTAATATAAAACGATCACAGACTTCGCTTAACTAACAATACTTCTAAAACGATACCTGTTTATGTCAAAAAAACGATTTCTTAAGGTAAAATTTCTATTGCTGCTGTTATGTGCCTTTAACATCGCACATGCCCAACAACAGTTTAAAACGATCACCGGTACAGTAAAAGATGAAAAAGGCGTGCCTTTGGCAAAAGCTACTGTAAAAGCGGCCGGCGCAACAAAAGGTGTTGAAACAGCAGCCGACGGAAGTTTTTCTATCAACGTACCGGCTACCGCAACTTCACTGGTTGTTTCCAACACAGAGTTCAAAGAAAAAACGATTGACATTACCAGTGTAACAACGGTGGATGTTCAATTGGTACGCAATGTCCAGGAATTACAGGATGTTGTGGTGAACGTAGGGTATGGTACGCAAAACAAAAAAGATATCACCGGCGCTATCACACAGGTAAAAGGTGATGCGGTAAAGAACCTGCCTACACAGGACGTTGCAACAGCTTTGCAAGGGCGCGTTGCCGGTGTGGAAGTAGTGAGCTCTTCAGGTCAACCTGGTGTAACCAGCCAGATCACGATCAGGGGTGTGTCTTCATTGAATAATACAAATCCGCTGTACGTTGTTGATGGAGTACAGCAGCAAGATGGTAATAATATCAATCCTGCTGATATCGAATCGATGACTGTATTAAAAGATGCATCTGCAGCAGCCATTTATGGAGCAGCAGCAGCAGGCGGCGTTATCATTATAACTACCAAAAAAGGTAAAGGCACTAAACCTACCATCAATTTTGATACAAGGTATGGTGTAACCACACCACGTCTTATCCCGCTTTTGGACAGAAATCAATTTGTAACTTTTAAGCAAGCTGAAGGAGTATTTCCTTTTACAGATCCTACGCAGGCCGGTTTTATTGATTCTTTAACCTATATCGACTGGGAAAAAGAATTGTACAGGAATGGTATAGAACAAAACTATAACCTCTCTATTTCAGGATCATCACCTACTTCGAATTACTTTATCTC
>Ga0207153_1067_pt1 | contig 22831 bp, 17 predicted proteins | sample Alteio_BWMinHeat_27_FD_153580 | JGI IMG/M metagenome (GOLD analysis project Ga0207153, IMG submission 153580) | Enriched cells from forest soil in Barre Woods Harvard Forest LTER site, Petersham, Massachusetts, United States -... | ecosystem: Environmental > Terrestrial > Soil > Temperate forest >...
AGTTGTTTACCCGCTGGATACAAATGGGTACTTTCTCGCCGTTTATGCGTGCGCACTCTGCCGGTGATACCAAGGAGCGCGAGCCATGGAGCTTTGGCGAACCTTATACAGCTATCAACCGTAAATTTATTGAATTGCGTTACAGGTTGCTGCCTTATTTATATTCGGCATTTTGGGAACATCACCGCTACGGCTTCCCGATATTGCGCCCCGCAGTAATGCAGGAACAGCATGTTACCGGTAACTATTTCCGCCAGGATGAATTTACTTATGGCGATAAAATACTTATTTGCCCTGTTTTGGAGCCGGGTCAAACCAGCCGCATAGTTTACCTGCCAAAAGGCAACTGGTATTATTGGTGGAACAATGAACTAATAGAAGGCGGTAACGAAATTGAAGTGCCAACCCCGTTAGATACTATGCCATTGTTTGTGAAGGCAGGCTCAGTCATTCCCGAATACCCGGTAATGCAATATGTAGGCGAAAGGGAAATTGAGGAAGTAAAGCTGAATGTTTATTACAGCGATTACGAAGCAAATTCCTTCCTGTTTGAAGATTACGGCGAAACTTTTGCTTATGAGCAGGATATTTACCTGGAAAAGAAGTTTGTAGTTAATGGCACTAAAACAAATTTAACAGTGCAGCAAAGCATGGAAGGGTTATATACACCAAGATATGAGTCGTATGCTTTTAATGTTATAGGCCTGCCTTTTAAGCCATCTAAGGTCAAAGCTGATGGCAAGGAAGTGACCCACTTCGAAATTAATGCCGATAAATGTTTAGAGTTTAAACTCAGCAAAAATTTTAAGAAGCTGGAAATAACAAAATAGTAGAAGGCTCCCGTGTTGGGGGCCTTTTTTGTATCTGACCAGACTTATGAAGTTTTCAAAACTTCGTAAGTCTTAAAGCGATAAATCAGAATTATATTTATCCTTTACACACAAACAATATTGATATATTTGATTGTTATAAAATAACACCCGGTACACTAAGCCGGTAAAACAAAGGCCCGGAAGGGATACCAGTTATGGCAAAAAAGACCACCAAAACCGAACCTGCAGCTCCAAAAGAAAAAGCCCCAAAGGCTGTAAAAGCAGCAAAGCCGAAAACGCCGGCTGCCGAAAAAGCTACTAAAGCAGTTAAGCCTAAAGCAACAACAGTTACTAAAGCATCAAAAACTGTTAAAACTGAAAAGTTATTAAAGCCTGTTGTTGAGCCATTGAAAGCTGTGGAGTCATATAGCCGCTTTACCGATTTTGATATTTCGTTATTTCAATCAGGCAAGCATTATAAGTTGTATGAAAAACTGGGTTCGCATGTAATTGAATACAAAGGTGTGGTGGGTACTTATTTTGCCGTTTGGGCGCCAAACGCGCAGTTTGTCGCTGTAATGGGTGGCTTTAATGGCTGGAATCGCGGATCGCATGCTTTATATAACCGTTGGGATACTTCGGGTATATGGGAAGGTTTTATTCCGCATATAGGTCATGGTGAGGCATATAAATATTTTATCAAATCATCATCAGGCGAGGAACTGGAAAAAGCGGATCCGTTTGCTTTACGTTGGGAAGAACCGCCTCGCACGGCATCAATAGTTGCCGACACTTACTACGAGTGGAAGGATAAAGAATGGATGGCGAAGCGTAAAGAGCATAATGCTTTAAACGCCCCTTATTCTGTTTACGAAGTGCATTTTGGTTCATGGGCGCGTAACCCGGAAAGCCCTGACGAATTTTATACCTACGAGCAAATGGCTGATAAGCTGGTACCGTATGTAAAAGACATGGGCTTTACGCACATTGAGTTTATGCCAATAATGGAACACCCATATTATCCAAGCTGGGGTTACCAGGTGAGCGGTTATTTCGCGGCATCATCACGTTACGGTACGCCGCAGCAGTTAATGTTGTTGATAGAACGCTTTCACCAGGAAGGAATAGGCGTGATACTGGATTGGGTACCATCGCATTTCCCCGGCGACGCGCATTCATTATACAGGTTTGACGGCACACATTTGTATGAGCATGAAGATTTGCGTAAAGGCTTTCATCCGGACTGGAAATCATATATATTTAATTACGGCCGCAACGAAATTCGCGCGTTCCTGATTAGTAACGCTTTGTTTTGGCTGGACAGGTACCATGCGGATGGCCTGCGTGTTGATGCAGTGGCATCCATGCTTTATTTAGATTATTCGCGCAACCAGGGCGAATGGGAGCCCAATATTTATGGTGGCAACGAGAACCTGGAAGCAATAGCTTTCCTGAAGGAATTTAACGAAGCTTGCTATAATCATTTTCCTGATACACAAACTATTGCTGAGGAATCAACATCATTTACAGGTGTAAGCAAACCGGTTTATTTGGGTGGCCTGGGCTTTGGTATGAAATGGATGATGGGCTGGATGCACGATACCATTAATTATTTTGGCGAGGACCCGATAAACCGTAAATATCATCACAACGAAATAACTTTCAGCCTGATATATGCCTTTACCGAAAATTTTATGCTGCCACTGTCGCATGACGAGGTGGTTTACGGAAAAGGATCTATGTTGCGCAAAATGCCCGGCGATGAATGGCAGCAGTTTGCCAATTTAAGGCTGCTGTATAGCTTCATGTTTACCCACCCGGGCACTAAATTGTTATTCATGGGCGCAGAATTTGCGCAAGGCACAGAGTGGAACTATCAACATTCGTTAGACTGGCATGTAATGGAATATCCAAACCACCAGGGAATGGCAGCGACTGTAAAAGCGTTGAATCATTTATACAAATCAGAACCTGCGCTGTATGAAAAAGGATTTGATCATGACGGTTTTGAATGGATAGATGGTGGTAATGCCGATGATTCTATTCTGGTATATGCCCGGAAAGGAAATGACCCTAAAAATGATGTTGTTATCGTATTAAATATGACACCTGTTGTAAGGCATGATTTCCGTATAGGTGTAACCGCCGAAGGTAAATGGAAAGAGATCTTCAATTCGGATGATAAAGCTTACTGGGGTACCGGTGTAGATAATGGAAAAGCAATTCAAACAGAAGCGGTTAACTGGCATGGCCGGGATAATTCTATAAAAATTACTATCCCGCCATTAGCAGGAGTTGTGTTTAAAAGAAGCTAAAAATTATAAAAAGGAGCAGAAGGTTAAAAGCTGGAAGACTAACTTTTGCCTTCTGTTTTATATTAACGCTACACACTCTATCGATACCAATATACCACCCGGAAAAGGCATAACCTGTGGTGCGCTACGCGCCGGTGGGTTTTCAGGAAAAAAACTCAGCATAAACTTTATTAACTGCAGCAAACGTTGGGTCCATTCCCGAGACCATCATAACTGTTGTTTTGGCAACTTTTTGCAGGTTGCTTCCGGCTTCTTCTAATATAGTTTTAATATTGAAAAATGCCTGGCGGGTTTGCTCCTCGAAATCATCGCTGATAAGTTTGCCGGTATGCGGATCGACACCAACTGTACCCGACACAAAAATTAAATTTGAGGCTATGGTTGCCTGGGGAATAAACAAATTACCACGCGGTACTTTGTCGGTATTAAAAGTTGTTACTTTGCTCATTGTGAATGGTTTGTGAAAGATATAAAATATCTGTAACCTGAGCAAAAAATAAAAAACAGGTACTTATTGACTACTAAATAGTAGTATTTACAACAGTACTGGTTAGTTTAACAGTTTGCGTAGTAGTACTGGCATCAGGCGCGGTTTTTACAATATACACCTGGGTTACCAGGTTTGAAAGATAAAGTGTACATGTAAAAGCAGTAATAGCGCTTGCAGACCCTTTGATCAATAGTTTTCCACCGTTAGCAGGATCAGCATCATAAACCGATATTAAATAATTAACACCTACAAACTGGTTGTCAGTAGCTTTAACGGTAAAATATACATTCCTTGAATTTTCCCATGTAAAGCCCAGTGGCGGAACAATATCCGTAGTTACCATGGTGGTAGTAGTAGGTAAAGTTTGCTTCGTTGTTTTGCACGCGGTTGCAAATATGCTCAGCAATATAATGATCAGTAAACCTTTTTTCATTTTGTATATTGTTTGAATATTCTTGTTAAAGAAATATCGGTTATTTTTAAATTAATAATTATTGAAATATCAATGATGTATTTCTGTAACCACTTCCCAGGTTTGAATACCAATCAAGGAACGACAATCCTCCTGAGAGCGCCCAATCACCAAAATGTGGATAAGCCAAATTAATGTCAGTTTTTTCAATAGGATAATTGAAAGTTGCAGGTATGGTGATAGCAAATGGTAAACCTGTTTTGGTAACATAATAAGTCCCGGTTGTAGTGTTTGATGCATCATCACCGGTACCTAATAAGGTTTTGTCGGCAAGAGTGGTAGGCGTTTTGCCGGGTAAATGTACTTCGTGCCTTGAGGTGTTATTAACAATAAGATAAATAAAAGGATTATAATCGGTGCCGAAAGTACTTAAAGTGGGTCCGCTGGCTACATCAAAATCAACTGTATAATTGATGGGGTTTACTTTTGTGGCACCGGGTATAGTATTCCATATAGTAGTTAAGGTCCGGATATCTTTAAACAGAGTTATAACCGCATTAGTTTGGCCTGCTTCCAGCGTACCGCCGGTAACATTTTTAGCGCTGGCTATAGGTATTGGGAATTGTACACCAAATCCATCACCGTTTGTAGTTCCGCTTGCCAGCACACTAAAGCTACCGGTAACATGAACAACTACATTTTGTGCATTGGTAATAACATTATAGCTGTATTTAACAACCATGTCATTCATGTCAAAATCCCCCTTTAGCGGCCATTGATCTTCAAATGCTATGGTTGAAGCCACAGAGTAGTTATTAAAAGCCCTGGTAGCATCGTTTGGATAATCATCAAGCGCATCGGCAATGCCATCGCCATCGGTATCAATAATTTGTAAAGCAGAAGCACTGGCAGTATTGGTATTTAAGGTAAGGCCACCACCAAGAGAAAAATATCTTCCGGTAGACGTGGTACCCACACCAAGATTAATATTTGATGCTGCAAGCAGGTTGCCGCAAAAAGTAACGTATGAATTAAGAGTTACCCCCTGGGTTACCTGCCAAAAAACGTTGGCACCGTTGCCACCGCTGCTCATAACTACTTTAGCAAAATTGGAAGCATTTAAGTTACCGGTAATTTTAAAGATAAAAACAGCGTTGGCTTTGCCGCCATCATTTAATGTTAATGTACCTGTTATTTGCGCGCCTTGTGTAAAGCTATATACTCCGGGTGTTAAAGTAGTAGCTCCTGTAGACTGGCCCAGGGTTTTACCAGTTAAATTAGTGGTTGTAGTTTGTGCTGCAAGGTTATTATAAGCAGCTAACGCGCTGGCTTGTGCAGGGCCGGCACTTGTTGATGAACCCAGGTAAACCTGACCGTTTAGAGTGGGATTACCAGAATAACTGATATTTGTACCCGGGCTGATACCTACGTTACCATCAATTTGAGTTGAACCTGAAGAATTTATGCTTGAATTGGCTAATAAGGCAAAGCTTTGGGCGTTACCAAGGCTGGGCGCGGTTTGTGCCGATGTTATAAATGGTGATGCTATAAAAAATAATACACCAACGATTGCAAAGTACAGTGACTTCATATTAATTAGGGATCTAAGTCGAAAAACGAAATTGCTCGCAATTTACGACTAATTATTTATGTAAAAAAATATTGTTTGTGTTAATTTACTTTACGAAATAATTGGGTATATGGATTTTAACTGCCGGATTTTTTTGTGAATTACTTGTAACAGGCAATTATAAACTGTAACATTTGTTTTACACACATGTCTAAACCATACTAAACAAAAAATAAACAGGCAATGCTAAACCAAAAAACAAAAAGCTTTTGCCATTAGTTAAAATTACTATAACTTCAATCAAAATTTAAGATGAAAAAGATATTTATAACATTGTTGGCTGCGGCAGCAATTTTTATTACTGCCTGCGATCAAAATAAGCCTGCGAATAACGTAACTGTACAAAGTAATAACGCGCCGCCGGGATTTGATGTAAATAAGCTGGCAGCGTTGGTAAAAACCAGTACCGACCCGCAAACTCTTGAAAAAGGCATCAATGACCCTAAGAACCAAATCAATAATCTTGACCTGGATAAGGATGGAAATGTAGATTATGTAAAGGTAGTTGAGCCAGAAAAAAACCACCTTGATGTAATTGACGATGTAAGTAAAACCGATTCGGTAACTGTTGCCCGCATTAAAGTTGACCCAAGCGCTGATAACACAACTGCCGATCTGAGCGTTCGTGGTAACCCGGATTATGTAGGCTATAATAACTATTACCATTCGTCATTTGGTATTGGTGATTTGTTATTATTAAGCTACCTGATGCGCCCGCATGCTTACTATATGCCAATGTACCATTACGGTTACTATCCGTCATATTATTCAAGGGTACATACGGTTAGCACCTTCAGAACAACAACATCATCTGCAATGTCTTCAAGGAGTTTTCGCGGTAGCGTAAGTAACCCGAGCCATTCAAGCCGTTCATTTAGCACGCGCAGTAATTCTTCGCCGGTTCGCAGCGGTGGGTTTGGAAGCAGCAGTTCAAGCCGCTCAAGCGGGTTTGGAAGCAGTTCAGGCAGGAGCTTTGGCCGTAGTCGTGGTGGATTTGGCCGCAGAAGATAATTTTAAAGAGAGTCAAGAATCAAGACACTTTCAATTATTAAAACAATAATTAAACAGAAAACTTTAAACATTTAAATATAATACAATGAGCATATTTGATAGATTATTCCGTATAGGCAAAGCAGAAGCTAACGCCGCAGTTGATAAAATAGAAGATCCGGCAAAAATGGCCGCGCAAATATTACGCGAGCTGCGTGAAAACTACCAGCAAGCCATACAGGGCGAAGCCGAAATAAAAGCCCTTGCCTTGCAGCACCGTGCAAGCGAATTGCTAAACCGTAATAATGCCGCCGATTGGGAGAAAAAAACCAACGACCTGCTTGACCGTGTAGACAGTAAAGAGCTGGACGAGGCTAAGGGCAACGAGCTGGCTGCCAAAGCCGCCGACGCACACCAGGCTGCAGTTAACCAGGCTGATGAATTTGCTAAAATGGCCGAGAAGGAAGAAAGCGCAGTAGCGGTAATGGACCTGAAAATTAAACAAATTAAAGACCAGATAGCCGAAACTGAAAGCCGTGCGCAACTGATCAGCTCGCGCGCTAAAACTGCCGAAGTTTCTGAAAAAATAAACAAAACACTATCAAGCGTTGATACTGATGGCTTAATGGCAACATTAAACCGCATGGACGAAAAAGCTTCGGCACAGGAATTTCGTGCTGCCGCTTACGCACAGTTAGAAGATTCAACCTTATCTACCGAGCAGGAGATCAACAAAGCTTTAGGGCAAGGTTCATCTTCAAGCGCGCTGGAAGCTATCAAGGCTAAACGGACTAAATTGTTAAATTAATATTTCATTGCCAACTCACTTAACCGTCATTGCGAGGAGTGAAACGACGTGGCAATCTCTGCACAGGACATTCCCGCATGCAAAGTTCGGAGATTGCCGCGCTACGCTCGCAATGACGGTTTTTTAATTTGATCACACCATGTTTTTAACAGACGATAATAAAAAATCATTTAAAGCCATTGTCATTTTAAATGAAATGATAAACGGCGACCATAAATTTCAAACCATTGCCAACGGTGATGATAGCGTGCTTGAGCCTTTGTTTATTGAAATGATGAGCAAAGGATATGTGCAAACATCAGGCATAAATTACCAGGTTACGGATAAAGGGCAGGAAATATTTGATACCTTCATGAAACGCTACACCGAATACCTGAAGGTGTATGACATCTACTCGTACGTTGATCTGGAAAAAGGCGAGTTCGCGTTTGCCCGTTATTTCGATTTTGATACCGACGAGGCATGGGCCGACTTTACCAACGATCAGCGATTTGACGATCTGCGTATTGCTGTGGCATTGTTTAAAAAGCTTGACCCGGCTGAAATAGTATTCATGTCGTTCATAAACGAAAACAGGTTTGACACAACCTCATCGGGATGGCAAATGGACCTGGTTTCAGATAACGATTGGAAAGAAATAGAAGAGATTTGCAAAACTGCCATTAAACCTGAAGAAGTTGGCGAAGATGCCATGGTTGATATGATAAACCAGGGATCGGACCTCATGATGAAGTTGCTCCAGGAAGAGCAAAATCAAAATAATAACAATAATGGCGGCGGTGATATAGTCGAAGAAGAAACTGTAGAATACTACGAGCCTTATTATGATCCATACTACGTATCGCCAATTTGGATGATGCCGTTGTTTTTGTGGTAGCCTCAACATGCTTGTCATCCTGAGCGTAGCGAAGGATCTTATAAAATTGATAGGTCGGCGACTTGTATAATGTATAAGATCCTTCGCTACGCTCAGGATGACAGGTAGTTTTGTTTGTTTTACTCTGCCCAAACCTTGTTCTCTACCGTTATCCTCACACTCAGCATAATAGCATTTAATACGGTGAAGATTATTGCAGTGTAATACAAATGAAATACCAGCGGAATGATAGCGATCTCTAAACAAACCTCCATATAATTGGGGTGTTTGAATATTTTGTATGGTCCTTTTTTAATAGGGTAAACTCCGGGGATGCGATATATTTTAGTGTTCCAATACTTGCCTAATGAGCTTAGCGCCCAAAATTTAAAAGCCAAAACCAATAGAAACAATACCAGGAAAATAAAGTCGATAGGAGAGTTTGGTTTAAGAATGTACTCTACAATGATAGAAACTATAAAAAGCGTATGCATAGCCACAATAAAAGGATAATGACTTTGCCCATATTGTACAGCACCTTGCGATAGCAGCCATTTCTCGTTACGGCTGGCTATCAGTAATTCGGATAAGCGTTGTATAATAAGAAAACAGATAAACAGGATAAAATACATAACGGTTATTTATTAAGCTTTAGCAAAATCATCTCGCTCGAAAAGCCCGGCCCCATAGCCATCATTAAACCGTAACCTTTTTCATAGCCTTCTGTCATGAATTTTTCCAGTACATATAAAACCGTACAGCTCGACATATTACCATAGCCATTCATCACCGCCCTTGTCTTGTTTAAAAAATCTCCTTCCACTTTCAATGCATCGGTATAGGCATCTAATACTTTTTTACCGCCGGGATGGAAAATGAAGTTTTTAATATCGCTAAGCTCTAAGCCTTGCTTCGCTAAAAATTCAGTAATGTCATGATGCACATTCTCATGGATAAATGTTGGGATATCTTTACTGAACAATACCTTAAAGCCGGTATCCTGAAACTCCCAACCCATTACATCTAACGAATCGTAATACAGCTTACTGCTTGAGGCTACATATTCTACCGCCTGGTCTTTACCATGGTTATCGCCTTTTATTATACACGCGGCTATTCCGTCAGAAAATAAACTGGAGCCAATGAAATTACTTTTGCTGTAATCACTTTTAATAAGTGTTAATGAACATAACTCTACCGCAATCAATAATACCACCGCATCGGGATTAGCTTTGGCTACTGTATTAGCTTTTGCCATACCTGATACACCTCCGCCACAACCTAAACCAAATAAGGGTGAGCGGTTAATATGCGGGTTAAGTCTCAATTTATTAATGATCAAAGCATCCATGCTTGGTGTAGCCAAACCTGTGGTAGATACAAACAATAAGTCGGTTATATCTTCTTTTTTAATTCCTGCTTTTACAATTACGTCCTCTACCGCCTGTACCGAATAAGTAAGCGTATTACTTTGGTATTCGGCATTACGTTCCTCAAAAGTGTTGGGAATGGCGTAATAGGAGAGTGGCTTACAAAAATTACGTGTAATGATCTCCGTATTATCAAAGGCAAATATTAACCGGTCTGTTTGCGGGAAATTGGCCGAAAACATTTCGTGCGCCTGGTTCTTTACATCCTGTTGATCTGTTTTGTAAGGTAGATCGACCTTTGAAGTGGCTGCTATAAATGGCATATAATTAAAATACGTTGACAGCTGATTTTTAGTTGCCCAGCCCCTATATAAACCTCCTTTACAGAAAATTGTTATACGTTATTGACCAATTATCGCTAACCGCAATGTAATCAACTTTTATAAATCATTAGCATAAAAAAAGGCCACCTTTGCGGGCAGCCTCCTGTTTATAGCTTATAGTTGTTTATTCAAACAAACTACGTTTAATACCTAATTCAAGGCCGCGCAATTCGGCAAGCCCTTTCATGCGGCCGGTTACAGAATAACCCGGGTAAGTATCATAATTAAAATCGTCCAGTATTTTATGGCCATGGTCGGGGCGCATAGGTATAGCAATATCATCACGGCCACTATCCTTGCGACGTTTTTGTTCCGTTATTACGGCTCTCATTACCGCGTACATATCTGTACTGCCTTCTAAGTGATTGTCTTCGTAAAAGCATCCATCCGGATCGCGTTTTACATTACGCAGGTGCAGAAAATGAATATGAGCACCCAACCGGTCGATCATGTTAGGCAGATTATTATCAGCACGCGCGCCTAATGATCCGGTGCAGAATGTTAAACCATTACTTGGCGATGGCGCAGCGTTTACAACAAACTCCAGGTCCTTTTCGGTAGATACCACACGCGGCAAGCCTAATATCGGGAATGGTGGATCGTCAGGGTGGATACACATTTTAACGCCTAACTGCTCGGCATCAGGCATTATAGCTTGCAGGAAATAAGCAAGATTAGCCTTTAATGCTGTTGCATCTGTATTTTCATATTTCTTTAAATGCTCTTTAAACTCGGCAATGCTGTACACATCAGTAGTACCGGGTAAGCCGGCCATAATGGTATTTATCAGCAATTGTTTTGCCTCGGGCGTTAAGCTGTCTAAAAATGCTTTAGCATCTTTTTGTTGCTGTGGTGTAAACTCGTTAAATGCTTCAGGGCGCTCTAAAATATATAAGTCGAACGCGGCAACAGCGGCAGGATTGAATTTTAAAGCTGATGCATTGTTAGGTAAGCGGAAATCAAGATCGGTACGGGTCCAATCCAAAACCGGCATAAAGTTGTAGCATACTGTTTTAATATCTGCAGCAGCTAAGTTCTTTAACGTCTGGATATAGTTTTCAATAGCTTCATCGCGCCCGGCAGATGCGGTTTTAATGCTTTCGTGAATGTTTACACTTTCCACAACAGACCATCTTAACCCGCCTGCTTTAATAATATCGTTACGCTTTTTTATTTCTTCGGGGCTCCATACCACTCCGGAAGCGATATGGTGCAATGCGTTAACAATTCCGGTAGCTCCGGTTTGGCGTATAGCCGCCAGCGTTACCGCATCATTCGGGCCAAACCAGCGAAATGTTTGTTCTAAATTACTGATCATTTTTAGTGATGTATTGAATTATAATCGGGTTGATTTATGATGCCGCAAAATAAACATTATTTGATTGACCGTGGGAAAGTTTCACTAAAACGTTTGCGGGTGATATGTAACAAAAAAGCGCCCCTTATGTAAGGGCGCTTTTTATCTATATAAATAATTTTCACTTACCAGAACTTCACATAAAGCGCGGCAAGCAACAATAAGGTAATTACAATAAGCGCCAACGTAGAAGGATCAACCTTAAACATGGTTTTATCAATTGCGAAGGCTTTTGGATTGATTTTAGGCCCTGCAAGGCTTACTAATATTATGGCTATCATCGTAAACAGGAATGATAGTCCCATACATATCAGGAATGGAATTTCATAACCTCCATGCCCGTTAGGGAACGCGGTGTAAAGGAAAGTTTCATTGCCAAATATTGCCGGCGCGTAGTTATTAAACAAAACTGACATTGCAAAACCGGTTAATATACCTGTAATTGCACCTGCGCTGGTTGTGCGTTTCCAAAAGAAGCCTAATATGAATATGGCAAATATACCCGGGCTAATAAAGCCTGTATATTTTTGAATGAAAGTAAAGCCACCTTCACCGCCAATTCCTAAAAGATCTTGCCATGTTAACAGAATGGAGATGAATAAAGCTAAAGCGATAATAGATTTCCCCATAATCACCATGCTTTTTTCGTCAGCATCCTTTTTGATATACTTTTTATAGATATCCATAGTAAATATGGTAGATATACTATTTGCCTTGCCCGCTAATGATGCAACTATAGCAGCAGTTAAAGCAGCAACTGAAAGGCCTTTTAATCCATTAGGCAGAAAGCCCAGCACTGCTGAATAAGCATTGTCGCCATTTAAATGGCCGCCAACATTCATTTCATGCTGAAGCCCGCCATTTTTATATAAAACATAAGCTGCAATACCCGGAAGGATAACAATAACCGGCATAGCCAGTTTCATCAATCCTGCAAATAAAATACCGGTACGTGCTGTCTTTAAATCAGCACCTAAAGCACGTTGGGTTATGTACTGGTTACATCCCCAATAATTTAAGTTTACTATCCATTGGCCTGCAAAATACATGGCAATTCCGGGGAGCAACAAGTATTTATTGATGTCTTCTTGCGTAGCATGCGGGCCCGGTTTAGGCAACATCATTTTAAAGTGATCCGGCGAATCTTTAAGCATTCTTGTAAAGCCTGCTATGGCATCTTTGCCTAAACCAAAATGCTCACTAACTAAAGTTAAGGCGATATAAGTTGTTGCTAAACCACCTATAACCAACACTAATACCTGTATAACATCCGTATAACCAATAACCTTCATACCACCAAGCGCGATAGCTAATGCAAATACTGATAGACCCACGATTATCATGTGAAGCATATTAATATCGCCGCCTAAAAGGCTGTTTATAGCTAATGCCCCCAGGAACAGGATAGAAGTTAAATTAACAAATACGTATAAAAACAACCAGAAAATAGCCATTATCAAGCTCGTCGACTTATTATACCGTGTTTCTAAAAACTGCGGCATGGTATATATCTTGTTTTTAAGATATATAGGGATAAACCACACGGCTACTATAATAAGCGCTACTGCTGCCAGCCATTCATAGGCGGCTACTGCAAGACCGACCGTAAAGCCTTGCCCACTTGCACCGATAAATTGCTCGGCAGAAATGTTAGAAGCGATAAGCGAAGCACCAATAGCCCACCAGGTTAATGACCCTTCGGCTAAAAAGAAATCATGACTGCCTGAAGTTGAAACCGTTTTTTTACGGCGATAAACTGAGTAACCATAACCCGAAACCACAAAAAAGTAGATAACGAAGATGATGTAGTCAATAGTTGAAAATTTATTCATGAATTTTAGGTTAATTATGTTGGTTTGACAATTATAAACTATATGTATCGATTTATCAAGTTTTCCAAATATTCCTGTTTACCTGATATAACAGCCGGTTCGCCGTTAGCAACAGCAAAAGCGCGCAGATGCTCCAGTGACAGCTTCCCTTCCTCAAACTCCTTCCCCTTGCCGCTGTCAAACGAGCTATAACGATCATTAAGCAATTTCTTATAGTCAGAATTCTGCAGGATATTATCCGCGATGATAAGCCCGCGTGCAAAAGTATCCATGCCGCCAATATGGGCATAAAACAAATCCGCAGGATCCGTAGAATTACGGCGGATCTTGGCATCAAAGTTAATACCCCCGCCCTGCAACCCGCCCGACTGTAATAAGATCATCATACACTCTGCTACTTCATTGATATTATTAGGGAACTGATCAGTATCCCACCCGTTCTGGCTGTCACCGCGGTTAGCATCCAAAGAACCCAGTAAACCATGATCCGCAGCCACCTGCATCTCATGCTGGAAAGTATGACCTGCTAAAGTAGCATGGTTAACTTCTAAATTCAGCTTAAAATCACCCAGTAAACCATATTGCTGTAAAAAGCCGTAAACGGTAGCCGCGTCATAATCATACTGGTGCTTGGTAGGCTCACAAGGCTTGGGTTCAATAAAAAAATTACCCTTAAAACCCTGCCCCCTGGCATAATCCTTAGCCGCGTGTAAAAAAGCAGCCAAATGCTCCTGCTCCCGCTTCATATTGGTATTTAATAAGGACATATAGCCCTCACGTCCACCCCAGAATACATAGTTCTCCCCACCAAGGGCAATGGTAGCATCTAAAGCCGCTTTAACCTGTGCAGCACCATGTGCCAATACATGAAAATCAGGATTGGTAGCAGCACCGTTCATATACCTTACATGCGAAAACAAATTAGCCGTACCCCAAAGCAATTTAACCCCGCTCGCCCGCTGCTTTTCCAGGGCATAATCTACCAAAGCCCCCAGCCTAAAATCATTCTCATTAATATCATTCCCATAATCCACCACATCCACATCATGGAAACAGTAGAAAGGTAAATTCATCTTGGTAAAAAACTCGAAAGCCGCGTCCATCTTATCCTTAGCCCGCTCCACCGCATCAGTCTTTTTATCCCATGGAAAGAAATGCGTGGGCCCTCCAAACGGATCGGCACCTGAACCGACGAAAGAATGCCAGTAAGCACCTGCAAAGCGTAAATGCTCTTTTAATGTTTTACCTGCTACAACCCGGTTCTCATCATACCAGCGAAAGGCCATGGGGTTATCAGATCCGGTTCCTTCAAATTTAACCTGTCCTATCCCTTTAAAAAACTCCGTTTCGCCTGTTACTATTTTTGACATATTAATTATTGTGTATAGGTTATTAGTTTGTTAATTGTTTTTCCAGCAATGTTTTCCATTCTCCGTATATCTGCTCCATGCCATCATTGGTTGGTTCAATTAACTGGATAGGGTGCATGTTTTTAAATGCTTCGGCAGGCGATGCGTATATCTTAGCGCCAATACCTGCCCCTAATGCCGCGCCAACGCTGCCATCGTTTTTATAAAGCTCAACCGGGATGCCCGTTACATTTACAAAGGATTGAGCAAATAAATCGCTTAAAAATAAATTGGCTTTCCCGGCGCGTATTACTGTTGGGTTCATTTTATTTTCGCGCATAATATCCAGCCCGTAACGAAACGCGCAGGCAATACCCTCCTGTACGCTCCTGAAAATGTGCGCACGTGAATGTAAGTTAAGATCGATATTATGCATGTGTACGCCAACCAGCTTATTGTTCAGCATACGCTCGGCACCATTGCCAAAAGGCAAAATGCGCAATCCATCGCTTCCTAATGGGACTTGTTTAGCCTCATCATTCATCTGCAAATAGCTTTCGCCTGATCCAAACAGGTTTTTTGTCCAACGGTACAGGCTACCGGTGCCGTTAATGCACAGCAATACACCCAAACTTTTAGCTTGTGGGGTATAGTTAACATGCGCGAAAGTGTTCACGCGTGACTGCTTGTCGTAAGTTAATTCATCACTTACACCGTATATCACACCAGATGTTCCTGCAGTTGCAGCAACTTCGCCCGGGTTTAAAACATTTAATGAAAGCGCGTTGTTGGGTTGGTCGCCTGCTTTATAAGCAACAGGTATACCCGGCGCTAAACCTAATTTTGCCGCTAATGACGGCAGCAAATGGCCATGATCAGAAAATACGGGCCTTATTTCGGGAAACAGGCTTTCGCTAAAGCCATAATAATTTAAAATATCTTTCGATAATCGATTGTTGATAAAATCAAAAAATACACCCTCAGATAAAGAAGAGATGGATGTAGTTATATCCCCGGTAAGCTTCATGCCAATGTAATCGCCGGGAAGCATTACTTTGTATATTTTTTCATAAATACCCGGTTCATTTTCCTTTACCCAGGCTAATTTTGAAGCGGTAAAGTTTCCGGGTGAATTTAACAAGTGCGATAAACATTGTTCTTGGCCAATGGCATCAAAGGCTTTGTCGCCAATCTCTACAGCACGGCTATCACACCAGATTATGCTATTGCGCAACAAGTTTTGATCTTTATCAACCAATACCAGGCCGTGCATCTGGTAGGCTATACCAATGGCTGCAACATCGCCGGGGTTATACTTGCCGGTGCTATGGCATTTTATAATTGCCTGCTGTATCTGCTCCCACCACATATCCGGCGATTGTTCTGCCCACCCTAATTGTAAAGACAGTATGGGCGATTCGGTATCCGGGTATTGGGCCGTTGTAATTGTTTTTTGTGTTTCGGCATCAACAATTGCTACCTTTATGGAAGAAGTGCCAATATCAATCCCTAATAATAACATGTATGTTGTTAGTTAACTGCATAAAATAAACTGGTTTATCCGATTGGTATTTAAAGCAACGAATTTAAATTAATTTTTATAAATGCAATCGATTGCTGAAATTTATTTTTAGTTATATTTATCGCACCAAATGAAACCTAAAAAACGAACCACAATTTATGATATTGCCGAGAAGCTGAATATTACAGCGTCTTCCGTATCGCGCGCGTTAAATAACCGTAGCCATGTTAATTCGGTAACGAGGGACCTTGTGCATAAAACCGCTGCAGAAATGAATTACAAGCGTAACGTGCTTGCATCAAACCTGCGCATGGGGCAAAGTAAAACCATTGGTGTAGTTATACCGCGTATTAACCAAAATTTTTTCTCGAACGTAATTGCAGGGATAGAAGAAGCTACCTACCAAAAAGGATATAATTTAATTATTTGCCAGTCTAACGAATCACATGACAAAGAGATACAATGTGTTAATACGCTGATAAATCAACATGTGGATTGTATTGTGATATCTGTTTGCGTGGAGGGTGATAATTACGACCACCTGCAAAATGTAATAGACCATAACATCCAACTGATACAATTTGACCGCGTAATTGATGAACTGGAAACGTTAAAGGTTATTAATGATAATGAGCAGGCATCAATGGAAGCCATAACGCATTTAATTGAACAGGGATATACACGCATTGCGTTGTTGGAAGGCCCGCAAACCCTGAATATATTTAAACAACGTAAGACGGGTTATCTGCGGGCGTTACAAAAATTCAACATCGCTGTCGAGGAAGAACTGATCATTAAAAACGCATGGACAAAAGAGTTAGGTGCCGAAGCTACCCGCAAATTACTAAGCCTGCCCAATCCGCCGGACGCTATTTTTGCTTCAACGTCTGATTTTTCGGCATTAGGTGTGCTGGATGTTGCTACCGCGATGCATGTTAAAGTGCCTTCAAAATTGGGGATATTAGGTTATGCGAATGAACCCTTTACCGAACTAACCTCGCCATCAATAACCACTATTGACCAGTTTAGCAATTACATGGGCAAAACCATAGCTAACCTGTATTTTCAGGAAAACGAAAATAAAGAAGTTAGTATTACTCCCAAAACCATCAGCATAAAGCCGAAGCTTATCGTCAGGAAATCAACGAGACGGAAAGCTTAAATAGAACGGTAAATGACTTCAGTTTTTTGTGTTGTTTAATTTTTGAGCTACGCTGCCTATGTTGCCGTTCATATCGCTGCCTTCAACGGTAATGGTATAGTTGCCCGGCTGGTCGCTGGCGTAAAATGATATAGTGGCTTTTCCCTCTTTATCTGTAATGATATTCGGCGCCCAGTGTATTGTTGAACGGAGATCCTTAACAATAGCAGGTGTTTTTACAATATATGCCGGCCTGTAAAATTGCTTAGCTATACCGTAATGCACCGGTTTGTACAAATATGTTCCCGGTGTTTTCAGGTAATTGGGGCCAACTTTTCCGCGTGTGGTAACCTCAATAAACATTGGCGGATTGGAACCCATTTCGTTAGCAATAGCACCCCAGCTTTTAGGAGGATTAGGCGGATCATAAAGCATTTTATATTTAACACTGTTCATTATTTCAATGCCCGCTATATCCTTGGCGGTAAAATTATCAAGGTATGGTTTTGTTTCAAAGTATTCTCCGTGTGTTTTGGTATCTATGCCATCAATAAATAAGTGTACTATCCGCATACCTACCATATAATAATTTTTAAAAAACTTTACCGGTACACGAATGTCAAACCCGGGTACATTTTTTTCTAACACTTCTCCAAGCGTCATATCGCCGGATTTGTCCATCACTTTATCGTCCAAAACCTGGTCTGCTTCACCCGGGCCATTTAAATTTAATGAGCCCTTTACGATTTTCTTCTCCCTGACAATTACATCTTTAAGTAAATGATTTCCTGATAATTTTTCTTCTTCCAGTCGCTGACTAATTGCCCGCGTTATGTTTTTTTGAAAGGAAGTGTCTGTATTCACAAACCATGGCATATAACGGGTTGCAGGTTTATTAAATACAGGCGGCGGCGTTTGATCTACAGTTATACCAATTCCAAATGCTTTACCGCGTTTGTTGGTTCCTTCTACAAAAAATGATGTTGAATCAGACAAGGCTAATCCCGCGAAAGAAAAACGCCCATCCACAGTTGTTGTGGTGGTGGCTACGTTGGCCGGTTTTCTTGACATCAACACTATTTTCGAACCGGGCACCGGCTTGTTAAATATGTTAGAAACGCTGCCTTTTATTGTAAATTCCGGTTCGGCCTCAAATTTTACCGGGGCTGTAGTATTTGTTACCTGTTCCCAGTTATATCCAACCCATCCCTGTGTAAGCATAAGGTTATCTAACTGGGCTTTGTTTTGCGCAGCATTTTGAAAATAATAACCAGGTTCTTCAATTGTTCCTTTAAGATCGTCGGTTAACAATAAGCTGTTAGTAAGGTTAGCGGCAAGACTATCTATAGTAACCTGCCCATTATCTGTCACGGCCAGTGAAAAACTACCCATTACCGGTTTTCCGTCGTTATCGGTTACTTTTATTTGCAGGGCAACGCTATCCCGTGCGGTATAATTTGATTTATCCGGTTTTACAGAGATATTTAAATTGTCGTTATGATCGATATAAACTATTCGTTCATTTAAAGGCTGTGCACGATTATCTAACAAACTAAAGCGGGTTATACCGGATGGGAACGAGCTTTGCGCAACTTTAAAGATTACGCTTTGCTTGTCGAAATTAACCGGTTGTGCAAAGCAAACTACCCCACGAGCCTGCCCCATTAAATAATAACCGGTGGTTTGCAGCCCGGGAGTTATGGATAGGCTAATTAATAATGAATCATGTTGTATGGCTTTTATGCTCATTGCTGTTCCGGAGCTTTTTACAGCAGGCAGCTGATATGTTTTTATTGAACCGTTTGACAAAAGTACTTTAGCCGTATAGCTTCCTGTGGCCTGCGGAGTGAATAGAAACGCCCCCATTCCTTTATGAATTGAAGAGAATACCGCTACTTCCTGTTGGCTGCTATCATAAATTTTACCATTGATATTTACACCCTGACCATCCTCATTAATAGCTTTGAAACCAACTTTTGAAGGTATGCCGCTAATTAAATTACCACCTTCGGGCATAAATTGGAGATCAATATTTTCCGGCCGGTTAAGTACCAAAGGAATATTCATTTGACGATTGCCTTCACCTTTTCGCAGGTCTTCCGTATGCAAGCTCAGATTAGCTATATCGGTTTTTTTAGATAAACTGAAGTTGATATTCAGCATTCCATTTAAGTCTGTTTGCGTTTTTCCGCGAAACAGTGTCCTGTTACCATCTTGTACCTTAACCTGCATCTCTCTTAACAACACCAAAAATTTATCTGCCCCGGTAAAAGTTAATGCAGCATGTATGGTTTGTTTATCATTTTCTGTTGTCGATGTTGTTTTAACATTTACAAACCATGGTGTGTTGGCTTTGCCTGTGATATACAGTTTTTTGGTAAAAATATAATCTTCGCCAAAATTACGCATCCAGTTTGTGTAAGCCCGAAGTGTATAGCTGCCTTCAGGAACATCGGCCTCATTAATTGCTATTTGCCCCAGCGCAAGTCCATATTTTACCGGTAACATAATGCGGGTTACTACATTTGCGCTATCATTGGAAAGTTCTACATATAATAATCCACTCCGGGTAGAAGCATTGAGGTAGTCGGCATTAAAAACATAAGCCTTAAACCATATTGTATCGCCAACTGTATAATATGGCTTATCGGTTTGTAAATACGCTTTTTCAACAGGCAGTTTTTGCTGCAGGCCCTTGTAGCGGTTCAATATTAAAATAAGCCGGCTGTCGGTTATTTTTTGTTGTGCTGATACGCTATAGGTATTTAATAGCGATATTAAAATGAAACAATATTTAATTATGGCCTTGTTCATTTTATAACTGCCTTATAAACCAGTTATAAAACGCGGGGAACGCCTGCCGCCATTGCGTTTCGTTATGTATAGCGCCCACGTTTATTTTGGCTGAGGGCAATTGTTTTGTATTATATCCTTTTACCCTTAAAATGGAATCCATTTTCATAACGTCAACAACCTCTTGTTTGCTTTCGTTATCGCCGCAGGTAAAGTAAAAACGCTGGTTTTTATTTAAAGGTTGCGATTCGGTTAGTTTGAAAATTTCGGGCGCTATCCAAAAAGCCGGAGAAAATATACCCGCAACGCCATATGTTTCCGGGTATTTATCAATAGCATACATGGCCAATAGACTACCCATTGAACTGCCTGCAATAGCGGTAAATTTTGCTTCTTTTTTGGTGCGGTAATGCACATCAATATAAGGTTTAAGTGTTTCTACCAAAAAGCGTGTAAAGGCTACGCCATCATTGGTACCATACGTTGTTTTATATGGGGAGTATTCGGAAATCCTATCCTTGCCGGCGTGATCAATACCTACTATAATACATTGCTTATTGGCAGGTAATGAATTTAATGTGCTGTCAACTCCCCAGGTGCTTTTTATATCGGCCGCGCCTTTAAACAGGTTTTGTCCATCCATCATATAAATAACCGGGTACATTTTGCCAGATGTAGCATAACCGGCAGGCAGCAAAATGCGAATAGTGCGCTGGCTGTTTAGTTGCGGTATTTTAAAATCAGCTATCTTAATTATTTGAGCGGTATCAGTTGTTTGCGCCTGCAAATTTGAATTAATTGCAAACAGTATAAATGCGAAAAGAGTAATACGGCAAAAGTTAAGTTTGATCATAATCAAATATATTAAAAACTTCTTTGAGGCAAATTGGGGGTCAGCAACTTATCATTCATCCATACAAAACCATCATTCACCGATACATTAATTATTATAAATAGCGCTTTTTGCAATTTTACGATAATATCAATGTAGCAGATGTAGAGGTGAGGTGGATAAGAGGTAGATTGTTTAAATGGTTATGGGCGTCCCGGCAAAACCGGGACGTTTTTTTAGCGACTTATGCAACTAACCTGTTATTCAGCTATATTTAACTGCTATTGGCGTTTACTATTTTAAATAATGCTTCGTTCAAAGGTCACCACTTTTTTTATTCATGCTGCTGGCTGGCTGGTGTTCCTCGGGTTTCCGCTGCTGTTCATGAACCGTACCCAGGATAGTAGCAGCAGCACTTACTTTATTGTTTTTTCGCCATACTACTGGCTTTTTTGCGCTACCTATATGGTGCTGTTTTATTTAAACGCATGGTATTTGGTACCCCGGTTTGTATTTAAAAAAAGATACATATACTACGGCATAATAGTATTGGCACTGTTAATTTGCGTTTATTTTCTTCGCCCGTTTGATAATTTATTGGGGCACAATTTGCGCCAGGGAGTTAAGCCTAAACCAACGGTAACTGCCGATGCCGCAATTTTACAGGATACCCTTGCACCTGATGGTAAAAACTTACCATTTGGCCCGTTACCGCACCAGGATATGCGCATGCAGGACCCTCGTTTTAAACCAGCCGCTGCCCATCCGTCTTTAAATATTGATATGGTGGGTTTGTTCCTGTTTATAATGATAATGGGGTTAAGCATAGCAGTAAGCACCGTGCAAAAATGGCAGCTCACCGAGCAAAAAATGATAAAAGCCGAAGCTGAAAAGGCGCAGGCCGAACTTTCATTTTTAAAGGCACAGATAAACCCCCATTTCCTGTTCAATACCCTAAATAATATTTACGCGCTTTCGGTTACGGATAGTAAGCATACTTCCGAAAGTATTATGAAGCTGTCTAATATTATGCGGTACGTTACCGATGAGGTTACCGAAAACCAGGTATCGCTGCAAAGCGAAGTGGGTTGCATTAATGATTATATTGACCTGCAACGCCTGCGTTTAGGTAAAAAAACAAAATTAACGTTTGATGTATCGGGCAATATAGGGCATAAAAAAATTGCCCCACTTGTGTTAATGACCTTTATTGAAAACGTATTTAAATATGGTATCAGCAAGCACGAAGCAGCAGAAATTAATATCCGGCTGGAAGGCGGCGAGGATAACATTGTTTTCTTTTGCCAGAATACCATATTTGAAAATGGTACACCGGCAAACCGGGCGGGCGGCATAGGTATTGCCAACACCCGCCAGCGTTTAGAGCATATATATCCGGGTAAGCATACACTGGATATCAGCACGCAAAATAATTTGTTTATCGTAAATTTAATTATCAATTGTTAAAACCTTAACCCTTTAATATGCAGTTAAAATGTGTTGCTATTGATGATGAGCCATTGGCTTTAGAGTTGATGAAAAAGTATATCTCGGCGTTACCGGCACTGCAACTGGTACACACGTTTGAAGATGCCATAACCGGGGCGGAGTTTTTAAAAAAGAATAAAATAGACCTGCTGTTTATTGATATCAATATGCCCGATATTTCGGGCGTGGACCTTGTACGCGCATTGGCAGATAAACCGATGATTGTATTTACTACAGCGTATAAAAACTATGCATTTGAAGGTTTTGAACTTCAGGCAATTGATTATGTATTAAAACCTATTGACCAAAAACGCTTTGCTGCCGCAGTTAATAAAGCCATAGAATACGCTGAATATAAAAATGCCGAAAAAAGCGTGGTTGAAGAAAGCCTTTATGTACACTCTGAATACCGCACTATAAAAATAAACGTGCATGAAATTGAATATATTGA
>Ga0207153_1068_pt1 | contig 22406 bp, 12 predicted proteins | sample Alteio_BWMinHeat_27_FD_153580 | JGI IMG/M metagenome (GOLD analysis project Ga0207153, IMG submission 153580) | Enriched cells from forest soil in Barre Woods Harvard Forest LTER site, Petersham, Massachusetts, United States -... | ecosystem: Environmental > Terrestrial > Soil > Temperate forest >...
GCGTTTACTTGTACGATTATGATGATAAGCAATATATTGATTTTTCGTCGGGATTGATTTGTGTAAATATTGGTCATGGCAATCAGCGGGTAACTGATGCCGTGGTTGCGCAAATGCAGCAAGTGAGCTATGTTACGCCCGGTTGCGTTACTAAAGCACGCGGGGATTTAGGCAAAAAACTGGCTGAAATTACTCCGGGTAACCTAACCAAAACTTTGTTCACCGTTTGCGGTGCTACTGCTATTGAAAATGCCATTAAGCTTGCCCGTTTATACACCGGCAGGCATAAAATAATCGCGCGTTACAGAGCGTTCCATGGCTCATCTTATGGGGCAATGACCGCAGGGGGTGATCCGCGTAAACTGGCATCCGACTCGCAACAAGCGCCAAATATTGTGCATGTAGAGGACCCGTATTGCTACCGTTGCCCGTGGGGAAAAGAAATTACTACCTGCAACCGTGAATGTGTTAGTCATATTGAACGGGTAATAGAATTTGAAGGTCCGGAAAATGTGGCGGCAATCATTATGGAAGGCGAAAGCGGTTCATCCGGTTGCATTAAATATCCGCCTGATTACTTACTAAAAGTGCGTGCCTTATGCGATAAACATGGGATCCTGTTAATTGCCGACGAAGTAATGAGCGGTTTTGGCCGCACAGGTGAATGGTTTGGTGTTGATGTGCACGGCATAGTACCGGATATGATCGCGACAGCAAAGGGAATTACTGCGGGCTACTTGCCGTTAGGAGCATTGATAGTGTCTGATAAAATTGCGGCGCATTATGATGATAGACCATTGATGCTGGGACTAACCTATTCTGCTCACCCGGTAACGTGCGCGGCTGGTGTTGAAGTATTAAAGATCTATGAAGACGAACATTTAATTGAGAATGCCCGTGAAATGGGTAAATATATCGAGCAAAAGGTAGAGGAAATGAAAGCCATTCATCCAAGTATTGGTGATTTCAGGAATACCGGATTATTAGGTTGTATCGAACTGGTGAAAAACCGCGACACCAAAGAGCCAATGGCTCCATTCAACGCCAAACCTGACGAAATGGTAATCATGAATAAAGTTGCCGGTAAAATCAAAGAATTAGGCATGTATGCTTTTGTGCGTTGGAACTATGTTTTTATTGCTCCGCCGCTGTCTATCACTAAAGAACAAGTTGATGAGGGCTTAGCAATTATTTCGGAAGCTTTGCGCATCGCTGATGAATCGTATATTAGGGTTAATTAGTGAATGAGCGATTGAGTGAATTGGCGAATGGCAAAATATAAATAAATGCAAAAACAAACTGATAGCACGCTTTACAGCGAGGACCTTGCGCCTATCCCGTTAAACAAACGGACATGGGGCACCTGGAACTATGCTGCATTGTGGATCAGTATGAGTTTATGCATCCCAACTTATATGCTGGCCAGTTCATTGATACAGGGCGGTATGAACTGGTGGCAATCTATTTTAACGATATTATTAGGCAATAGTATTGTACTAATACCAATGATATTGAATGGCAGGGCAGGTGCAAAATACGGTATCCCGTTCCCTGTTTTTGCAAGAGCGAGCTTTGGTGTTAGGGGTGCAAATATTCCTGCCATGCTACGTGCGGTTATTGCCTGTGGATGGTTCGGTATACAAACATGGATAGGCGGTTTTGCTTTGTATCAAATGGTGAAACTGTGGATTCCTGATATTGATTCGTTTCCGCAGATATTCCCGGCATCATGGTCATTGCAAACCGGGCCTGCTTTAATGTTCTTTTTGTTTTGGCTGCTGAATATGTACGTGGTGCATTTGGGTGTGGATAGCATTAAAAAGTTATTGGTATTTAAAGCATTTTTTCTGCCTGCGGCTGCTTTGGCATTGTTAGGCTGGGCCATATCTGCAGGGCATGGTTTAGGGCCGATACTTTCGCAGCCATCAAAGTTTAAATCTACATCAGAATTCTGGACATTCTTTTTCCCATCGCTAACCGGTATGGTTGGTTTTTGGGCCACATTATCGTTAAACATTCCTGATTTTACACGCTATGCCAAAAGCCAGCGGGCGCAGGTAATGGGGCAGGCTATCGGTTTGCCAACCTCTATGACTTTGTTTTCGTTCATAGGCGTGGTAGTAACGTCAGCTACGTTTATCATCTACGGGCAAACCATATGGGATCCGGTAGTACTGGCGGGGAAATTCGATAGTAAGCTATTGGTGAGCATAGCCATGATCGCAGTAGCGTTATCAACTTTGGCAACAAACATCGCGGCAAATATTGTAAGTCCGGCGAATGATTTTGCAAACTTATCGCCATCAAAAATTAATTTTAAAACCGGCGGATATATCACCGGAGTTATCGGCATATTGATTTTTCCATGGAAGTTAATCGCTGATCCTTCAGGTTATATTTTTACATGGCTGGTTGGCTATTCGGGCTTGCTTGGGCCAATTGGCGGTATCATGATAGCCGATTATTATTTTATCCGCAGGCAGCAGCTAAACGTTACCGCGCTGTATCATCAAAAAGGAATTTATACGTTTAATAACGGGTTTAACCGGATGGCTGTTTACGCTTTGTTGTTGGGGATTCTGCCAAATATCCCGGGATTCCTAACTATTACTGGTATCATAAGCAAAGAGGCAGCGTGGCCATGGTTGGTTGATCTTTACAGCTATGCATGGTTTGTTGGTTTCTTTATTTCCGGGTTAACTTACCTGGCTATGATGCAAAGCCAGCGCGCTGCAATTAACAAACATTTAAGTATTGAGGAAGGAGAGTTGAATGTCAGTATTAATTAAAAACGGCAGGGTTGTTACGGGCAATAGCGACAGCATTGCCGATATATATATTGAGGGCGAAACTATCAAAGCCATTGGTGAAAACCTGCAAGTAAAAGCTGATGAAGAAATAGACGCGACCGGCTTGTTGGTTATGCCCGGCGGTATTGACCCGCATGTGCACCTGGCTATGCCTTTTATGGGCACGTTCAGCAGCGACGATTATGAAACCGGTACCCGTGCCGCATTACATGGAGGAACCACAACCGTTATCGACTTTGTGTTACAAACCCAGGGTGATAGCTTAAAAAATGCTTTAACCGACTGGCAATCGCGCGCTACAGGAACTGCGGTTGGTGATTATAGCTTCCACATGGCAGTTACCGATTTTAACGACGATACGAAAGCCGAGATAAGCCAAATGATCAATGAGGAAGGTATTACATCCTTTAAAACTTTCATGGCTTACAAAGGCGCGCTGATGATTGACGACCGCCAGATGATCGGGTTGATGCAAGAAGTTAAGAAACAGGGGGGTATGGTTACTACGCATGCTACCAATGGCGATATGATAGATTTTTTGGTGGCTAAACATAAAACCGAAGGGAAATTATCGCCGTTATATCATTACCTATCGCAACCCGAAGTTACCGAAGCGGAAGCATCAGGCAGGTTCGCGCACATGGCAGGATACACCGGTTGCCCCGCATATATTGTGCACATGACTTGCGAGGGCGCTGTAAATGCTATACGCGATGCCGGTAAAAAGAATAAGCAGGTATTTGGTGAAACCTGTATCCAGTACTTAATATTAGATGCTTCATTATATGAGCAAGATTTTGAAGGAGCTAAATGGGTGATGAGCCCGCCGCTGCGCCAGAAAAAAGACCAGGAGTCGTTATGGGCGGCTATCAACCAGGGTTTATTGCAGGTTGTAGCTACCGACCATTGCCCGTTTATGTGGGAGCAAAAGCTGATGGGTAAAAACGATTTTTCAAAAATACCAAACGGTCACCCGGCAATTGAAAACAGGGTGGAGCTGCTATTTTCGGAAGGCGTAAATAAAGGGAAAATTACCCTGCAAAAATTTGTAGAAGTAAGCAGCACCAATGCCGCAAAACTGTTTGGTATGTTCCCACGAAAAGGAACTTTGGCAGTAGGCTCGGATGCGGATGTTTTATTGTTTGACCCAAATGAAAAGCATACACTATCCGCTAAAACGCACCACATGAATGTTGATTATTCCGGCTACGAAGGCTGGGAACTTACCGGTAAGGTAAAAACAGTTTTGCTGAGAGGAAAAGTAGCTATTGATAATGGGGAGTGTAAAGCAGAAAAAGGGAATGGGAAATTTATTAAGAGGAATAAAGTGACAGGGATTATTTAATAATTGCTAATGAAACGATCAACAGTACTCGTTTTTTTTCTTATTTATTGCTTACTAACAGCTAAAGCGCAGGAATCCTATTTGGGCAAAACCCAAAAGGAGATAAAAAATATACTTTATCAAAATAACTATGTGTTGTTGGGTAATGTGGTGCCATTAGGAGATGCCATACAAATGAACTTTGGTTATTTTGATACCAGTAAATCTGGCGATTATGATAAAAACCATGCTAAAATAAATGACATACCTGATAACACTACGCCTACCGCAACGCTATCATGCATTATGGAACATGATACCTGTGTAAAATATATAGTAGGATATATGCCCGAAAACGTGCCGAAGATTTTAGAATATTTAAATAAGAAGTATAAAAAAACATATAATAATCACTGGGTAGATCAGAAAGGGTTATACGAGGCCGGAGCTTATAAAATAGGTGAAGCTTTCGCAATAGAATTTACGAAAATTGATAATAACTGAACTACCGTTAACGCAACAACATATGCCAAGAATCATCAAATCAGGATTAATACAGATGAGCCTGCCTAAAACAGAAGGCGAGGGGACTATACCGGAAATTATGGATGCTATGCTGCAAAAGCATATCCCCTATATTGAGAAAGCGGGTAAACAAGGCGTGCAGATATTATGCCTGCAGGAGATATTTACCACGCCATATTTCTGTCCGGGACAAGACCCTAAATGGTACGCTTCGGCAGAAGCAGTTCCCGGTCCCACCACCGACCTGATGGCCGAATACGCCAAAAAATACAACATGGTTATTATTGTGCCTATTTATGAAAAAGAGCAGGCAGGTGTGTTATATAATACCGCCGCGGTTATTGATGCCGACGGTACTTATTTAGGTAAATACCGCAAAAACCATATCCCCCAAACTAATGGATTTTGGGAAAAGTTTTTCTTTAAGCCCGGTAATTTGGGTTACCCTGTTTTCCAAACAAAATATGCTAAAGTGGGGGTTTATATTTGCTATGACCGCCACTTCCCGGATGGTGCACGCTGCCTGGGATTAAACGGTGCGGAGATAGTTTATAATCCATCGGCTACTGTAGCCGGTTTATCGCAATACCTGTGGAAACTGGAGCAGCCAGCACATGCGGCGGCAAACGGTTATTTTATGGGTTGCATTAACCGTGTTGGCGAAGAAAAACCATGGAACCTGGGTAAGTTTTATGGCACATCCTATTTCGTTGATCCGCGCGGGCAGATTTTCGCGCAGGCATCGGAAGATAAAGATGAGTTATTGATATCTGAATTTGATTTGGATATGATTGATGAAGTACGCAGCACCTGGCAGTTTTTTAGGGATAGAAGGCCGGAAACTTATGGGGTGCTGACGGAAATATAAAAGAATATCCACGGCATTGAGGCGACAACTCACCCCAGCAACGCTACGCTGGCCGACCCTCTCTTCCGCAAGCGGAAAAGAGGGTTGTAGTCTATTAAAGAAAATAAAACCCTCTTTTCGCCATAGGCGAAGAGAGGGTGGACGAGCGAAGCAAAGTCCGGGTGAGTAATAGCGAAGCGAACAGATGAAAATTCCTATTTTGTGAATAATTAAAAAATACATGTCCATAACCAACTACCGGCTTACATCAGAACAATACGAGGAGAACTTCTCGGATATACATCCGCCGTTTGAGAACCTGACGGCTGCATTGGTGGAAGCTAACCGCTGTATATTTTGTTATGATGCGCCATGCATGAAATCGTGCCCAACGAGCATTGATGTGCCTAAGTTTATTAAACAGATAGCTACGGAAAATATTAAAGGATCGGCTCATACTATATTCTCATCCAATATAATGGGTGGCGGCTGCTCAAAGGTTTGCCCGGTTGAAAAGTTATGTGAGGGCGCTTGTGTGTATAATTTGATGGAGGAAGAGCCTATTCAGATTGCAAGGTTACAGCGCTATTCGACAGATAAAGCTATCAAAGAAAAATGGCCATTGTTTACCCGCAAGCCATCAAACGGAAAACGGGTTGCTATTGTTGGCGCTGGTCCTGCCGGATTATCATGTGCACACGTACTATCCCGTGAAGGTGTGGATGTCACCATTTATGAAAAGGAAGCAAAAGGCGGTGGTTTAATGATCTACGGCATTGCTGCCTATAAAGTGACGCCTGAATTTTGCGAAGATGAAGTAAATTATATCCTGTCGTTAGGCGGAATAGAAATAAAGTATAACCAGGAATTAGGCGCTAATATTTCTATTACCGAATTGCAAAGCCAATACGATGCCGTGTATATCGGAATAGGCGTCGGCCTTGCCCGGCATTTAGAAATTCCCGGCGAGCATTTGGAAGGTGTGGAAGACGCGATCAGCTTTATTTATGAATTGCGAAGCAAACCGTTCAGTGAAGTTAGGGTAGGAGATAATGTTGCCGTAATAGGTATGGGTATGACGGCTATCGACGCTGCTACTCAAGCTAAGCGTCTTGGCGCTAAACAGGTAACAATGGTTTATCGCCGCACCGAAGCGGAAATGCCTTGTACAGAAACAGAATTAAATATAGCCAAACTGGACGGCTGCAATATTATCTGGCTGGCATCACCTGCCGAAATTTTGGGCGAAGACGGGAAGGTTACTCAACTAATTTGCAATCTAATGGCTTTAGGCGAACCTGATGCAAGCGGTCGTCGGTCGCCAATTGAAACAGGTGAAACTATTATATTGGATGTTGATATGGTGATAAAAGCAGCGGGCCAAATGCCGTATGAAATGCTTGTAAACGAAAGCAACCTGCAAAACAAATACGGTAAAATTACCACCGATGAGGATGGCGTAACTAATATAGCAGGCGTATTTGCCGGCGGCGATTGCGTAAACGGCGGCAAAGAAGTAGTGGACGCTGTACAAGCCGGGAAGGATGGAGCGAGGGGTATTTTAGAATTTTTACAAATGGGTCGATAGTCCATGGTTCATAGTCGATAGTGGCTATGGACTATAGACTATCGACCATGGACTTTAAAACTATGGCCGATATATCAGCAGATTTTTTAGGAATTAAATCACCCAACCCGTTTTGGCTGGCAAGCGCCCCGCCTACGGACAAGGCTTATAATGTGCTACGTGCGCTGGAAGCAGGCTGGGGTGGCGTGGTCTGGAAAACTTTAGGCTCGCAGGTGAAAAATGTATCATCACGCTATTCGGCGGTTGACTACCACGGCAGCCGGGTAATGGGTTTTAATAATATCGAGCTGATATCTGACAGACCGCTGGCCATCAATCTGCAGGAGATAAAAGAAGTATTGAAAGAATTTCCTGATCGCGCGATGATCGTTTCTTTGATGGCAGATAACTCCCGCGAAAGCTGGCACGAACTCATTAAACAAGTTGAAGATACCGGCGCGCATGGCCTGGAATTAAACTTTGGCTGTCCGCATGGAATGACTGAACGTGGCATGGGCGCCGCGGTAGGCCAAGACCCTGAAATTGCCAAAATGGTGGTAGAATGGGTAATGGAAATAGCTACCATACCTGTTATTACTAAATTAACCCCTAATGTACATTCGGTAGTACCAACCGGTTTAGCATCAATTGCGGGTGGTACGGATGCGTTGTCATTGATAAATACCATTCAATCCGTTACAGGTATTGATTTGGACAGTTTTATCCCTAATCCAAATGTCGGCGGTAAGTCTGCTTTTGGCGGTTATTGTGGTCCTGCGGTAAAACCTATTGCTTTAAAAATGTTGGCTACTATCAGCCAAAATCAAATTACTAATAAAGTGCCTATCTCCGGTATTGGCGGTGTCAGTACATGGAAAGATGCTGTAGAATTTATGCTGTTAGGCGCGTCAAACGTACAGGTATGTACCGAGGTAATGAAGCATGGCTTCCGAATAATTGAAGATATGTGCGAAGGTTTAAGCTACTGGATGGATGATAAAGGCTTTAAAAAGCTGGATGATTTTATCGGGAAGTCTGTACCAACGTTAACCAATTGGGAGGACCTTGATATAAACTACCACGTTATTGCCAACATTAACCAGGATAAATGTGTGCATTGTGGCTTATGCTATATAGCTTGCGAAGATACCTCGCATCAATCCATCAATTTAGATTACGGCAAGCCTTATAACAAATACACTATTAAAGAAGAAGAATGCGTAGGCTGTAACCTATGTGCGCTGGTTTGCCCTGTTGATAGTTGCATTACCATGGTTGAGCACCGCAAAGGCCCGGACTATTTGAACTGGAAGGATTTTCAACGTTTGGGATTGCCGTTGAATGATCATTAATCTTTAATTGTTTGTCCTGGTATTGTCTCACCTTTGTCCCTTCCCCCGGCGAACTTTGCGGAGGATTTACACAAAGAAGCACAAAGCTTGAGTTATTCAAAAAAAACCGCATAATGCAAACGTTCCCGTAGAATAATGTCGGCACGGCAATTATTTTTTGATATTAAAGTGATAACTTACCAATAAAATTATCCAATGTTAAATAGCCTCAAACCATAACTTGGGTTTTGATAAATAATTAATTGCTTTATTTGTAATAATATTACCCCTGTATGCGGATCTTTAGGTTTTTGTTTTTACTTTTTATTCCGTGCATTGCATTATCATCTGCAAAAACAGATAGCCTGTTTGATCAGCTGAACCGCGAATTAAATAATAAGGGAAACTACGATCATTTAAAAGAGCAACATATTTTAAAGCTCAAGCAGGGTTTAAAAAATACATCATCGCAAAACCTGCAGGCTCAGTTTAGCTTTTGTGCAAAATTGTATGACGAGTACAAATCATACCAATATGATTCTGCTTATATATATGCCATTAAGCTACAAAGCATTAGCCATTCGTTAAATGACGAAGCCAAATACGATTACAGTAAAATAAAGATTGGCTTTATCCTGCTTTCATCCGGGATGTTTAAAGAAACCTTTGACAACCTTAGAGGCATCAATGTGCGATCGCTGGATGATAGCGTAAAAATTGAATACTATTCGTTAATGACGCGTGCCTACTATGATTTAGGCAACTATGATAACAATAAGTATTACACGGTTGATTATAACACGCTCGCCAATAAATATATTGATTCGGCTATAGCTATCAGCAAGCCGGGCTCATATGATAATATTTATCTTACGGGGTATAAGAAGCTAAAGAATGGTCATATACAGGATGCTGTAGTTGATTTTATTAACCTGTTAGATCATCATAAGCTTACTATGCACCAGGTGGCTATAGTAACCTCAACGCTGGGTAATATTTATGATGATACCAACAATGATAAGCGTACCGACCTGCTCATACAGGCCACTATTGCCGATATAAAAACATCTACCAAGGAGACACTCGCTCTTTTTTGGTTGGCGCAACTGCTACATAAGCAAGGCGATATCAAAAACGCTTATATGTATTTGCAGGCAGCCATGGATGATGCCGATTTTTACGGAGCGCGCCAACGCAAGATACAGATAGGATCATTATTACCGGTTGTAGCTGCCGAAAAGCTTAATGACAGCGAAAGAGCAAAGACCCGTTTCCTGATATACCTGGGTATAATTACTACGCTGGCTTTATTGGTTATTGTTATTTCAATACAGTTATTTAAGCAGCTAAATAAGCTGAAAACTAAAGAGAAGATAATTGACGATAAAAATATTCTGCTCGAAAAGATAAACCAGCAGCTTACCGAGGGTACAAAAATTAAGGAAGAGTATATAGGTTACTTTTTTGATGTAATATCAGGGTACATATTGCAACTAGAGAAATTGAAGCGGGGGATTGATATGAAGCTCACCATCAAAAAATATGATGATGTTAAGATCATTATCGATAAGATCAATATTAAAAAAGATCGTGACAACCTATTCTACACATTTGACCACGTATTCATTAAAATATTCCCCCATTTTATAGCCGACTTTAACGCCTTGTTCCATAAGGAAGACCAGATATGGCCCAAAGAGGGTGAAGTGCTAACTACCGATCTTCGGATATTCGCTTTGATAAGAATGGGGATATCTGATACAGAAACAATTGCCAAAATACTGGAGTATTCAGAAAAAACCATATACGTTTATAAAATGCGTATGAAAGCTAAAGCGATAGTCTCCGGTGATCAGTTCGATCATGATATCATGGCTATTAAATCTGTTGACGGCAAGTAACGACTGTCGTGACCTCGCTTATTAAGCTATGGGAACTAACCAATAGAAATGTCATTTCGACCGAGGTACGAGGAGAAATCTATACATAAGCATCATCCAACATATCCATGTATAGATCTCTCACTATCGTTCGAGATGACCGCTTAATTTAATAACATTGCCCTACGAATCATATTAGGCTCATAGCTTTAAACTCTCTAAGAAAGCTAATGGCCAGGAAATATCAATACAATACTTCAGAATTTACCCGGCACAGGTTAGCAGCATTGCAAAATTCATAAAAACGGTGTTTGTAAGTCAACCTAAATTGCCGATTTAATAAATATCCTATTAAATAACAGGAAATTTCATTTAAATTTTTTCTGAGACATGTATTTTTAAATATTTGATTATTAATTAGTTAAAAAAATAAAATAGCGATTTTATTTAAATTTTTTCTATATAAATAGGTTACCGCATTTTCTTCGTACAAATTTGTATTGTTATTAGTTTGTTACAAAACAGTTAACCATCTGTTATAACTAATAACAGTATAAACCAATTATAAAATAGTTTTCAGGATACGTATAACATTGCAGTTTACTGCAAAATATGGCTAACTAACACAGCGATTGTGTTACGCTATTATCATACTTAACGCAATTATTAAACTTAACTTATAAACCATAATATATGTAAAAACTATACACCCCAACAGGATTACAACCAATTGATCCACCCCAAACCAAAATTATTTTACAATAAAGCTTTAACTATCAATTAACCAATTAACCAAGCTTTAGCTATCTAATAGAATTATTATATGAGAAAAATTTATTTAAAACAGTATTTGCTTATCTGTGCATTTTTAATGATATCAGGGATGTCATTTGCACAGTCCTTCAGCATTACAGGTAAAATTGTTGATGAAACCAATCAACCTATCCCTGGCGCTGTGGTTGCAATAAAAGGAACCCAAAAAGGCGCTCCGGCAGATGTGAATGGAAATTTCAAACTAACAAGCATCCCTGCAGGTGCAATAACCTTGCGCGTAACGTTTGTGGGTTACACATCAATTGAAAAAATATTAAATGTAACAGGTAATACCATTGTTGATTTTAACATGATACCTGAATCAAAAAGCCTGAACGAAGTTGTTGTTATTGGTTATGGTACCGAAAGAAAAAAGGACCTTACCGGATCAATTTCTACAGTTACCGAAAAAGATTTTAATACTGGCGCCATTACCACGCCCGAGCAATTGATCCAGGGAAAAGTTCCGGGTGTATCTATTACATCAAACAGCGGTGCGCCGGGAGCTGGTAGCACAATTACCATTCGTGGCGGTGCTTCCTTAAACGGAGGTAATGATCCGCTTATCGTATTAGACGGTGTTCCATTAGCACCTGACGCAATTGGTGGTGTATCAAACCCTTTAGATCTGATCAATCCTAATGATATAGCATCATTTTCTATTTTGAAGGATGCTTCTGCATCTGCTATTTATGGTAACAGAGCATCAAACGGTGTAATTTTAATAACTACTAAAAAAGGCCAGGCAGGTGCACCGGTAATTAACTTTAGCACACAGGTTTCAGCCGCAACTATACCGAAAGAGATCTCTGTACTTTCAGCAAGCCAGTTTCGTGATTACGTAAATGCAAATGGCTCAGCAGCACAAAAAGCGGTAATGGGTACTTCCAGCACCGATTGGCAGAAAGAGATATTCAGAACTGCAATAAGCAACGATAATAACTTAAGTATTGCGGGTACTGCAGGTAAGCTGCCTTACCGTGTATCAGTTGGGTATAATGATCAAAACGGTATTTTAAAAACCACCGATCTGAATCGCTATTCAACCAATATTAACTTAAGCCCAAGCTTCTTTACTAATCATTTAAAAGTTAATTTTAATATTATCGGCACACGGGTAGACCAACGTTTTGCCAATAATGAAAGCGGTATTGTAGGCGATGCTGTTACCTTTGATCCTACACAGCCTGTAAGATCGGGCGCTGCTTTGTATGCTCCTTACGGAGGTTACTGGCAATGGACCGATCCCAGCTCACAAAACGGACTTAAACAAAATACTCCGGGCAACCCGGTTGCTTTGTTAGAACAAACTAACGATCATAGCACTGTTTACAGGGGTATTGCCAGTTTAAACCTGGACTATAAGTTTCATTTCTTCCCTGATTTGCATGCCAATGTAAACTTAGGTTATGATGAATCAAAAAGTAGCGGCAGCACAACCATTCCTCCAAATGCTGCTTCAAATTATTTAACCGCGGCGGCTGCAAACGGTACGCTATACAGTGGTAGCTATAATCCGTACAAGAACGAACAGCAAAATGAACTTTTTGAAGGCTATTTTAGTTACAGTAAAGACATAAAAAGCATAAAAAGCCATTTTGACGCTGTAGCAGGTTATTCAATACAGGATTTTAAAACTACAACTTCTAATGGCCTTTTCAGTGCTGTTAATAGTTCAGGTACTACGCTGTTTTATACCTCGACGTTCACTAACGGTTTGATAAATCCTAACTCGGCTAATAATTATAATAATTACCAGTTTTTAGTTAACGAGTACATATTAACATCGTTTTATGGAAGGTTAAACTATAACTATGATGAGAAATATTATTTAACAGGTTCTGTACGTAGTGATAACTCGACAAAGTTTGCTCCGGGCACACGTACCGGTACATTCCCGTCAGCTGCTTTAGCATGGAAAATTAATAATGAGGATTTCCTTAAAGGTAACCAAACGCTTTCAACCCTTAAACTACGTATAGAGTATGGTGTTACCGGTAATCAGCAAGGCATTGCAGATTATGATTACTTATCACAATACAGCATAAGTAACAGTACCGCGTTATACCAATTTGGTAATACCTATTACAACTTAGCCCGCCCCGGCGCTTATTTCCCGGGCAGAACATGGGAAACAACTGATGCCTCGAACATTGGCATAGATTACGGATTTATAAATAACCGTATCACCGGTTCGGTAGATTACTATTTAAACAAAACCAAAAACATGCTGGCAAATATAGGCCAGGCTGCAGGAACTAACTTTAGCAACCAAATTGTTGGAAACGTTGGTAACATGCAAAATACCGGTTTAGAGTTTAATATTACCGGTAATATTATAGAAACTAAAGATGTAAGCTGGACAGCCAATTTCAATGTTTCATTTAATACCAATAAAATTACCAACTTAACTTCTGTAGCACAATTAACCGGCATTTCCGGCGGTACAGGTAACTACGTAAACGTTGACCAGGTAGGTTATTCGCGAAATTCATTTAATGTTTATCAGCAAGTTTACGGAGCCAACGGAAAACCACTTGATGGCGTATTTGTAGATAGAAATGGTGATGGATCAATAACAAGCGCCGACCGTTACAACGATCATAGCCCTGACCCGAAACAAATTTTTGGATTTAGCTCTGATTTCAGGTATTACAAATGGAACTTTGGTTTTGTGGCGCGTGCTAACTTAGGTAACTATGTGTACAATAACGTTGCTTCGGCAACCGGTACTCAGCGTAACATCCTTAACCCAATTGGTAACCTTAACAATGGGTCAACTGATGTTTTGACAAGCGGGTTAAACGGAAACGGAAGTAATGACCTTGTATCTGATTACTATATACAAAATGGATCTTTCCTGAGAATGGATAATATGCACATAGGATATAACGTAGGTACAATATTACACGGGCATGCTGATTTAAGGATTAGTGCAAATGCGCAAAACGTGTTTGTTATCACCAAGTATAAAGGCCTTGATCCGGAAATTACCTACACGGGTACTGATGGTAAGGCAGGTGTAGATAATAACTTTTATCCGCGACCAAGAACATTTGTATTGGGTGTGAATTTAGGTTTAAAATAATTCGAGATTGATTACTATAAAAGAATTAATAATGAAAAGAAATTCAATTAAAATATTGTTAATCACCGCTTTATTAACCGGTAGTTTAACATCATGTGATAAGAACAAGATTCTTGCACCTAATTACGAGCTAACCTCACAACAGGTGCTTAGCACAGTTAACGGCTATACACAAAGTCTTGCCAAGGTTTACGCGGCATTTGCGTTAACCGGTAACCAGGGCCCGGCAGGTAGTGCAGACATCCAGGGAATTGATGAAGGTACTTCAGATTTTTTCCGCCTTTACTGGTACGCACAGGAGCTAACTACAGACGAAGCAGTATTAGCCTGGGGCGACCCGGGTGTGCCTGACATGCATAACATGACCTGGTCTTCATCAAACGTTATACTATTGGGTTTGTATGAGCGCTGCTTGTATCAAATTACTTTATGTAACCAGTTTATCATCCAGTCTACCGATGCGCAATTAGCCGCCCACGGTATTACGGGAAGTGATGCTACTACAGTTCGTAGCTATCGTGCTGAAGCAAGATTTTTAAGGGCGTACCAATATGCTAACTTAATGGATTTATTTGCAAGGCCACCGTTTACTACAGATGCAGATGCTATTGGATCTGTTGTGCCTCCGCAAACAACACGTGCAGCGTTGTTCACTTATATTGAAAGCGAATTAAAAGCCATTGACCCTTTGATGGTTGCTCCACAGAAAAACCAATATGGCCGTGCTGATGAGGCAGCTGTTTGGGCATTACTGGCACGCATTTACTTAAATGCACAGGTGTATACAGGTACAGCAAGATATGCCGATGCGATAACTTACGCGTCAAAGGTGATTGGTGTTAGCGGATATTCCCTTATCGCTAATTATGACAACCTTTTCCTTGCCGATAACAATCTTAATACAACTGAAAATATATTTTCGATAGAGTATGACGGAAATAACCTGCAAGGTTATGGCGGTACTACATTTATGACACATGCACCGGTTGGCGGTTCAATGCCTGCGAATTTATTTGGCCTTTCAGGTGGCTGGGCAGGTGCAAGAACAACCAGTAACTTAATCAACCTTTTCCCAACACCGGCAACAACAGACGCAACAAATTTCCCGAATAACGGAAATGCTGATAAACGTGCAGAGTTTTGGTACCCGGGTCAAAATTTGACCATTAATGATGTTACTGCCTTTACTGATGGTATAGCAGTAAATAAATGGAGGAATGTGACTACCTCAGGCGCACAAGGATCAAACGTAAACTACTCTGATGTTGACGAACCTATATTCCGTTTACCGGAAATGTATTTGATCTATGCTGAATCAGTGCTTCGTGGCGGAACAGGGGGCGATGCAACTACCGCGCTTGGCTACATCAACAAGATCCGTACACGTGCTTATGGTGGCAGTTTAGCAGGAAATATAACTTCAGGACAGTTAACTACGCAGTTTATACTTGATGAAAGGGGCCGTGAATTATATTGGGAAGGTTTCCGCCGTACAGATTTGATAAGGTATGGTTTATACACAAGCAGTACTTATGTATGGCCATTTAAAGGTGGTGCAAAAGCAGGTACAGGAGTAGGTGACTTCAGGAATATTTTCCCGATACCTGACCAGGATAGGGCGGTTAATCCAAACCTTACTCAAAATCCCGGCTATTAATCATATCAACTATAAATTGAAATTCAATAGAAAATATTATATGAAAACAATTTTAACAAGACTCCTGGTATTAAGCAGCATAGCGCTGCTTATACTTCAAGGCTGCAAAAAAAGTGATGTGCTGGTAACCGCTAATAGTGGTCAGGCCGGGGCACTTAGATCATCATCGACAACGCTGGTATTGAAAAAAGCAAGCCTTAACGATACAACTAAAGTAATTAACTTTGCCTTTACGCAGGCTAATTATGGTTATAGTGGTGCATCTGTAACCAATACACTTCAGATTGATAAGGCCGGAGATAACTGGGCAAACCCAATATCATCAACCCTGGCTGCTAAAGTACTTTCACAAGGTTATAACACAGCTGATTTTAATAATTTGCTTTTAAAGCTTGGCTTGGTAGGAGGTACTTCAGCTTCAATTAATGTTCGTATTTCACAGTCAATATCAACCAGTGTTACACCTATTTATTCAAACATTGTTGCAATGACCGTAACACCATTTAATTTAACCTCATGGTTGTATTTGGTTGGCCAGTTTAATGGATATAGCACTACCGCTCCTGATAGTTTATTTTCAGCAACAAGCAATGGCATTTATACAGGTATTTTAAATGTTACTGCCGGAAACACCAGGTTTTTAGTGTTACCTGCTAAAAACTTTAATAATAAATACGCAACTGTTACCAACCCGCCAAGTGGCAACGCTACTTCACTTACTTATGCAACAGAATACGTTAGCAGCGGTGGCAATGATTTGTACGCGCCTGCAACACCGGGTTATTATTTTATAACATTGAATACAAATGCCAACACAATTTCGGTTGTGCCTGCAAACACCTATAGTGTTATTGGTGCAACTGCTGCAGATGCAGGTGGATATAGCATTGATGTTCCGTTAACAAAATATGTTAATGATGGAGTTACCGGTTGGCAAGCTATCGTTGCCTTTAGAGCAGGTGACTTTAAAATAAGACAAAATAACGACTGGACATATAGCTGGGGTACTGTAAGCCCTGCTGATGGTGTTACATTAACTGACAGTAATGGGGGTAATATTCCTATTACGGCAGGTAGTTACCAGGTATCATTTGGTATAGCCTCTTCTGCTATGGGTGCATCGGCCGGCAGCAGCTCACCGCCAAGCGTTACTGCACCTTATAAATTAGTAAAACAATAGCCTGTTAATAAAACAGTTTTGAACTATTAATAATACTAACCCGGTTATGCCGGGTTAGTATTATATACCTTTTTGCTTGTACTTCTTTTAAAATAGTATGCTATCTACAAATAATTGGTTCGTGAAGTTGAAGTTTTTTATATTTTTTTTAGCCTGCACAGGGATCCTGAAAACAGCTAATGCCCAGGAAAGCCCTGTAAAAAACATTGGTAAAGTTACCTGCGTTAGGATTGAAGACCAGGCCATTAATATTACTACCGATAATGCCTTTGCCCGCATAACTGTTTACAGTGCCAATGTTGTACGTGTGCGTATTGATAAGCATAAACTGGCTCCTGATTTTTCATACGCAGTTATCGCTCAACCACAAAAAACTAAAACAAGCATCACTCAAAATGCGCAGGAAATTAATATTGCCACCGACTCCTTAAAAGTGGTTATCAGAAAATCTCCTTTTGCAATTACCTTTTATAATAACAATGGCGATGTTATCAGCCAGGATGAAACAGGCTTAACTACCTCGTGGGTAAATGAATCGGTTACTACTTATAAACACATGCAGGAAGGCGAGCGCTTTATTGGCCTCGGCGAAAAAACCGGCGACCTTGATCGTAAAGGTAATGGCTATACCAACTGGAACACCGATTCCTTTGGATATTCAACCGGGCAGGACCCCATTTATTCAACCATCCCTTTTTACATCGGGATACATCACCATTTAAACTATGGTGTTTTCCTTGATAATACTTATCAAAGCGATTTTAACTTTGGTGCAAGTAATAACCGCTTTTCGTCTTTCGGCGCAAGGGGAGGCGAGATGAATTATTACTTCATCTATCATACACATATAGCCGATATTATTACCTCATACACCGCACTAACGGGCAGAATGAAAATGCCACCGCTATGGAGCTTAGGTTACCAGCAAAACCGTTACAGCTACTACCCGGAAACAGAAGTTTTCCGCATAGCACAAACCTTAAGAGAGAAAAAAATTCCTGCTGATGGTATCACACTTGATATTCATTACATGGATCATTATAAAGTATTTACCTGGGATAAGGACCGTTTCCCTGACCCTAAAGCCATGACCAACAAACTGAAGGACATGGGCTTTAAGCTTACCGTTATTGTTGACCCGGGAGTAAAGGAAGAGAAAGGCTACGGTGTTTACGACCGCGGATTTAAAGACAACATATTTATTAAATATCCTGACAGTACTAACTACACAGGCGAGGTTTGGCCGGGCTGGTGCAACTTCCCTGACTTTACCAACCCTAAGGGCCGCACATGGTGGGGAACTGAAATGAAAAAATACGGCGCAGATGGTGTTAGCGGTATCTGGAATGATATGAACGAGATTGCCACCTGGGGCCAAAAAATGCCCGACAATATTATATTTGATTATGATGGTAAAAAAGCATCGCACCTGGAAAGCCGCGATGTGTATGCCATGCAAATGGCAAGGGCAAGCTATGAAGGTGCAAAAGCCGCGTTTAATAAACGCCCGTTCATATTAACCCGCGCAGGCTATGCAGGCCTGCAACGTTATACCGCTATATGGACAGGTGATAACCGCTCTGAAGATAGTCACATGTTATTAGGTGTTCGTTTATTAAACAGCCTTGGTTTAAGCGGTGTGCCATTTACAGGAATGGATATTGGTGGCTTTACCGGCAACCCAACACAATCATTATATGCCCGCTGGATACAGATTGGTGCGTTTAACCCATATTTCCGTAACCATACGGCTGTTAATACAAAATCGTCAGAACCATGGACGTATGGCGAAGAGGTTTTAGAAATATCAAGAAACTACATCAACCTGCGTTACAAGCTGCTGCCTTATTTATATTCTACTTTTTATGAGGCGACGCAAAACGGCCACCCGGTAATGCGTTCGTTAGCTATTGATTACACGTTTGACAAAAATATTTATAATACTGAGTTTCAAAACCAGTATATGTTTGGCAGCTCATTTATGGTAGCGCCTTTTGAGGGCGATGCTAAGTTTGGTAAGATCTATTTCCCGGCAGGTAAATGGTATGACCTGTACACTGATAAAGCAGAGGATGCCGGACAAGAGCAGTTAACCGAAGTAACGATGCACAAGCTGCCTGTTTTTGTAAAAGAGAGCAGCATTGTGCCTATGCAATCGTTAATACAATCAACTGCCGAAAAACCAACAGATACCTTAACTATTCATGTATATAAAGGAAATGTAAGTAACCATTTTGTTTATTATGAGGATGATGGTGAAAGCTACAACTATGAAAACGGATCATTTTACAAACGTTTAATAAGCTATGATCCGGCTAAAAAATTGATCACCTTTAATAAAACTGAAGGATCAACTGCTTCAAAATTCAGCAAGATTAAAATAGTATTTCACGGTTTCGGCGATTTATCAACCATTAAAGTGAATGATAAATCAATGAATATTAACGATGATTTTTCATCTGTGCTAACACCAATTTCAAAGTTTGATCCGCAAGGATCGGCTAATCCGTTTGAAGGGGCAAAGGTGAAAAGCATAGTAGTTAAAAATGAGGGTAATGAATTTTCAATAGGTTATTAAGGTAATGAAGATAAAATTAGTTGTTTGCCTGCTGTTTATATTTTGCGCCGACAGGGTTTGCGCCCAGTTGCCCGCATTAGAGCGTATTGAGCCAATGTTTTGGTGGGCCGGTATGAAAAACCCTAAGCTGCAATTAATTGTACACGGCAATAATATAAGTGGGCGCACGGTAAAGCTAAGCTACCCGGGTGTTAAGCTGGTGCAGGTTCATAAAGTTGAAAATGCCGGCTATTTGTTTTTGGATTTGGAGGTAACATCAGCAGCTAAGCCCGGTGAATTTATTATAACCTTTACTAAACCGGGAAGCAAAGACATCCAATATCGTTATGAATTAAAGCAGCGCGACCGCTCAGCAAATCGTGCACAGGGAGTTACTGATAAAGATCTGATATACCTGTTGATGCCGGACCGCTTTTCAAATGGCGACGCTTCAAATGATTCAAAACCGGGCATGTTAGAAACCGGTGTTAACCGTGATGAAATGTATGCAAGACATGGCGGCGATATACAGGGGTTAATGAATCATTTAGATTACCTGAAAGATTTAGGTGTAACTACAATTTGGATGACACCGGAGGTAACCAATGATGAGCCACATGCTTCTTATCATGGCTATGCGGTTACCGATCATTATCAAACAGACCCACGTTTTGGCACAAATGAATTGTATAAGCAATATGTGGAAAAATGCCATGCTATGGGACTTAAGGTTATTAAGGACCTGGTGCATAACCATGCCGGTACCGAAGGATGGACAATTAAAGATATGCCAATGAAAAGCTGGGTACACCAGTGGCCGCAATATACCAAATCAAACTTTAGGGATGCCGTTGTTATGGACCCGCATGCTTCGCCGATGGACAGGAAGATTATGCAGGATGGATGGTTCGATAGCCGCATGGCAGATATGAACGAAAGTAACCCATATGTACAAAATTATTTAACCCAAAATCATATCTGGTGGATAGAATATGCCGGTGTTGACGGATTCAGATTGGATACCTACCCATATAATGACCCTGTTTATATGGCTGATTGGGCAAAGAAAGTAAAGGCAGAATATCCTCATTTTTCCATTTTTGGCGAAACGTTGGTATGGTCGGTTGCTAACCAGGCTTACTTTACACAGGGCAATACCGTTAATCGCGGCTTTGATACGCAATTGCCAGGTATAACTGATGGACAAATAAAAGACGCGATAGCCGAAGCATTGAATGGCAAAGAAGGCTGGACAGATGGTGTTAACCGTTTATATGCTATAGTAGCACAGGACTTTATGTACCAGGACCCAACACGCAACGTAGTGTTTTTGGATAACCATGATATGAGCCGCTTCCTGTCTGTAGTGAAGGAAGATTTTACAAAATATAAATCGGGCATGGCTATGTTGTTAACCATGCGTGGTGTACCGCAAATGTATTATGGCGATGAAATATTAATGAAGGGAATTTCTGACCCTGATGGTTTGGTGCGTGCTGATTTTCCGGGCGGTTGGCCGGGTGATAAATCAAACAAATTTACTGCCGGGGGGCGTACAGAAAAAGAGAATGAGGCTTTTAATTATGTGCGCACCCTGGCTAACTATCGCAAAAAAACAGCCGCGCTGCAAACAGGCAAATTGATGCAATACATACCGCAGGATGGCATCTATGTGTATTTTAGGTATGATGCCGGTAAAACGGTGATGGTAGCCTACAATGGCAGCGAAAAAGATAGCAAAGAACTTAAAACAGACCGCTTTAATGAGCGTATGGCAGGTTTTAGCAAAGCTGTTGATATAATAACGGGTAAAACAATAAATGATATTGGTACACTGCAAATTCCGGCTAATACCACTTTAGTATTAGAATTGAAAAAATAGAGGCATTAAATGAAGAAGGTGTTAGAACGGCCAAAACTAACTTTTTGGCAAATATTTAATATGAGTTTTGGTTTCCTAGGGATTCAGTTTGGCTTTGCCTTACAAAATGGAAATGCATCGCGCATATTGCAAACCTTTGGTGCTGATGTGGAACACCTGTCTTTATTTTGGCTGGCCGCGCCAATAACCGGTATTATTATTCAACCCATTATTGGCCATTACAGCGACAGGACCTGGAATAGCTTAGGTCGCCGCAAACCTTACTTTTTAGCTGGTGGTATTTTATCAGCTTTAGCACTCATCTTTATGCCTAACGCTTCTTTGCTATTATTTATGCCGCCGGTACTTATTGGCGCAGGTGTGCTGATGATAATGGATGCTTCATTTAATGTAGCTATGGAGCCTTTTAGGGCATTGGTTGCAGATAATCTGCCCGATAGCCAGCGCGGACTTGGCTTTTCCATACAAACGTTTTTAATTGGCATAGGCGCGGTTGTAGGTTCGTGGCTGCCTTATGTACTGTCTGAATATTTTGGCGTATCAAAAACAGCAATAAAAGGGCATGTTCCTGCCAACGTAATGTTTTCGTTTTACGCCGGCGCATTTGTTTTAATAGCCAGTTTATTATGGACGATATTCAGAACAAGGGAATACCCGCCAGATGAGTATGCGAAATTTTATGCCGAAGAACCTGAAACTGCTAAGGAAAAATCAAAAGGACTATCCGCGATATTTTCTGATTTCTCGAACATGCCGCGCACCATGCGCCAGTTGGGGCTGGTACAATTCTTCTCGTGGTTTGCCTTATTTTCTATGTGGGTTTTTATGGCCCCGGCTGTGGCACAGCATGTTTATAACGTAAAGCCCGGCGATACCACATCAGTTAAATTTGCCGATGCGGGTAACTGGGTAGGTGTGCTGTTTGGTATTTATAATGGTATATCG
>Ga0207153_1069_pt1 | contig 22376 bp, 19 predicted proteins | sample Alteio_BWMinHeat_27_FD_153580 | JGI IMG/M metagenome (GOLD analysis project Ga0207153, IMG submission 153580) | Enriched cells from forest soil in Barre Woods Harvard Forest LTER site, Petersham, Massachusetts, United States -... | ecosystem: Environmental > Terrestrial > Soil > Temperate forest >...
TAATGACCGAAGGGAGAAGCGAAGATTTTAAAAAATATTTTTGCGGAACACATTTCTTTAATCCGCCGCGTTATCTGCGCTTGCTGGAGATCATTCCTACAAAATATACCGATCCGGAAATTATCGAGTTCTTAATGAACTATGGAGATCTCTATTTAGGCAAGACGACCGTGCTGTGTAAAGACACTCCTGCATTCATTGCCAATCGTATTGGTGTCTACGGGATCATGTCTATTTTTAATCTTGTTGATAAATTACAGTTAAGCATAGACGAAATTGATGCGCTGACCGGCCCGGTTATAGGAAGACCAAAATCGGCCACTTTCCGTACAGCAGATGTAGTGGGTATTGACACCCTCGTAAAGGTTGCAAAAGGTGTACATGATAATTGCCCGGCTGATGAAGCAAAAGAGACATTCGTTATTCCTGTATGGCTTAATAAACTGGTAGAAAATAACTGGCTGGGCGATAAGACCAAACAGGGATTCTTCAAAAAGATAAAAAATGAAAAAGGCGAAAGCGAGATACTAACGCTTGATCTTAAAACATTAGAATACAAGCCAAGGGTAAAATCAAAATTTGCTACGCTCGAAACGGCTAAACCAATTGAAGATCTCAAAGCAAGATTAAAAGCATTGTGCGCCGGGCAGGACAAAGCAGGTGAATTCTATCGCCAGTTCCATTATGGATTGTTTGCGTATATCTCCAACCGTGTTCCTGAAATAAGTGACGAAATATACAGAGTGGATGACGCTATGATGGCGGGTTTTGGCTGGGAGATCGGCGCCTTTGAAAGCTGGGATGCACTGGGACTTAAAAAAACTACGGAAGCGATCAAAGCTGCAGGATATAAACCGGCTGCATGGGTTGATGAAATGATCGCTGCAGGCAATAACAGTTTTTATAAGATCGAGAATGGAAAACGTTTGTACTATGATATCAATACAAAATCATACAAACCAATGCCGGGCGGCGAAGCGTTTATTGTGATGAAAAATTTTGAATCGCAAACCGTTTGGAAGAACAGCGCCTGCAGGACCTATCATTTGGGTGATGATGTATTAGGGCTCGAATGGTACACCAAGATGGGAACCATCGGTGGTGAAGTATTGGAAGGAATTCAAAAATCAATTGCATTGGCAGAAACCAACTATAAAGGGTTGGTGATCGCTAATGAAGGAAATAATTTTTCTGCCGGGGCGAATGTCGCCATGATCTTTATGTTGGCAGTGGAACAGGATTATGATGAAATAGATATGGCAATACGCATGTTCCAGAATACGATGATGCGTGTTCGCTATTCTGCTATTCCTGTTGTTGCAGCTCCACATGCTTTGGCACTTGGTGGTGGTTGTGAACTAAGCCTGCATGCGGATAAAGTAATTCCTGCTGCAGAAACATATACGGGGTTGGTAGAAGTTGGTATCGGCGTTATTCCCGGTGGCGGCGGAACAAAAGAATTTGTATTAAGAGCAGCAGATGAAATGCATGACGGTGAACCGGAAACGATCACCTTGCAAAATCGTTTTTTAAATATCGCGACAGCAAAAGTGAGTACTTCTGCATACGAAGCATTTGATCTCGGCATCTATAAAAAAGGACGGGATTTTGTGTGCTTAAATCCTAATAGAAGAATTGCCGAAGCAAAAAGATCAGTAATAGAATTATACGATGAAGGATATGTGATGCCCGTACAACGCACTGATATAAAGGTTTTGGGCAGATCTGTACTGGGAACATTCTATGCCGGTATCAATGGCATGTGGCGAGGCAATTATGCAACCGACCATGATGTAACCGTTGCTAAAAAATTAGCCTATGTTATGTGTGGCGGTGATTTAACTGAACCTTCGATAGTAAGCGAACAATACCTGCTGGATCTTGAAAGACAAGCTTTCTTAAGCCTTTGCGGCGAAAAGAAAACACTGGAACGTATACAAAGTATATTGAAAAGTGGTAAGCCGTTAAGGAATTAGCCTATGAAATATTTTCTTCTATCTGCATTATACCTCTGTATGGTATCATTGTGCAAAGCACAGGATATCAATGTTTGCAAATCAATTAGTTTATTGAAAGACCTGTCTTCTATAAAATACAAGGAAGGGGATAGCATGATCATTATATTAAAAAATGCTTCTCCAAAAAAAATGTTCTATTCTATAGAGACGTTGATTTATGTAGACAGTGTATGGCGAACCAGTGCAACATTTACCGGTTATTATAATCACCAAAGTTCCGATAGTGAAATGGAACAGCGATTTAACCCTGAAAATAAAGGAAAGAAATTTGTGGTTAATGTTAGTCTCCCGGGACATGACCTCAATCCTAATGATACTTCAGTAATTCGCTTTATAGTTGGCAAAGGACAGTTTAGCGACAGGCTATTGAGGTTTCGGTTTACGATTTATTTATCAGACATGCCTTCTATGCCGCCATGCATCTTAGTTTCTTCGCCTTTTGCGGAATGTAAAATCCGCTGAGCTTATTTCTTCGGGATCAATTGGTCCAATGCCGATTCAATAGAAGGGTATAAAAAAGTAAATCCTGTTTGCTTTATTTTCTGGCAGCTTACTGTAGCGCTTTTCAATACTTCGATACTTCTTTGCCCTAATATCATATGTAAGATAAATTTCGGTACATACACCGGGATGAACGCTTTGCCTTTTATTCTTTTGGCAAGTTCTGTTATCAGTTCTTTATTGGTAACCGGTGTTGGAGCAACTGCATTGTAAACGCCGTTGAGTTGTTCGTTTTCAATTGCCTCGGTAAATAATCGGCAAACATCATCAATATGTATCCAGCTGATCACCTGTTTGCCATTTCCTAAGATACCTGCGATACCAAGGCTAAGTGATTTTTTAAATTCAACCAGTGCACCGCCATCATTACTCAATATGATCCCTAAACGAAATTTTACCAGGCGTTTTCCCAATTCCTTTACACGGTCTGCATTCTCTTCCCAAAGGCGACAGGTCTCGCCTAAAAAACCTTTATCAGAAGGATCTGTCTCCACAAAAGGCTTTACAGGAGTGGAATCTGCGCCATACCATCCAATGGCCGAAGCGCTTATTACTGCTTTTACTTTATTGGAATTTTTCTGTAAGGTTCTCCGTATCAGTCGAGCACTTTCTGCACGGCTTGCAATGATCTCTTTTTTAAAAGTGTCTGTCCAGCTCTTTTCCATTACGCCAACACCTGCTAAATGCACAACATAATCAGCAGCCTGAACCGCTTTGATATCAATGGTTTTTTTAACGATATCCCAATGTGCATATTGCACCTGGGCATTATCGTCGAGGTCTTTTATATCCTTTGGTGTTTTTGCGCGGGTAAGGATGATCACCTTATAACCTTTGCCGGTCAGATGTTTGGTAAGCGTTTTTCCAACGAGGCCGCTGCCTCCCGTTATTAATACTGTCTCCATGTATATTGAATTGCGGTACAAGATATGCAAAAACAAAAAACATTCAATTTGGTTGACGATCTTTGTTTTAAACTGTAACTTTAAGCAACGATTGCCCATTGATTTAGTACCCCATTGCTTAACTTTGACCTATAAACTAATGCAGTGACAGCCATATTTAAGAACAATAACCCCTTTAACGCGTTTTTCCTGTTCATCTATGCGTTGGTATTGAAGCTTCCTATGTTCCTGCATCCTGTTATTCCGCAGCCGGAGCAAACAGATGGCTTTCTTTTTAAACTTTTTTTGAAAAATTTTGCAGGTTTTGGAGCCAAGGCACCATTCTTTTACCCGCTTATTACTTTTGCTTTATTATATATACAAGCTATCCTGCTTAATAAATTCTCTAATGACAAACGCCTGTTACAGCAACCGGGCTACCTGGTTGGGATGAGTTATATGTTGCTTACTTCTTTATTTCCCGAATGGAATGTACTGTCTGCTCCATTGATCGTTAGCACCTTGCTGGTTTGGGTTTGGGTACGCATGAGTAGTTTGTATAATAACCCGAAACCGCAGACAACATTGTTTACGATCGGGTTCATCATTGGTATCTCCACTTTTTTTTATTTCCCATCCATTGCATTTGCTTTGCTCATCGTTTTGGGATTGGTACTAACAATGCCTTTTAAACTTACCGAGTGGTTAACCGCTTTGATCGGTATCATTGCACCGTATTATTTTTTAATATCCTATATCTTTTTAGCAGATAAATGGAAGGGCTATAAATTTCCGGGAGTCACCATCAGTTACCCGCATTTTGCGCAATCATCCTGGGCAGTTACGGCAATGATCATTGTACTTTTTGTTTCATTGGTCGGTTTCTTTTTTATCCAGCAGAACATGCGCCGGCAATTGGTGCAGACCCGCAAAAGCTGGAACCTTGTTTTTTTGTACCTGCTGGTAGCCGTTTTTATTCCCTTCATCAATGCTACCCATACTTTTGAATATTGGATATTATGCGCTATTCCGTTGTCTATGTTCATGGCGGCTGCATTTCAATACCCGCGTGCCCGCTGGTTCCCGGCTATCATGCATTGGATCATGGTAGGATTTGTGGTGGCGTTCAGTTACTTTGTATAATAAGTTCGGTTTCGATGTATATTTGAGTACAACGTATTTCCTATGCGGATAATTTCCTTATTACTGATATTATTTCTTTTTTTAGGACTTGATAAAAAACCTAAACGAACGGTTATTATAGGAACCATTCATGTTAATACACTTGAGAGAAGTTCTACAGAAGATGGAATGAGTACAGCCCACGCTGATTTACGGAATTATATTATTAGAATACTTGTTGGTAAAACAAAAATGGCTGAAATGCATATTCTGAATGATAGTGCGTTTAGCATATCCCTTCAATTGAATAAGCCTGTTGATCTGTTCTATAGTTGTGCATTAGAAGACTTTGACGGGCCAACGAGACTAAATGACCTTTCTGATAGCACAGTATACATGTGTACTTTACAAAGAACGGAAATGGATACAGTGCGTTTAGATCTTAACATACCAAAAACATACAAAGTATTTCCATGGGGTACAACTACCTGTCCAAAATGTCATAAAAGCGACCAATTGATTCCTATACGGTATGGTTATCTTGTGCCTATAGACTCTATAAAAATAAATAAGAATGGTGACACGACTATTGTTCCAGGAACGATCACAAGGGATGATAATATGGAGTTATATGGTGGTTGCGGCGTTTCCATTCTCAGCCCAAACTGGCACTGCAAAAGGGATAACATAAATTTTTAACAGAAACCCCACAAATAGAGGATAGTCGGGGGATAGATTGTAAATTTGCACAGCGGCTAAATGGCCGGTTAATAATTCAAATAAATATACCATGAAATTTGGCGTAGTTGTTTTTCCGGGCAGTAATTGCGACAGGGATATTATCGAAAGCTTGAAAAATGATTTTAAGCAGGAAGTGATTGAACTATGGCACAAGGATAAGGATCTTAGCCAATTTACTACGGATGATTGTATTGTATTACCCGGCGGGTTCAGCTATGGCGATTACCTGCGTTGTGGTGCCATCGCGCGTTTCAGCCCGATGATGCAAAGCGTTATAGAATTTGCAGGCAAAGGCGGAAAAGTACTGGGCATTTGTAATGGCTTCCAGATATTATGCGAAAGCGGTTTGTTGCCGGGCGCTTTATTGCGCAACGCGCATCAGCAATTTGTTTGTAAGAATGTATTTATAAAAGAAGCTGCTGCTGAAGGCGGCAGCCCATTAATGATACCGGTGGCACATGGCGAAGGAAGGTATTTTGCAGATGACAAAACATTGGAAACATTGGAAATGCACCGCCAGATCATCTATCGCTATTGCGATGATAAAGGCAATATCACACATGAAAGCAATCCTAACGGCGCCATTCATAATATTGCCGGTATCTGTAATAAAGAAAGAAATGTTTTTGGTATGATGCCGCACCCTGAAAGAGCTTCTAATACTGCATTGGGTAATGAAGATGGTAAAAAAGTATTCATGCACTTGTTTGGTATAAATTAAGTAGTCTTTAATATCTGCAGCACACAAATTTGCGTTAATTGGAATCTAATAAAGATGAAGATGAAATTATTTTTACCCGCTTTTCTTTTATTACTGCTTGCCGGTCACTCGAACGCACAGATCCTTAATCCTGTTGGCTGGACCTTTTCTGCAAAAAAAATAAATGCTAAAACATACGAGTTACACTTCAGGGCAAATATTGGCGTAAGCTGGCATATCTATTCACAGGATGCAGGCAACGGCCCAATACCAACCAGCTTTATTTTTGAGGCAAATCCACTGGTAACAGTAGATGGTAAAGTGAAAGAAGTAGGAACGCTTGAAAAAGTATTCGATAATAACTTCAATACTACCTTAAAATATTACGAAAAGCAGGTTGATTTTGTACAGGTGATAAAACTACGCAGTCCTGTAAAAACAATTGTAAAAGGAACACTTACCTATATGGTTTGTAGTGATAAGCTTTGCCTGCCTCCAAAAGATATTCCGTTTAGCATTAGTGTCGGTGGAAAGTAACAGATGTGCAGATGTGTAAATATGCAAATGTGCAGATGAAATACGCAGTAATTTACTTTGTAATTTATTTTTCATTTTTTATTTCCCAATGAAGAGAGCAGGCATTTTATTATCCTTTTTATGTTTCTTTGCAAGTGTCGCTTTTGCACAGGATAGTTTGCATGTAAAATGGCAGCTGCACGTTGGTAATACTGCATTTAAAAAATACTCAATCGATCTTACCGGCTCTATTCAACCAGGGTGGCATTTGTATACAAATGCAGACAAGAAAGATGCATTACCGGGGCTTGAATTGCATTTTGATGATACCACTATACAGCAGGAAACATCAAAGATTACCGGTATTATTAAAGATATACCAGATCCTATATTTCAAAATAAAAAAACGGTTGCGATACAACAGATTGAGTTTGCGCAAGCTATAAAGACCCGCGGAGAAATGGGTCAGTTCAAATTTAAGGTCAGTTATTATATAGGAAATGATACTAGTTTTCTTCCGGAACAAAAAGAGTTTATATATACGGATTCAACAGTAGTTCCGGCAAAGACATTGGGGACTGCTAACCAGATATTGATCACTTCCATCGATCTCAATCATCCAATAAACAATTGCGGCGGAACAGACACAAGCGGAAGCCTTTGGCAGCTATTTTTTTTTGGTATTCTTGGTGGCCTGGCATCTTTGTTCACTCCCTGTTTTTTTCCTATGTTGCCCTTAACGGTTTCTTTTTTCACTAATAAATCAGGCGATAGAAAAAAAGGGATTCGCAACGCATCGTTGTATGGTTTCTTTATTTTTTCTATTTATGTCTTATTAAGTCTTCCTTTTTATTTTATAAGTAATGGCAGTTCCGAGATATTGAATAATATTTCTACAAGCCCGCTGTTGAATACTATCTTCTTTATAGTTTTTGTGTTCTTTGCGATCTCCTTTTTTGGATACTATGAAATCTCCTTGCCGGATAAATTCACCAACAGCGCAAATTCAAAAGCAGGTATTGGCACTACAACGGGTATCTTTTTTATGGCCCTAACATTGGCACTAGTCTCGTTCTCCTGCACGGGCCCTTTATTAGGAACCCTGGTAGTGAGTTCTTTAAAACCCGGAATGGGCGGCGCTTTTCAGCTAACTGTTGCAATGGCAGGCTTCGGGCTTTCATTAGGTATCCCATTTGCATTATTTGCAATGTTTCCTAATTTATTGAATAAACTTCCTAAATCAGGCGGTTGGTTACATACGTTTAAAGTAGTGTTAGGTTTTTTAGAATTGGCCTTTGCACTTAAATTCTTATCTAATGCCGACCAGGCTGAACATTGGGGAATACTTAAACGCGAAGTGTTCATCGGCATCTGGATCATTATAGGAATAGGCATAACTGTTTACCTCTTTGGATTGAGCATGTTTCCACATGATGTGCTGTCTGAAAAATTACCAAAGAGCAGAATAGCAATCGCTGTTTTATTCGGAATGTTCACCATCTATCTTATTCCCGGTTTAACCAATACTAAATATGCCAATCTTTCTTTGATCAGTGGTTTTCCGCCACCGTTATCATACAGCATCTATCATAACGCATCCGATTGTTTATTTGATCTCGATTGTTCACATGATTTCCAGGAGGGATTAAAAATGGCAAAAGAAGAGAACAAACCGATCTTACTTGATTTTACCGGGTACGCTTGTGTCAATTGCCGGCGCATGGAAGAAAATGTATGGAGCCGCCCCGATATATTAAAAATAATGCGCGAAAAATTTATCGTGATCTCTTTATACGTAGATGATAAAAAAGAATTGCCTACTGCCGAACAATTCACCTACACAACAAAAGATGGCGCTGAAAAAGAAATAAGAACAGTGGGAGATAAATGGGCAACATTTGAGACAGAGAATTTTCAGTCCAATGCACAACCGTTATACGCATTGATCAATGCAGATGGGATACTTTTAACGCACCCGGTAAATTATACAGCCGCGGATGACTATAAGATGTGGTTGGTGTGCGGGTTGGATGCATTCTCAAATAAGAAATGAATAATAAGAAATAAGGAATAAGAAAGTGTTTGGGCTCAGCGAACTGTTACCAACTTTCTTATTCCTTATTTTATGTTTCTTATTTCTTATTACCGAAAATAAAAACCCTCCGTATGGAGGGTTTTTATTTTGTCGGAACAAATTGTCTTTACAGGGCAATGTGATTTTCTGTCATCATCTTACGCAGGTTGATCAGTCCGTAACGCATACGTCCCAATGCTGTGTTGATGCTGCAGTGTGTTAAATCGGCAATTTCTTTAAAACTAAGATCGGCATAGTGGCGAAGAATGATCACTTCCCGTTGGTCTTCCGGAAGCTGGTCGATCATCTTTCTGATGCAATCGTGGCTTTGTACCTGCATCATGTGTTGTTCAGCGCCCGGTTCTGAAAAATTAAGTACTTCAAAAATATCATAATCGTCGCTCGTCTTGATAGTCGGCGTACGTTTGATCTTTCTGAAATAATCAACACATAGATTGTGGGCAATACGTAATGCCCATGGTAAAAATTTTCCTTCGTCTGTGTAACGTCCGCTCTTGATCGTGTCAATGATGCGGATGAATACATCCTGGAACAGGTCTTCTGCCAGGAACTTGTCTTTTACAAGCAGGTAAATGGAAGTGTGAATTCTGTCCTTGTAGCGGTTAACAAGGGTGGCTAGTGCGTTGGTGTCGCCCTGAATGTACATGGCTACCAACTGTTGATCGCTGTAATTGATTAGGCTTGTCATGGCTTCGCAGTTTAATAATGAGTAACTTAATGAAGTATGACCAATCAGAGTGGAACGGAGCGTAGAGCGCCTTGGAAGTGTTCATGCGACGGCTTTTCACTTAATTGGATATTGGACTATAAATCTAAGCCTTTTTTTTGAATTTCCAAATATTTTTTGGCTTTTTTTTAACAAATCGTTGTGAGTTCCCCGGTCCACCTTTTTGATTGTCTATTCCAAGAACCTAGCCCTTACTTTTGTGTTATAATAAAAATGGCAACAAAAACAGCAGGCAGTAAAACGGCCATCTCCACAAGCGGCAGGAACGATTCTATATATATACAGGGTGCCCGCGTACACAATCTTAAGAACGTAACCGTTGATATTCCCCGCAATAAACTTATCGTGGTTACCGGCGTTTCGGGCTCAGGGAAATCATCGCTCACCATCGATACCTTGTTTGCAGAAGGCCAGCGGCGTTATGCAGAAAGCCTTAGCGCTTATGTGCGCCAGTTCATGCAACGCATGGATAAGCCAGATGTGGATTTTATAAAAGGACTTTGCCCCGCAATTGCCATTGAACAAAAAGTTATTACCCGCACACCACGTAGTACGGTGGGCAGCATGACCGAGATCTACGATTACCTGCGTTTATTATTTGCACGTGCCGGTAAAACAATTTCCCCTGTAAGCGGACGGGAAGTGAAAAAAGATGATGTGGCAGATGTGCTGAAAGCAATTGAAAGTTTAAAAGAAGGTGACAAGGTTTTATTGTTGGTTCCCTTTAAACAACATGCAAAGAGAAATGTAACTGAAGAATTAAATATTCTATTACAAAAAGGATTCAGTCGTTTATATATAAATAAGGAAGTGATTAGGATTGAAGATATGCTCGAAGGCAATTCCAAAATTCCCAATTCCAAAATTCAAAATTACCTGTTAGTAGATCGATTGGTTGTAAAGCTTTTCGATGAAGATGAAAAACACCGTATCAGCGATTCTGTCGGCGTTGCATTTTATGAAGGTGAAGGTGAAATGATGCTGGAGATAAACGGTGATAAAACCATTCATTTCAGCAATAAATTTGAACTGGACGGAATTCAGTTTGAAGAACCTGTTCCTAATTTATTCTCTTTCAATAATCCTTTTGGCGCCTGCCCGGTTTGCGAAGGTTTTAGCCAGGTACTAGGCATTGATGCAGACCTGGTGATTCCTAATAAATCATTAAGTATATATGAAGGTGCCGTTGCTCCATGGAAAGGAGAAAAACTTGGGTTATGGAAAGAACGTTTCATTAAAGCAGCCAAGAATTTCGATTTTCCGGTACACAAACCCATCATTGATCTTACCGATGCGCAATTAAAAACATTGTGGGAAGGAAATAAATACGCGGATGGCATCAATGATTTCTTTAAAGAGGTGCAACAGAATCTATACAAGGTTCAATACCGCGTTCTGCAAAGCAGGTATCGCGGAAGAACACTTTGCCCCGAATGTCATGGTTATCGTTTACGCAAAGAAGCATTGTATGTGAAAGTGGGTGGCAAACATATCGGCGAGTTATGCGAAATGCCGGTAAAGGATCTGCAGGTTTGGTTTGATATATTGAAACTGAGCGAATACGATCGGCAGGTTTCTAAACGTATCTTAATAGAAATCCATCATCGTATCAAAACATTGATGGATGTTGGTCTTGGTTATCTTACTTTAAATAGATTAGCCAATTCATTAAGCGGTGGTGAAAGTCAGCGCATTCAATTAACAAGAAGCCTGGGTAGCAATCTCACCAACTCATTATATATATTGGATGAACCGAGTATCGGTTTGCATAGTCGGGATACTGAGAGATTGATCCGTGTATTAAAAGAATTAAGGGATCTTGGCAATACTGTTGTTGTGGTAGAGCATGATGAAATGATGATGCGTGAAGCAGATCATATCATTGATATGGGTCCGCTGGCAAGTCATTTAGGTGGCGAAGTAGTGGCTGTTGGAAATTATGATGAGTTGATAGCAAATCCTAAAAGTCTTACCGGAAAATATTTAAAAGGAGAGTTGAGTATTGAGCCGCCAAAAAATATCCGAAAATGGAATCGCAGCATTGTTGTTGAAGGAGCGAAACAAAATAATTTAAAGAATATCACCGTTGAATTTCCATTGAATGTGTTTTGCGTGGTAAGTGGAGTGAGTGGTAGTGGCAAGACAACTTTAATAAAGCAGATCCTTTATCCTGCTTTACAAAAATTAAAAGACGAGGGAACAGATAAGCCGGGCTTGTTTAAAAAATTAAGCGGCGATATTGATTCTATCGCACAGGTAGAAATGGTAGATCAAAACCCCATTGGTAAATCATCGCGCAGCAATCCTGTCACTTATATTAAAGCATGGGATGAGATACGTACGTTGTATAGCAAACAACCATTGAGTAAGATGCGCGGCTTTGAGCCAAAGCATTTTTCTTTTAACGTAGATGGCGGAAGATGCGATGCTTGTAAAGGCGAAGGCCAACAGGTAGTTGAGATGCAGTTCCTCGCAGATGTGCATTTGACCTGCGAAGTTTGCGGCGGAAAAAAATTCAAGGAAGAAGTATTGGAAGTCACTTACAACGGAAAAAATGTATATGAAGTATTGGAACTAAGCGTTGACGAAGCCATTGAATTTTTTAAGAATGAAAAGGATGTTGCTAAAAAGATACAACCCTTATCGGATGTAGGATTAGGCTATATAAAACTCGGACAATCATCCGATACTTTAAGTGGAGGTGAAGCGCAACGGGTAAAATTGGCTTCTTTTTTAGGCAAAGGAAAATCACAGGGACAAATACTTTTCATCTTCGATGAACCTACTACCGGTTTGCATTTTCATGATATTAAAAAACTGCTTGCGTCCTTTAATGCATTGATAGAGCAGGGACATTCCATCTTAGTGATCGAACACAATACGGATGTAATTAAAAGCGCCGATTGGGTAATTGATCTTGGCCCTGAAGCGGGTGATGAAGGCGGTAACCTGGTATTCGCCGGTAAGCCTGCTGATCTGAAGAAAGTGAAGGCGAGTTATACAGGAAGGTTTTTGTAATAATACAATGATAGAAAATAGATTATTATATCGACAGGGCTCAAGTAATGATCTTCAACAGATATTGGATCTAGGGAAAGTTTCTTATGAACAATATTCTGAAATATTAACTCCTGATAATTGGGAACGGCTAAACAGTTTTCTTAATAATGAAAAGGCATTTTTAGAGCTGATCCTCCAGTCATATACACTTGTTTGCATAGATAATGATACTATTATTGGAATGGCTTTCTTAATACCGAGTGGGAATCCAACGGATATTTACCAGGCAGATTGGTGTTATATAAGAATGGTAGGCGTTCATCCGAATTATGCGGGACAAGGTATTGGAAAAAATATGATGAAATTATGCATCGACAAAGCAAAGGAAATGAATGAAAAGACGATTGCTTTGCATACATCTGAATTTATGGACGCAGCGAGACATATCTATAAAAATCTTGGTTTTATAAAACTGAAAGAGATTCCTCCAAGATTTGGTAAAAAATATTGGCTTTACACTTTGATTATTTCTTAGCTATCCTTTAAGAGTTATCTCAACCTATTACTATCCCGTATCAGCTTATCATCTTTATTGATCGCTCTTGCTGCCAAAAAGAAGAATATCAACACCAGCATATGAAGAATGGACCAAAGCGTATAGGTTCCTGCGGTGAATATTTTTGTTTCCCTGTAATATAAAAAAAGCAGCAGCACTTCCATAAAGATGCCAATGATAGAAAGCCGTATCTGCACTACTCTTTCTTTGAATAAAAAAATAGTGATGAGGGCATTGAATACGACCGCTGCGGTAAGAATTGTTATGAAGAAATGTCCATCCGGCGTTAAAGGGAATGAAGCAACGCCCAGTTCATTGGTGCCGATATAGTAAGGCAGCTTAAAGGTTAATGCGGCACAAGCGCCGGCCAGTATCAACCAAATGGTTTGAATGCGTTGTATCATAGCTAATTATTATTTTGTAGGAATAAGTTTACCAGTTTCTAAAATACCATCATTGGCATTCGTTTGAAAAATTGCCTTTTTTGATATGTCTATCATACTCCATGTTGTTGTGTAAACAGGATTTTGATAAATGATCAACTGCATATTATCATGATCAGGAGTGGTGAATTTCCAGCTAATATTATGAACGTCTCCGTTTCCATCCACATTTTTTCCGGTCCCATCTTTGTAAAATGTAAATCTCACCGTATCATAGTTTGCCCCGGTGTTGTTGATACTTCCCCGTTCATATTCTGTAATATCTCCAGCTCTGTCGAAATAGATATGTTCAATTTCCCACGAGTGCGCTATCAGCATTTTTGTTTTTCTGTCAGCAGTGCTTGTCAAATTACTATTCTTACAGGAAAAGAAAATGAGAAGTAATAAAAAAGATATCGTTGCTAACAGTGTTTTCATTCCTTGATCTTATTTTCCTAATTCAGGATACAATGGAAACTGTTCCATGAATGCAAATACTTCTTTCTTTATTTTACCAAGCTTTGCTTCATCATCTGCATTCATCAAAGCTGTATCAATTGAATTTACTACAAATTCCATATCCTTTTCTTTAAAACCTCTTGAAGTGATAGCTGCAACACCAAAGCGGATACCCGATGTTACAAACGCACTCTTATCATCATAAGGAACCATATTCTTATTAGCAGTGATCTCTGCCAATCCCAATACCTGTTCTGCTTTTTTACCGCTGATATTTTTATTCCTAAGATCGATCAGCATTAAATGATTGTCTGTACCACCGCTGATGATCTGGTAATCACGACTGGTGAATGCTTTGGCCATTGCCTGCGCATTTCTTTGTACCTGTCTTGCATAATCAGTAAATTCATCCGTTAATATTTCGCCGAAAGCGATTGCTTTACCTGCGATCACATGTTCCAATGGTCCACCTTGCGTGCCGGGAAACACTGCCATATCTAATAAGTTGCTCATCAAACGGATGTTTCCTTTTACATCTTTCAATCCAAAAGGATTTTCGAAATCTTTCCCCATCATAATTACGCCGCCACGTGGTCCGCGTAATGTTTTATGCGTAGTGGAAGTAACAAAATGACAATGATCGAACGGATCAGACAATAGCCCTTTTGCTATCAACCCTGCAGGATGTGCAATATCAGCCATTACAAAAGCGCCTACTTCATCGGCAACTTTACGGATGCGCGCATAATCAATATCACGGCTATAAGCGCTCGCGCCGCAGATGATCAGTTTAGGTTTTACTTTTCTTGCCTGTTCTTCCAGCATTTCATAATCGATCAGTCCCGTTTCTTTTTTAACACCATAGAAATGCGGTTTGTATATTTTACCGCTGAAGTTAACAGCAGAACCATGTGTAAGATGTCCGCCCATGCTAAGGTCCAATCCTAATATATTATCTCCCGGTTGCAAGATGGCCAGCATCAGAGCTGCATTTGCCTGTGCCCCGCTATGTGGTTGAACATTCGCATATTCTACATTAAATATTTCTTTTAAACGATCGATTGCCAGTTGTTCTACCTGGTCAACTATTTCACAACCGCCATAATACCTTCTGCCGGGATATCCCTCCGCATATTTATTGGTCAAAACGCTGCCCATGGCCTGCATTACCTGTAATGAAGTGAAATTTTCAGAAGCGATCAACTCAATTCCGTGACGCTGACGTGCCAATTCCTTGCCGATTAAATCAAAAACCAACTGATCTCTTTGCATAAAATGTAATTATTGCGCAAATATATGAACGGTAAATTTAACTAGTACAGTTTTAGCCGGAAAGGCGGGAAGACGTAGATTTTGTAAATGCCGGCTTCCCGCCTTTCCGGCCAAATAAGCGTTTATATAAAATTCGTTACTTTCACACACCGTTTGCATACAGCAGGCGGTTATTTTAACCAAAACGCTCTACGGAGGATTATTGGCATGAAGGCGATCATTCCCGTGGCCGGTACAGGCACTAAGCTGCGGCCACATACATATACACAGCCAAAGGCATTGATACCTTTGGCAGGCAAGAACATTTTAAGCATCATTATTGACCAGCTTCATGAAGCAGGGATCAACGATTTTGTGTTCATTGTAGGATACCTGGGCGAAAAGATACAGGACTATGTGAAGACGAAATACCCTGAGCTTACCTGTCATTTTGTTTACCAGAATGAACGGTATGGTACAGGTCATGCTATTGATCTTGCCAAAGAGATCGTTGGAAGCGATGAAGTGTTTATTGTACTGGGAGATACGATCGCGGAATATGATATTAAAACAGTACTGGAATCTCCTTATTCCATGTTAGGTGTTAAAAAAGTAGATGATCCCCGCAATTTTGGTGTAGCTGAAATTGAAGATGACGGGTTCATCAGTCGCGTGGTAGAAAAACCATCTATTCCAAAAAGTAATATGGCTTTGGTTGGTCTGTATAAAATAAAAGAGACCGATCTTTTATTTACCTGCCTGCAAAAGATCATTGAGCGTGGTAACACTACTCATGTACAATTCAATCTTACGGATGCATTGGAATGTATGATACAAAGTGAAGCGAAGTTTCAATCATTCAAAGTACAGAACTGGTATGATTGCGGGAAGAAAGAAAGCCTGTTGCAATCCAATGCCACCCTGCTTAAAAAGATGGGCGGTAAAATAATGGACCAGGAAAAATTTGAGAATACCATTATCATACCACCGGTAAGTATTGCCGAAGGTTGTGAAATAAAGAACTCTGTAATAGGTCCCAATGTTGCCATTGGTGAACATACCGTATTGAATTATACGATCGTGAAAGATTCTATCATAGGCTCTTTCTCCAAACTATATGATGTTGTGCTGGACGATTCGCTGATTGGCAGTGATACAGGCATAAAAGGCGAAACCCGTTCGTTGAATATAGGAGATGATACTGATATAGACCTGGGGTAGTAATTGAAAATTGAAGATGTTGAATTGTCAATTGAATACAGCAGCTTTTAGCAGGGTGCACTCCTATCTCCCACTCAAATAAAGTGTTATATTTACAAAATTCTATATAACCATTTTTAACATGGACCTTCTGATCAACCGTTTCTATTCAAAGTGCTTAGCCTTATTATTCGGAATGCTGGTATTTTTTTCCGTTGCGGCCTGTTGTCAAACTTCGGGTAGCGGAGAGGGAACAACTCCTTCCCGGCAGGATATTGAGCATTATTTGCAACAGCATCCCAATGCAGATCCTTCACAAAATCCGGATGTACAGAATAATTCCAATCAAACAAATGTTCCCGCTGATATGAACCAGGGAACAGGAACAGCTACTGTAAATAAAGATAGTATCCCGCAAAATAACGGGGAAAAAGAACCGGGGCCTGATGATACATACGGGGCCTATGTTTTTGGCAATGCCGCGGTAGCGAGCCTGAGTGAGCTTTCTATTCCCCCGCTCGATTATCCTATCGGGGTTGGTGATCATATTGTTGTTGCTTTATGGGGCGGTGGTGAAAGCCAGCAAACCTATATCGTTGCACGGGATGGTTCAATCTTCCCGCAGGGTTTGGGAAAGATCATTGTACAGGGCTTAACATTTGAACAGGCAAGAGAATTGATCTATTCGAAGTTTAAACGCATCGTTCCTTCAACCACCAATATTTCTGTTACACTTGGTGCACCCCGTTCTATTACAGTGAATGTGGGCGGCGAAGTAAGAAAGCCGGGCCCGTTAACTGTGTCGGCATTTTCAAACGCATTCAATGTAATCGGTTTGGCCGGTGGTATTACTCCATTAGGTAACCTTAGGGCGATACAGGTTAAAAGAGATGGCAAGATCATCCAGGTACTGGATGTATATAAATATCTTTCAACAGGTGAGATCGGCGATCATGTTTATTTACAAAACAATGATTTCATATTAGTAACTTTTGTTGAAAAAAAGGTAAAGGCCACCGGCTTCTTTAAAAGGCCTATGTATTATCAGCTAAAAAAAGACGAAGGTGTTCAGGCGTTGATGCAATATGCCGGCGGGTTTAGCTCCAATGCATTCACCAGTTCCATAAAAGTGCTTCGCAATGAAAATGAAAAGCAGGTGATACACAATGTGAATGCTACGGCAATGCTTAAAGACCCGGGCAATGATTATGCACTTTCGGATGGTGATATAGTAGAGATCGATTCTATCAAAACGGGGATCGCTAATAAAGTGGAGGTGGCCGGTGCTGTTACTTATCCGGGTGTTTATGAGTTCAAGCAGGGAGATCATTTATTCGACCTTATCCATCGTGCAGGGGGTGTTTTGAAAAATACATTTTTGCATAGGGTGCTTGTGTTCAGAGGTGGTGCAGATTCAACGGGTTTAACGGCAAATATGGAAAGGCTTGATGTAGATATAAGTGGTATTGATGCTGCAAACAGTTCGGCTGATACCAATAATGTTTTGATACAACCCAATGACCTTATACAGTTGTTCAGGGTTAATGAATTTGCTGATGCGGAGTACGTAGATATTTACGGGGAAGTGCGTAAACCGGGACATCTGCCGAAATATGCGGGAATGACCTTACAGGACCTTTTATATTTATCTGGTGGAATAAAACCTGACGCGCAATACGGACGTTTGGAAATATCCAGTGTTGTGGATGTTGATTCTGCACGGTCGGGATACAAACCTACCCGCACAATAGTACGCTCTTATGCAATTACGCCGGATCTGCAGGTTGACACCATTGCTTCCAAAATCATATTACAACCGTATGATCAGATCTATGTAAGGATAAATCCTGTATTCAGGACCCAGCAAAATGTACAATTATTAGGGCTCTTCAAATACCCCGGGTTTTATCCCCGGTTATCTACCAGCGAAAAATTATCAGATTATGTTACACGTGCAGGCGGCTTTGCAGAAAATGCTGATCTGAGCGGCGCCATTTTATATCGGCAAAAAATCGATCTGTTCAGGGAAAGCATTGTTAAAAAATCCAAAGTAGATACAACCGGTTCAGCCGCCGCTGATAGTACTGAAGCTAGTCTTCGTGAGCCGGTGAGTATTGATCTGCAGGAAGCACTTAAAGACAATAACAATAAACAAAATATTGTACTGGAGGAGAATGATATTATTTATGTTCCTGAGGTAAATCCTTTTGTAACTGTTGCAGGATCTGTACAATCTCCGCTGAAGATAACCTATGATGATGCACATAAGCATATCGGTTATTATATTGATGAGGCAGGAGGTTTTGGGATACATCCGTGGAGAAGAAGGATATACATAACGTATGCAAATGGCAAAAGCAGGCGTACGAATAATTTCGCCTTTTTCCATTTTTATCCAAAAGTAACAGAGGGATCTACGATAACTGTTCCACACAGGCCGGAAGGGAAGGCTTTTACTGATGCGCTCACCCAATCCTTAACTACCATAATTCCGGTAATTCTTGGCGGCATACTAATAAAACTTATTTAAACATATCCCGGTGAATAAAGGCGAACTGATAAAAATATTATTTAAAAAGAAGTGGACGGTTGTTCTGATAGGAGTTATCATTGCAGCCCCTGTTTATTTTTATGTCAAAACAATTCCGGCTAAATATACTTCAAAGGCTACCTTATTTCCATTATCCAACTCATCTTCAGAGAGTGCGGGTTCTGCATTAAGTGATTTACTCGGAGGAGGTAATAACGGGGGCAGTTTTAGTAATGATGCAAATCTTAATATTCTTGAATTGGCAATCAGCCGGAGTGTACGGGAAAACGTTGCATCAACCAGGTTACCCGGGTTTGATAATAAAACCATTGCCGAACTTTTGGTAAACGAGGCTAATAAACATATTCTCTTTAACAAAATACAACTTCCCGATGATAGCGCCGGCGCGGCAGTTTTGGGAGGGGTGCTGCTCTACCCGGATATTGCGGCAAGAATGAATAAGAACAGTGTGCTGGAATTAAACTATACAAACACGGATGCAAAACTGGTAACACCCATATCTGAAGTGCTTATCAATGCCATATCCGATTTCTATATTAACCTGCGCAGGCAAAAAGCGCTTGCGGATTATCAATTCATTTCAGCAAAGATCGATTCGTTAGAAGCTACCGTTGCGCAAGTTGACAGCAAAGCGGTTAATATTCAAAATGCTGCCAGCTATATTCCCAGTGGAAAATTGCAATAACAATTACCGCAACAGAACTTATCGATTGATAAGGACCGTATCGAATCAGAGGTAAACCTGCAGATCAATAACAGGGAAAATGCTTTGTGGACCTTACAAAAATCTACTCCCATTGTTGCTGTGCTGGATCATCCTGATCCTCCTTTTGATATAAACGCTCCTTCCGCGATAACGTATGCGTTGTTTGGCTTTATAATAGGCCTCATCCTCGGGGCGATTTTAGTTACCCGAAAATTACTGTTCAACTTTGTTAAGGAAGAACTCGCAAAATTGATGGCGTAATAATTACAGCTACTTTCTAAAGGCCCATTTAAGCATCTCTTTCCAGGATGATTTTTTCCCATACATCAATATTCCTGTACGGTATATTTTAGCCGCGATCCAGGTAGTTAGTAAAAAACCTGTTATTAATGAAGCGATGGATAACAGGAGCTGCCATAACGGAACCCCTACTGCTATACGTGCCATCATTACCACCGGAGATGAAAAAGGAATAATACTGGCCCATACCATTATAGTATTGTCAGGTGTAGCCAGGTTAGAAGACATTATGATAAAAGAAAAGAAGACCGGTACGGTGATTGGCAATGTCAATGATTGGGTATCCTGTGAATCTTCATTAATAGCGCTTCCTACCGCAGCAAAAAGGGAAGCATAAAAAAGAAATCCTCCAATAAAATAAAATATAAAACACGCGATTAGCTCTCCATAATTTATTCCCGCGATGCTTTGTTTGGCAGCTGTTAATTTCACCAACAACGTATCTGCTGCCTGTGCCGACTGGCCGCTGTGTTGTGCCTGTTGTAACATATCATGCGACAGAAACAGGGAAGAGGCGGTTGCTAAAAAAAAGATCAGGATGAACCATAGTAAAAGTTGCGTGAGCGCTACAGCCGCAATGCCTAATATCTTACCCATCATCAACTCAAATGGTTTAACGCTGCTGATGATAATCTCTGCAATGCGGTTTACTTTTTCTTCCTTGACACCGCGCATTACCATTGCGCCAAAAATAAAGATGGTAAAACAAATAAGCGTACCGCAGGCAAGGCCGATAAAATAATTTAATCCGCTGCCGATATCTGTTTGTTGAGGTTGTGGTGTTGTTGAAGAATCGGGCGAAAAGAGCGCAGACCCGAAAATAAAAAGCAGGTACACAATCGGCAATAAAAAAGTGGACAATAAAAAAGTTCTGTTGCGTATCCTTGATAGATACTCTCTTTTAATGATCAGTCCTGTTTTATACCTGCTTATTGCCATTAATAGGTTGATTGAAATTGTCTTGATTCGGGAGAACCTTCCACCAGTTTAATAAATATATCACTCAGGGAAGGCAATACTTCATTAAAGGAATGTATAGGGATCTCTTTATTGATAAAATATTGCAACACATCGTTCGTCTTTATATCTTCAAACAGCTTTAACACCAGTTTATCGGGCTGGTATTTTATCACTTTAAAGATATGTGTCATCAGGTGTTCGGGAAGTACAGCGGCACCCAGCTGAAAAATATTTTCTTTATAGGTTTGCTTGATAGGGCCGATAGCACCATCCAGGATATTCTTTCCTTTATTAAGTAATACAATATGATCGCAGATCTCTTCTACCTGTTCCATACGGTGTGTACTGAAGATGATCGTGCTTCCGTTCTTCGCCAGTAAAAAGATCTCTTCTTTTATAAGGTTGGCATTAACGGGGTCAAGGCCACTGAAAGGTTCATCCAATATGATGAGTGCTGGCTCATGTAACACCGTTGTTACAAATTGAAGCTTCTGGCTCATTCCCTTACTCAGGTCCTCCACTTTTTTGTTCCACCAGCTTTGCATTTCAAATTTTTCGAACCATTGTTTTACTCTTTGCATGGCATCGTACCGGCTTAATCCTTTTAACTGGGCAAGGTATAATGCCTGTTCACCAATTTTCATTTTGCGGTACAATCCTCTTTCTTCAGGCATATAACCGATCTGCTCTATATCGTTGGAAGGGTCGAATTTCTTACCATTGAAAATAATTTCACCGCTATCCGGGTAGAAGATGCCCGTTATCATTCTAAGCAAAGTCGTTTTTCCAGCACCGTTAGGCCCTAATAAACCAAAGATCTCTCCGCGCTCAATAGTAAAGCTGATATTGTCCACTGCTTTTTGCGTGGCGAAATATTTTTTGAGATTATGGAGTTCCAGTATGTTCATTCAGGACCAATTGAAAGCAAATGTATTTGAATAGTTAGCAAAATACGGAAGATAATTGATCGGCAACCCGTTCGCCGTCCATGGCAGCACTGATGATACCACCTGCATAACCCGCACCCTCACCGCAGGGGTAAAGGTTTTTTAATTGAGGATGGGCAAGGGTTTCACTATCTCTTGGTATACGAACAGGAGAAGAAGTACGGCTTTCTGTAGCCACTACCACGGCATCGTTGGTAAAATAACCGGGCATTTTTTTTCCGAATGATTTAAATGCTTTTGCCAGTGAGTGGTACACAAAATCGGGTAATACTTCATTTAACTGAACAGCATTCAACCCCGGAAGATAGGAGCAGGGCGGTAAAGAAGCAGATTGTTTTTTTTGTGTAAAATCAACCATACGTTGTGCCGGCGCAATAAATTTGCCGCCACCACTTTTAAAAGCAGCCTGCTCTACCGATTGCTGAAAATGCATCAATGCCAATGGATCTTTTTCACCTTTCACGTTTGACGTTTGACCTATGATGTCTTTCAACTCTACCTGCACCACCATCCCGCTATTGGCAAAAGGATTATTGCGTTTGGATGGGCTCCATCCGTTCACCACCAGTTCACCGGGAGCAGTTGCTGCTGGTGCAATGATACCACCCGGGCACATACAGAAAGAAAATACCCCTTTATCTTCTACCTGCTGTACCAGGTTATACGATGCGGGCGGTAGAAATTCAGTTACGGCGCAGTGGTACTGTATATTATTGATGA
>Ga0207153_1007_pt2 | contig 22128 bp, 22 predicted proteins | sample Alteio_BWMinHeat_27_FD_153580 | JGI IMG/M metagenome (GOLD analysis project Ga0207153, IMG submission 153580) | Enriched cells from forest soil in Barre Woods Harvard Forest LTER site, Petersham, Massachusetts, United States -... | ecosystem: Environmental > Terrestrial > Soil > Temperate forest >...
GTGAACTCAGGATTCCATCGCCATCCCAGGCCCTCGTTGCGAAAGCTGCGGTTGATCTCGTATACACGATCGAACCCGCCCACGGTCAGCCGCTTGAGATAAAGCTCCGGCGCGATTCGCAGATACAAATCCATGTCGAGCGTGTTGTGATGAGTCACAAACGGTTTGGCTACCGCCCCGCCCGCCACCGGCTGCATCATTGGAGTCTCGACTTCGACAAAACCCTGGGCGTCGAGAAAGCGCCGCATCGACTGGATCAGCTTGCTGCGCTTGAGAAAGACTTCGCGGACTTCAGGATTCATTACCAGATCGACGTAGCGCTGCCGGTAGCGCAGCTCGACGTCGGTCAGCCCGTGCCATTTTTCTGGAAGAGGCAGGAGATCTTTCGAGAGAAATGTGATCTCTTCAACATGCACGCTCAGCTCGCCGGTACGGGTGCGAAACAAATAGCCGCTGACGCCGATGTGATCTCCCAGATCAAGCAGTTTGTAGAGTTCGAATCCCTTATCGCCGACGGCATCTTTCTTGACGTAGATTTGCAGCTTCTGACCGTCCTGTTGCAAGTGCGCGAACCCGGCTTTCCCCATCAGCCGGATAGCCATAATCCGCCCGGCAACGCGTACGTTGACCCGTGAAGCTTCCAACTCTTCCGTCGACTTGCCCGAGTAATCCGCCAGGATCGCAGGAATGGTGTAGGTAAACTCGTACTTCGTAGGATAGACGCGCTGGCCGAGCGCTTCAATCTGCTTCAGCTTCTCCAGTCGCAGCTTGTAGATATTTTCGTCGAGGGCCAATGGATTCCTTTGCTGTAATAGCGAGAAGCGATTATAAACTGCTTGCGAAAACCTTCACCACAGAGGACACAGAGGTCACAGAGGCACCTTGTTTTTCTGTGTTCCTCTGTGTCCTCTGTGGTAAAGGGTTTTCGTCGTTGAAGTATCGGGCGCGGGGCGGTAGTATTGGCGTTCGACAGGGAAGAACCCCATGCCGCAAAACTACATTCCTATCTTCATCTTCATCGCTGTGGTCGGAATTCTGATCCCGATCACGCTGCTTGCAGCCAAGCTGGTGCGTCCCGACAATCCTAATCGCGCCAAGCTCAGTCCTTACGAGTGCGGCGTCGATCCCATTGGAGCGTCCCGCGGCCGCTATACCGTGCGCTATTACATTGTCGCAATTCTGTTCGTGGTCTTCGATGTGGAAACGATTTTCTTGTTTCCCTGGGCGGTGAAATTCAAAGCGCTGGGCACCTTCGGCCTGATCGAAATGCTTATCTTCCTGGCCATCCTGGTCGTTGGCTACGTGTGGGTGTGGCAAAAAGGCGCGCTGGATTGGATCTAATCGCGTAGGAGTGTACTCACATGCCTGGCAAGGCTCAGAACCATTAATATGGACGGAGACACCAAAGCCTGCCCGGTCTGCGGTGAAACCATCAAGGCTGTAGCTCTTAAGTGCCGTTTCTGCAATACCGACTTGTCGGCATTTGCCGCGTCGAAAGATGTCGCAACCGAGAAAGATTTATTTTCCGGCTATCCGGCCGTGATTTACACCGTAGGCCAACTCTTGCCCTTTCTGGTGGTGGCAGCCCTCGCGGCAGGAGTCGGGTATAGCGTTGGCACCGACACTGGCATCTTCTACGCCTTCCTCGGTTTCTTAATTTCATGTGGCGTCATTTGCCTCGCCTTCTACCTGAAGAGCCGGCGCACGCACTACGAAATCACCACGCAGCGGATCAAACTGGAAACCGGCATCCTTTCCAAGGTTCAGGAAAGTTTGGAATTGTTCCGCATCGACCATTTCGAGTTGCACAAACCGCTGGGAATGCGTCTTCTAGGCCAGTCGGTGCTGCGCCTGTTTTCCTCGGATGCGGAGCTTGAGAAGTTTTATCTATATGGCGTTCCGAACCTGGAAGCGCTTGCAGATACGCTGCGCGAATGTCAGCTCCGCGAACGCACCAGGCGCGGTTTGACGACGTTTGTGAAGGCGTAGGATCAGCGACAATTCTCGCTGCCACGCGTATTCCAGGAAGAATTGGTGGGATTATTGGAGCAGAAAGCCCTAGGAGCAGCCGCATGAACGATGGCTTGATCCTTCTAACCTTACTTGGCTTTTTTTCTTTGGTCGGAGTGTGGATGTTCATCAGCCCTCAGCAGTATGTCCTCTGGATAAAAAATGCTCGCCCTTCCCTCAGGCTAAAAGAGGACGATCCACGCGCATTGGCGACTGCGCGATTCATTGGTGGCTGTTTCGTCGCTTGTTCAATTCTGTTTTTTGTGGCCTTTGTTTTCGAGCGGTATCGAAGCTAATTTCAAAACAGCCCACTACCATCACGTGTGGTCGCTTGAGGAATTGGTAGGATTGATGGAGACTAGGGTCTCTGCGGCTGTAGCGTAATCCTCTGGGAAGCCTACGAGCAGCGGAGGGCGGAAAGAGCGGCGTAAATGACTCGTCTTTGGCGTCTGGCAAGCGGCATAGCTGTCTTCGTTTTGGCCCTCTTTGTCAGCGTGTCGTTTGTTCTCCGCCTGTTTCTTGGCGAACCTACGCTGCCAGGAATTGTCAATCATGTGTTCTTGCCCATTGTCACCCTTATCGTCATTTTCTTCTCGTTTACTGGTGCTTACCTCTTGCTCAGGGACGGACTAAAATCAAAGTAGCCCACTACCCTCCTTCGATGCCTCGTTGACACGGTTTCGCCAAACTGTTATCACTTAACGTTCCTCCAAACCGTCTGCTGCGCCCGAGGTTTGCACGTTTAAGGTATGCCCGAGGAGACCAAGTCGCCCACTCCGCCCGGCGGCCAGCCGCACGCGGCTGCGCCTGCCAAGCCTGCGGGCCCGGCTACAATTCCATGGGATTCGCCGACGGTTGCTCGGCTCAAGAGCCAATACGGTTCTGGTGTGCAAGAATCCGTCACCTACCTAGGCCAGAATTACTTCGTTCTTGACGCTTCTGTCACCGCGGAAGCCCTGCGGATCCTCCGCGACGAAGAGCAGTTCGACTACTGTGTCGACATCACGGCCACGCATAATCCCACTCGCGAGAAGCAATTCGAGCTCATCTGGATTCTCTATTCCTTCGCGCGTAACGAGCGCATTCGGGTGAAGACGGATATTGCCGACGGCGACAGCTTCCCCAGTTCGGTTTCCATTTGGCCCGCGGCCAACTGGCTGGAGAGGGAAGTGTTCGACATGTTCGGCATCAAGTTCGATGGCCATCCCGACATGAAACGCATTCTGCTGCCCGAGGGCTGGAAGGGCCATCCCCTTCGGAAAGACTACGGCATCATTCAACAAGATCAGGAATGGGTGCAGATCAACCTGGGGATCGAGAGCGGCCAATAAACATGGGCGATCAGATCACAAAAGACCCGGCCAGCTTCATCTCGCACCTCGAGCTCGACCAGCCTGACAAGACCTTTCTCGATTCGAACGAACTCATTATCAATATGGGCCCGCAGCATCCCGCCACCCACGGCGTGCTGCGCGTGATCCTTAAGCTGGACGGCGAGAAAGTTCTCGGCACCGAGTGCGTCATCGGCTACCTGCATCGCGGCGTGGAGAAGATTGCCGAGCACCGCACCTACACCATGTTCAATCCTTACGTGGATCGCATGGACTATGTGGCTGCGGTCTCGAACGGCCTGGGCTATTGCGAAGCTGTCGAGAAGCTGCTCAACGTTCAAGCCCCTCCCCGCGCCAATTACATACGGGTGATTTTGACCGAGTTGAACCGATTGGCCAGCCACCAGCTCTGGTTGGGTACGCACGCACTCGACATCGGCGCGATGACGCCGCTGTTCTATACTTTCCGCGACCGGGAAGAGATTCTCAAGATTTTCGAGAAATATTGTGGTGCCCGGCTGACCACGCACGCGTTCCGCATCGGCGGTTGTCTCTACGAAACCTACGACGGCTTCGAGCAGGACGTAAAGAAGTTTATCGATGGCCTCCCGTCGAAGATCGACGAATACGAAGAACTACTGACCACCAATCGCATCTGGGTGGAACGGACCAAGGGTGTGGGCAAGATTTCTGCCTCGGATTGCGTTGCTTTGGGCGTCACTGGCCCTGTACTCCGCGCCAGTGGCGTGAAATGGGACCTGCGCAAGGCCCAGCCCTACGCTGCTTATTCCGAGTTCGATTTCGACATTCCCATCGGCCAGAGCGGCGATACCTACGACCGGTATCTGGTTCGCATGGAAGAGATGCGCCAGTCGTTGCGCATCATTCGCCAGGCGGTTGAGCGCATTCCGGAAGGCCCGATCATGGCCAAGGTTCCCAAAGTGATGAAGCCTCCGGTCGGCGAGATTTACCATTCCATCGAGGCACCCAAAGGCGAACTGGGTTACTTCATCGTCAGCGATGGATCGACGCAGCCCTACCGCATACGCGTCCGCCCGCCATCTTTTGTAAACTTGCAGGCGCTCGATCTTATGGTGCGCGGACAACTGGTGGCAGACGTGATTGCCGTGATCGGCACGCTCGATATTGTGCTGGGCGAGGTGGACCGCTGATGCTCGATTACATCACCTCTTATCTCAGCAGCAACACCACCCCCGGCCAGGCCGGCAATGTCTTCTGGGCGCTCGTCTATATCATGATCGTATTCGGCGGCGTTTCGGTTGCCGTGATGGCGATGAACTGGCTGGAGCGCAAAGCACTCGCCCATTTCCAGATTCGTCTCGGTCCCATGCGCGTGGGCCCGCACGGCTTGTTGCAGCCCATCGCCGACGCCATCAAACTGCTGACCAAGGAAGATATCGTTCCTTCAGAGGCCGACAAGTTCGTGTTCTGGCTTGCGCCGCTCATTATTCTTTGCGCTTCGTTCACCGTGTACATCGTCGTGCCATTCGGGCCGACTCATGCCATCACCGACTTGAATATCGGCATCCTCTTCATGCTCGGCGTTTCGTCGCTGAGCGTGTTGGGAGTTGTGATGGCGGGCTGGGCGTCGAATTCGCACTATCCGCTGATCGGCGCGTTGCGTTCGAGTGCGCAGATGATTTCCTACGAAGTTGCGATGGGACTGGCGGTTGTTTCTGCAATTCTAATGACCAGCCTCAACAGCACTGGCACGGGCACTCTGAGCATGATCGGCATCGTTCAGGCGCAGCAGTCGCAACAGATGTGGTTTCTGTTCAAGTTCTTTCCGCTGGGCTTCATCGCATTTGGCATCTTTGCTATCGCCATGGTTGCGGAAACCAACCGCGCGCCGTTTGATCTGCCTGAAGCCGAGTCCGAGCTGACCGCCGGGTTCCACACTGAGTACAGTGGCTTGCGCTGGTCGCTATTCATGCTGGGGGAATATGCGGCCATGATCGCAGTGTCGTCGATCGCCGTCACCTTGTGGGTAGGCGGCTGGATGCGGCCTTTCCCCAACTGGCTCACGGGCGAGACCTGGGACTTGGTCTTCTCTTTGACGCCGGGCTTCTTATTCTTGGGGCTGGCCTTGATTGCCTTCATCGGCGTGGCGCGAATGCCCAAGCATCCCTATTTTCGCGTTCAGACCATCGGGCTCGCCGGGTTTGGCGCCGTGCTCGGGCTGATCGGGCTGGTGCTCTTTGCTCCGCCGGTGCGCGACCGCATTCAGGACATTTTCTGGTTTTGCGCGAAAGTCGCTGTCTTCATGTATCTGTATATTTGGTATCGCGCCACGTTCCCGCGCTACCGCTTCGATCAGTTAATGCGTGTGGGGTGGAAAGCTCTGTTGCCGGTCGCCATCGGAGTGCTGATTCTGACGGCGATCCTGGGAGTTGTGTTCTAACATGCAGCCCGTAGCCACAACATTTTTCTTTTACTTCTTGTCGGGGATCACGCTAGTTAGCGGCATTCTGGTGATCACTCGCAAGAATGCGGTGCATTCCGCGCTGGCGCTGATCCTGGGACTACTCGCCCAGGCGGGGCTTTACCTGATGCTGTACGCTCCGTTCGTGGCTGGCGTTCAGATCATCCTCTATGCCGGCGGCATCATGGTGCTGTTCCTGTTCGTCATCATGCTGGTCAACCTGGAACGTTCGCAGAAGGAAGAACAATTCAACAAGCAGTGGCTGGTGGGGTTGCTGGCGGCAGTGGCGCTTGGCGGATTGCTGTTCGCCGTTTATGTGAAGGGCGGAACCTTGTTCACGGAGCACATTGCCCAGCCGGTTGAAAACAGCAACACGCAGCAGATCGGAGTCATGCTGTACGGAAACTACATGTTCGCTTTCGAAATCGCGTCGTTGTTGTTGTTGGTAGCAATCATCGGCGCGGTGGTGATGGCGAAGAAGAGAATCTAGCATTTGGCAATTAGCACTTGGCATTTGGCCAAGAAGGTGTTTTGTAAGGGTTCGGCAAAGGCCTGAACGACCAAATGCCAATCGCTAAGTGCTGAATGCTCAAAGTGGAAAGCTGAAATGGTTCCAATCACCACACTTCACTATCTCGTCGTTGCCGCGGCGCTCTTTATCCTGGGCGTGATTGGCGTCCTTACGCGGCGAAATGTGGTTATTGTGCTGATGTCGATCGAACTGATTCTGAACGCTGTAAACCTGAACCTGGTGGCGTTCTCGCGGATGTGGGGGTTACACGGACAGGTGTTCGCGATATTTGTAATCACCGACGCGGCTGCCGAAGCCGCCGTCGGTTTGGGGATTCTGATCGCCTTCTTCCGCAATAAAGAGACGGTGAATGTGGATGAGGTGGATTTGTTGAAATGGTAGAAAGGCAGCAATTAGCAATTGGCATTTAGCCATTTAAGTCTTGTGCAGGGATCTGCGATCCCGCTTAATGACCAGATGCCAAGTGCTAATTGCTAGCTGCCTACGGCCAAAAACTAAATGCTCTTTCTAGACCACATCTGGCTGATTCCGCTGTTCCCGGCTTTCGGGGCGGCTGTCATGTTCTTCTTTGGCCGCAAGCTGCAGAAGACTACGGTGAACGCCGTGTGCGTTGGCGTGGTGGTGCTGGCTTTCCTGTTTAGTTGCCTTACCTTTTGGCAATACGTTGGGTACGAACACGAAAATCCTGGCAAGCCCTACCAGAACACAGTTTATACCTGGCTCGGCACCGATCACGATGGAATGAATTTCGTGAAGTACGACGGCACGCCTGCTCCGTTCCACGCTGATGTAGGCTTCCTGCTCGATCCGCTTTCCGGCATCTGGCTGCTGTTTGTGACCGGCGTGGGCCTGCTGATTCACATTTACTCCACCGGATACATGGCGCATGAAGGCGGCTATTACCGCTTTTTTGGCTACCTGAACCTGTTCATGTTTTCGATGCTGACGCTGATTCTGGCGAACAACTATGTGCTGATGTTTGTCGGCTGGGAAGGCGTGGGCTTGTGTTCGTATCTTTTGATCGGATTTTATTTTCATCGTCACTCTGCCAGCACTGCTGCGAATAAGGCTTTCATCGTTAATCGAATCGGAGACGCCGGCTTTCTCCTGGGGATGTTTACGATCGCTTGGTACTTCGGGTCGCTGCGTTTTACTGACGTGAATCATCTTGCCCGTAGCGGGCACTTTGCCATCGGCGATCCGGTCATTACTGCGGCTACGCTACTCCTGTTTGTTGGCGCCTGCGGGAAGTCGGCACAGCTTCCGCTTTATGTTTGGCTGCCGGATGCCATGGAGGGCCCCACACCGGTCTCTGCGCTCATCCACGCTGCGACCATGGTCACTGCCGGCGTTTATATGGTGGCGCGGTCGAATGCTCTGTTTGTGCTGGCTCCTGCCTCCATGAAGACGGTGGCCATCGTCGGGGCGCTGACCGCCATCTTTGCCGCTTCCATCGGTTTGGTACAGAACGACATTAAGCGCGTGCTGGCGTACTCGACGGTGTCGCAACTTGGCTACATGTTTCTGGCACTCGGGGTCGGCGCATTTGCGGCTGGCGTGTTCCACGTGTTCACCCACGCCTTCTTTAAGGCGCTCTTGTTCCTTGGTTCCGGCTCGGTGATCCACGCCATGAGCGGCGAACAGGACATGCGCAACATGGGCGGTTTATCCACCAAAATCCCGATTACATTTCGCACCATGGCCATCGCTACTCTGGCGATTGCTGGCATTCCGGGATTCGCCGGTTTCTTTTCCAAAGACGAAATTCTGTGGCAAGCCTGGTCGTCAGAAGGCGGCGCCTATCGCCTTTTGTGGCTGATTGGTTTCGTCACCGCTCTGATGACCGCCTTTTACATGGGACGATTGGTCGTCCTCACCTTCTTCAGCAAGCCGCGCATGAGCCACGAGGTTGAGCACCACATCCATGAATCTCCCAGATCGATGACCATCCCGCTGATCATCCTCGCCTTCTTTTCCATTTTTGCGGGATGGCTGGGGTTGCCGCGCAGCTTGGGCGGGTCTGACCGGTTTGCGAAGTTTCTAGAGCCGGTATTTGCAAGGGAAGAAGGGGTATTGCGGGCCGAAGAACCCGCAAAGCTCGTGGCTGCCGAGAAAGAGCAAGAGCACACCAGCCCCATGGAATACGCTTTGATGGGACTATCAGTGGCTGCCGCTTTTGCCGGCCTGGGCTTGGCTTGGAAGGCTTATAACCGCTCGGACAAGGGTTACACGGAACCGATCGCGGTTGCCGCCCCTCCGGTTTACGACCTGCTCTACAACAAATATTACGTGGACGAAGCCTACGACTATGCCTTTACTGGCCGCCGCAAAATCGGAGACGTGCGTTTGGGCGTGATGGGGCTGGGCGAAGCTTCATCGTGGTTCGACTCGCATGTGATTGATGGCATCGTCAACGACGCCGGATGGATGACGCGGCTCTCGGGAACGCTCTCCTCATGGTTTGACAAATGGATCATTGACGGCCTGCTGGTCAATGGGCCGGCGGTTCTATCGCGCATAGTTTCGTATCCGGTAAGGATTTTGCAGTGGGGTTTGGTGCAGTGGTATGCGCTGGTGATGGTGTTCGGTCTGGTAGGATTTGTCGCCTATTACGCCTGGCGATGATTTTGTAGTGCGGGCAAGGTGCCTGCGCTACGGTTAGAAATTGAGAACTTATGCAAAGCCATATTCTCTCGATCATCTTGTTCACACCGCTGGTGGGCGCGATCCTGCTGATGTTTGTCCCTAAGGACAACAGGGACGCCATCCGCTGGATCGCCAACTTGTTTGCCCTTGGTGGATTTCTGGTCTCGCTGCCGCTGGTGCCGTGGTTCTGGGCGCAGCGCTTCGAACCCGGCTTCAAGTTCATGGAGGGTGCGCCGAACAACTGGATTCCCTCCATTGGCGCCGGCTACGTTTTGGGCATTGACGGCATTTCGTTTCTGCTGATTATGCTCACCACGCTGCTGGGGTGGATTTCGATTCTCTCGTCCTGGTCAGCCATCGAGAACCGCGTGAAGGAGTATTACATCTGGTTTCTGATCTTGCAGGTGGGCATGCTGGGCGTTTTCATGGCACTCGATTTCTTCCTGTTCTTTGTTTTCTGGGAAGCCATGCTCGTCCCCATGTATTTGCTCATCGGCATCTGGGGCGGCCCGCGCAAGCTCTATGCGGCGATCAAGTTCTTTCTCTACACGCTGTTTGGCTCGGTGCTGATGCTGCTGTCGGTTCTGTTCCTGTACTTCTACAACTTCCGCCAGACTGGTTCTTATACCTTCAGCATTCAGGCCTTGTACCGCACCGCGCCGCATATTTTTCATGATCCGGCCTACGGTCCAACCTTTGCCATTCTGCTGTTCCTGGCGTTTTTCCTGGCGTTTGCCATCAAAGTGCCCATGTTTCCGTTCCACACCTGGCTGCCGGATGCCCACGTGGAAGCGCCCACCGCAGGCTCCGTTATTCTGGCCGGCGTTCTGTTGAAGATGGGAACATACGGCTTCGTCCGCTTCGCGCTGCCATTTTTCCCCGATGTCGTGATGCACCCCAAAGTACGCTTCTGGATGATTACCCTTTCAATCATCGGCATCATCTATGGCGCGCTGGTGTCGCTGATGCAGAAAGACATGAAGAAGCTGGTGGCTTACTCTTCTGTCAGCCACCTTGGTTTCTGCACGCTGGGCATCTTTGCCTTGAATCCGGCTGGAATAAGCGGATCGGTGTTGCAGCAGATCAACCACGGCATTTCGACCGGCGCGCTGTTCTTGATCGTCGGCATTCTTTACGAGCGCCGCCATACCCGCGAGATCTCCGAGTACGGCGGGATCTCGAACGTGATGCCGCTTTACGCCACTATCACCATGATTATGTTCCTGTCCTCCATGGGACTTCCGCTGCTGAACGGGTTCGTCGGTGAGTTCACCATTTTGCAGGGCACCTTCATGGAGAACTGGCGTTGGGCCGCGTGGGCGGTGCCGGGCGTGATTCTGGCAGCGGCGTATCTGCTCTGGCTCTACCAGCGAGTTTTCTTTGGTGCCGTCACCAATCCCAAGAACGAAAAGCTGCATGATCTGACGCCGCGCGAGGTTCTGACCTTCGCGCCCCTGCTGATCATGGCCTTCTGGATCGGTCTCTATCCCAAACCGTTTTTCCAGATCCTGCAACAGCCGGTGAATCAGATCGTTTTGACCGTGCGTCCGGATTACCCCGGAATCAGCATGCCGGTAAACGCATCGGTTCCTGTGGTGCCAGCCCAGGCGGCCGCGTCGCAACCGGTCGCAGTCGACATCGCGAAGAAGGTCAAACCGTAATGGGCGGCGCACAATACTTCACCGGCACCGACTATCTGCTGTCGCTGCCCATCATTCTGCTCACGCTGTTCGCTTTGGGTATCCTGCTCATCGACTTGATGGTCCCGCCCGAGTGGAAGTGGACCAATGCCGCCACTGCGTTTGTAGGAGTTCTTTTCGCAGCTGCGGGCGTACTTCGAATTCAACTCGCGCAGACCGACTTGATGCTTCATGGCCAGCGTGCCGAGTGGGCGTTCATGCGTTCGATGGTGATGGACCACTTCGCCATTTATTTCTTTTATTTGTTCCTGGCCGGTGCGGCGATTGCGATCCTGATGTCGGTGCGCTATCTCGAGATCGAGCATGAGCACCACGGGGAGTTTTATTCGCTGATTTTGTTCTCGGTAGTGGGCATGATGGTCATGGCTTCGGGCTATGACATTGTGCTCATCTTCATTGGCCTGGAACTGATGGCGATTTCTACCTATGTTCTGGTCGGATTTCTGCGCAGCGATAAACGCTCCAACGAGGCTGCGTTGAAGTATTTGCTGCTGGGCGCGTTTTCTTCGGGAATATTCGCCTATGGCCTGTCTCTTTTCTACGGTCTGACCGGAAGCACCAACCTGGCGAATATCGGCATTGGCGTTCAGCGTGAACTGACGTCTCACCATAATCACGCCTCTCCAGTTCTGGTGGTCGCGCTGCTTACCACTTGCGTGGGACTGTTCTTCAAGATCGCGGCGATTCCATTTCATCAATGGTTGCCGGATGCCTACGAAGGCGCGCCCACCAGCGTCACCGGATTCATGTCAGTGGCGGTGAAAGCCGCGGCCTGGGCCATGCTGCTGCGTATTCTGATCTGGGGCCTCTATCCGCTGCGCCACGTTTACCTGCCTTTGCTGATTTTCGTTTCCATTGTCACCATGACGGGAGCGAACCTCGCGGCACTCACGCAGAACAACCTCAAACGCCTGCTGGCGTATTCGTCTATTGCGCACGTGGGCTACATGCTGTTGGGGTTGGTGGCCTTCGCCTCCGTTGACTATCCTTCGCCGGCGATGAGCGATGGTCTTAAGGGGATTTTGCTCTATCTGCTGGTTTACACTTTCATGAACCTGGGCGCGTTTGCCGTGGTCACGTCGTTGCGTCAGCGTGATGTCATCGGGGACGAGATCGATGACATCGCCGGCCTGTTCTCCCGCGCTCCCTCTGAAGCGGTCCTCATGCTGATCTTTCTCTTGTCGCTGGCCGGCATTCCGCCTCTGGCAGGCTTCTACGGGAAGTACTTCATCTTCCTGAGCCTGATGGAAAGCGGGCACTACGTTTTGGCAAGCCTGGCTGTGCTCTATGCCGTGTTCGGCCTCTACTACTACATGCGCGTCGCGAACGCCATGTTCATGCGCGAAGCCACGGACAAGAGTCGCCTGCCGATCAGCGCGGCCATGCGTGTGGCGCTGGGTGTGAGCGCAGCTGCCACTGTGTACATCGGAATATTCCCCGAGCGGTTTATCAGACTGGTGACGTGGTCAACGGGGTTCTGAGAACTGAGAACCGTTTGTCTATTCTTCCGCCGAATCTGCGCCGCACGGTACAATCGCTCGACCCATGCCGGAAGCCCCCAAACCTCCTGACGAGCAGAAATTCTTCGCCTCTGCGGCCCGTTATTCCGAGATCGGCTTCATCATTCCCGCTGCCGTTATTCTGGGGTTTTTTCTGGGCAAGCTGCTCGACTACTGGCTGCACACTCACTGGATCTATCTTGCGGGGCTGATTTTCGGTGCTGTGGTGGGATTCGTAGAAATGATTCGCATGGCCTTTTCATCCATGAAGGACAAATAGTGGATCCCGATCCGCCGCAGCCTTCCGCCGCCAGCGCCGAAGCCGAGCAGTTCTACTCCGGCGCCATCCGCCGCATTCTGCGCATTCTTTTGGTTCTCGCCGCAGCTCTGGTAGCTCCCGTCTGGCTGGCCTTCGACATGGCTTCGGCGCTGGGGTTCGCCGCCGGCGCGGGCGCCTCATGGCTCAATTTCCATTCTCTGGCTCAAGGCGTGGAAGGCTTGGGGGATCGCATTGTCAATGTCCGCAGCCAGGAACGGGGATCGATGGTGGTGGGGCGCTTTCTGCTTCGCTATCTGTTGGTTGGAATCGTCGCCTATGCTATATTCAAAGGTTCTTTTCACGCGTTTCGAGGCTTTCTGGCGGGGATTTGCCTGCCAGTCGCGGCGATGCTGAGTGAAGCGGTGTACGAAGCATATGCTGCTTTTCGTAGGGGATTTTGAGGCGCGGACGCGTACCGGGTTTTTTTTCAAAATGGAACAGCTTGCCTTTACTGAATTCCTGAACCACTGGTTTGGCGGCGCGGTGCTGGCGCTGCTGCAAGCGCTGCACATTGCGGTGAAGCACCCTACCAGGCCCATCAGCGATAGTTTCGCGATGGAAGTTCTGGTCTTCCTGCTGTTGCTGTTGTTCTTCTTGGCCGCTCGCATGCGCTTATCGGTCGATTCTCCCGGAGCCGTGCAGCACGTCGTCGAGGGAATTGAAGGATTCATCGGTGACATGGGCGACGAGGTGATCGGTCACCATTACAAGCAGTACGTGCCTTACCTGGTCGTGCTTGGACTGTTCATCCTGGTCGCCAACCTGATCGGATTGATCCCCGGCCTCGAATCCCCGACTGGTGTGCCTATTGTCCCTCTGGGTTGTGCGATCACCACCTGGGTCTATTACCACTATCAGGGAATTCGCCGCAACGGAGTGCTGGGGTATCTGAAGCATTTCGCCGGTCCGGTCTGGTGGCTGGCGCCGCTGATGTTTCCCATCGAAATCTTCAGTCATCTGGCGCGCGTGATGTCGCTGACCATACGTCTTTTTGCGAACATGTTCGCAGGAGAAATGGTCACTCTGGTTTTCTTCTCGCTGGTGCCGTTGTTTGTCCCCATCATCTTTATGGGACTTCACATCGGCGTGGCGGTGATCCAGACTTACATTTTTGTTTTGCTTGCGTGCGTATACCTGGGTGAGGCCACGGCACACGAGCACTGAGGGCGGGGTTCTAGTTTCGAGTTTCTAGTTCCGAGTTCACGTCGAGCTGGAGACTGGATGCTAGAAGCTGTCAGCGTGAGGGCGTCTGCACGAGGATGACGTCAACCACCTCTTGGCAGTTCATTCATAAGGAGAATGCACTATGCGAAAAGTTGTAATTGTGATGTTCCTGCTCATGCTCTGCGCGCTGGTTGCTACCCCGGCCTTTGCCCAGACCACCGAAACGGCTTCCTCCGGCACCAACTGGGTGGCCATAACTTCCGGCTTCGCCATGGCGTTTGCTGTCGGCTTGGCGGCGCTCGGGCAGTCCCGGGTGGCCGGGGCAGCGTGCGAAGGTATGGCGCGCAATCCTGCCGCTCGTCCCGGAATTCAGCTGGCTTTGATTTTGGGATTGGCGTTTATCGAGTCGCTGGTTCTGTTTACGCTGGTGATCATCTTCGTCAAGGTCGTACGCTAACGCCAGATCTGCTCGAAGGCAAAAAGATAGCCCTCGCTAAAACCGAGGGCTTTTTCTTTTGCTAGAAAGTGAAAATCAAGGCGGGTCTAATACATTTTGCGCTGGCCGCTCCACTCCGCATTCTTCATCTCGGGAGCGCGTTCCACGGTCTCCAGTAGCAGGGTACGCAGGCGGTAACGGCTTTCGAGGTCGGCGTTCACCAGTTCAAATCCCACTTCATTGACGCGCGCACGCCGCAGCAATACTTGCCCACGAATGTGCCGCACTCCGACTGAAACGTCGATGTTTGCTTCCGAACCCACGCGCAGATTGTCTTCCTTCGTCCCCATTCCGCCGCCCAGGCTCATTTCGCGGATCAGGATGCCGGATTTCCCCCACGAACTACTGATGTTTGCCGACAGGGCCTTGCGGAGCACAATGCGCTCGTACCGCCGCTGCCGTACCCAGGGACAAGCTGGGGCTGCATCCAGCGGGGCTATCGCCAGTTCACCCGGCGAAAGGCCGCTTTCTGAGAGCACTTGACTGGCGTAGCGGGGATCAATCTTGGCCAGGGCTTGCGCCGCGGCAATGCGTAACTCGCGATGGTGGATCCACTTCCACATCTTCTTGGCTTCGAGCAAGGTCCGCAGCACCGGCACCGATTCCGGCTCGCGCAGCCTGCCCAGCGATTCCACCGCTTTCACCTGAACCAGGGGAGAACGGCCCTGGGCCTCGCCTGCTTCCGCCATCACCATCAGGGGCGGAACCGTGGTCCGGTCTCCGCTCATGCCGATTTCGTCGATGGCTTGAGGCAGCACCATGGGATCGAGCAGTTCCAGAATCTCCAGCAGGGTGCGGCCGCGATCATGGGCAGCCCCGTAGGCAATCTGCCGCACCACCACGTCGTGGTAGAAACGGTTCCATTCTGGCAGTCGCGCCGGTAGCAGTTCCAGCAAGCTGGGCACATCCAGGCGGCTCAGCAGGCCGATGACGGAAGAGGCGGCTCGTGGCTGTCCGGTGCGCAGCATCTCCCGCATTTGCGCCACGCCCTCAGCTCCCAACTCTTTGACCAGATCAACCATGCGGTCGCATTCCTCGCGCCGCATGCAACGAAAGAAGCGGTCGGCCATATGTTCGACGGAAGCCTGTGAAGTGCGCCGCAGCACGGCCATCAAGTCACGGGGAACTTCTGGCAGTCGAAGTGCCTCTTCAATGAATTCTGGAAGCCGGTTTTCCACTCCAATCCTGGGGCGCAGATCGTTCGCGGTCGCTGGTCTTTCTTTTGCGACGTCGTCCAGAGCGGTGCAGACCTCGTTGAGCGCGCTGAAGTGTTTACGATTATTGGCTTCTGAGCTCAGACGCACGAAGGCTGCACTGAGCAGGCTCTGCGCCTCGGCATCGGACTCCTTGATCAGCGCTTTTGAGACCTTGTGGATAGTAGGTCCGATCAGGTCAACCCCAGGGACAGCGAACAAGTCGGCCAGTTGGCTCAGTCCAATCGCGGTCTTGCGGCGAGGTTCAGTGTCCTTGGCTGCGAGACAATTGCTGTAGTTCTCGAGAATCTCGATGCAGGCGTCCTTCTCCTCTCGCTCGAGCAGCACTTCCAGGAACTGGCGGATGTTACGGGCCGGAACGCACGGGGCCTCATTCGATAGCAGAACGCTCTTCTTGCCCGCCTCCGGCACTTCTGCCCAGAACATTCTGTCCAAAATGTCGGCGTGGGATTCAACCAGGATTCCGGCCTTACCCATTTTGTCTTCCTGCAGTCGCAGGATGCGGCGCAGGGTGTCCATTTGCCGGCTCATGTGCTCCAGCATCTGGTGGACGGCGTTAACCTTGACATCGCCCTTTTGGAAGCGCTCCATGGCGAAGCGAATCGCCATGTGTTCTGCGGCTTTCATCAACAGGGGCGTATCGGTCTTCTCAGTAGTTGTGGCTTTGCTAGCCAGGGTCGACAACAGCTGTTGCAGATTGACCTTGGTGTTCGGGTCTGCCTGGCTGAATTCCTGCTTGAGCATCTCGGGCTGGATCGAGGGATCGGTCCCGGCCTCTCCAAACTTCGTAAGCAGGCGGATGGCCTGGATGACTTCTTCCTCTTGCAGCGGTACTACACCTCCGGTCCAGGCACCGCCAGGATTCACCGCGCCCGGCGGACCGTCGCCTCCTACGGGTACATTGGGAACACTACCGAGTGGTGCTCCACCTGGCACGCCACCGCCGGAACGTGAGCCTTCGGCCGCTGCGATCAGTTGCAGCAACTTCTGCGGATCGTTCAGCCATTCCTTGAACTCCGGACCCAGGGTCTGCGCGGCGATTTGCGCGGCTACGCTGATTTCCCCGGTCGAGGGGTCCGCAGCCACAAACTTCACTTCATTAATGCGGATCGTGGCCTGCTTGTTGTCGCCAAACGTGGTTTTGATTTCCTTAACGACGTCCTGCGCCTTAGAACCACCCACAGCGAAAGCACGGATCAGCTTGGCAAAGTCGTCCAGGGTGACTTGATTAGAGAATTGAATGCTGGCGAGGCCGGCCGTGTTGAGAAACTGGGCAAAGCTGCGCTCGGCTTGTCCGGTTTCGAGCGCGACTCCATCCAGAAGGAGCCGGTTTTCTGAAACTCCCAACAGAAAGTTGCCATCCTTCCCGCTGGGCAAGCCCAGTTGCAGTTCTTTCCAGGTGATTTCGAATTGTCCTTCGGTGCGCTTGTGATTGAACCCGTAAAGGCGCACGTACTTCACCAGGATATTCAGGCTGTGAATGAAAGCCCGAGCGGATGCGGTCCTGTCATCGCGCTTGGTTGTGGCGGCAGTGATAATACGCAGCTCCTGCAGTTACCACCTTAGGGTAGTGCAGAAAGTAAGAGGGCGCATGTTACGGAGGTAATCGGATCAAGGGCGCAAGATCGGTTTCAGCACCGGGTTCTTGTGCCCTGTAATCAGCCTCTTGAACGGGTTTTACGGCCAGCACAAAGTTGTTCTCTGATGTAAGCTCAATGCTCGTATGTCTGCTGGTGTTGCCATAACGTCGTCCCGCGAAAGCGCCAGAAAACCGTCAACCACCGGCCTCGCCTTCTGCATGCACCGGGTGGTGGAAGAATGCGCCCGGGCTGCAGTAGATTTTGCCCCTGACCCCGTCCACGACCTGCGCGTCGCGCTGCGGCGTTGCCGCTCCATCGCCGATGGTCTGCGGGCGCTTGATCCTGATCCCTCCTGGAAACAGATGAAGAAGGCTGCTACACGCCTTTTCGACCGCTTGGGCGAACTTCGTGACGTGCAGGTGATGGAGGAATGGGTTGCCCAGCTGGGAACTCTAGATGATCCTGTCACCCTCGCGCTGTTGCAGTTTCTGGCTGGCCGTGAAAGTCAGCTCAAGCGGGAGGCCGCGGAAGCGGTCATGCAATTTGATCAAAAACGCTGGCGCGCATGGGCGGCATCGCTTCCGCGTCGTGCGGCTCGAATGCGGCCGGGTAGCCCGATCTTCCAACATCTCGCGCTCGAGCGGTGGAACGCGGCTTACGATCTGCATCGGGCTGCCTTGCGCAATCGCTCAGCCGTAGCGTTTCACCGCTTGCGCATCGGCCTAAAACGCTTCCGCTATATCGTGGAGAACTTCCTGCCCGCGCAACATGCGGTGTGGAGCGGCGACCTCAAGGAGCTACAGGACCTCCTGGGGGAGGTGCATGACCTCGATGTGCTATGGACTACGGCCCTGCAGGTCAACGCGTTTCCTGATGTTGACGCACGCTCGCGCTGGCACAGCAAGATTCTCGAAGAACGCGGCCGCCGCATTGAAACCTATCGCGAGAAGATGTTGGGCAAAACTTCACTCTGGATCACTTGGCGCAGCCAGCTTCCGCAGGGTGAGCAGGTGGAGTCGATTGCTCTAAGCCGTTTGCGCTTGTGGGCGTCGCTGCTCGATCCCGATTTCAAGCACTCACAGCACGTAGCCCGGCTGGCTCTGCAACTTTACGATGGCCTGCCCTTTACACCAGGAACAGACAACCGGGAAGAGCGCACCACGCTGCAACTCGCCGCTCTGCTTCACGACGTAGGTTTATCACGAAAAGACAAAGCTCATCACAAGACCGCCCAGAAGCTCATTGCACGCCTCAATCCACCTTTGGGATGGAGCCAGGGAAAGTTGGAAATGGTCGCCGCCGTGGCTCGGTACCACCGAGGTGCGCTCCCCCGGGCAGGACAGAAAGTGTTGGCTGGGTTCACTCCACGACAGCGCCAGACCGTGATCAAGTTGGCCGCTATTCTGCGTCTGGCCAACGCATTCGACGCCGAACGCGATGGACGGATTGAACACCTCTCGTGCGAAAGAAGAAACGGTTTCCTGCTGATCCGCGCCGAATCCTACAACCCGCGGGATCGCCTCGCCGAAACGATCGCCGGCTCACGCCACTTGCTGGAAATGGTTTATCACCGCCCGGTTCTGGTCAAACCTTCGCGGCGGACCGGCTAGTCAAACGCGACGACAAAAAGAAAACCGGGCTGGTTAGCCCGGTTTCTTATGGCGTCGGTTGTGATGCGGTTACATCGCAGCGCGGCGCATGCTGGTGTCGAGAGTGCGTCCGGCCCAGTTTCGGGCCAGATCTGTTCGGATGCAACTCCTCGCGCCAGCCCAAAAATCGGAATCAAAGGCCGCGAGTTACCAGCGTGCTGATGCAACTCTGCTTCCAACGAATAAACACTTGATGTATTACTTGCAAAAGTCTGATAACTGGATAGTTGCGAGAAGTAGGTCAGCAGTGGCGGATTCTCGAGAGAACAGCGCAGGCAAACTTCTTGCACAAATTGAACAACAGAAGTGAGAGGTCGCCTTGGTTCGGAGCCCGACTTCACCCTACAGTTCTCGCCGACCCTCGATCGACTTCAGCATGGTGATTTCGTCGGCGTATTCGATGTCGCTTCCTACCGGGATGCCCATCGCAATGCGTGTCACCCTCAGCCCGGCGCGCCGTAGTTGTCCGGAAAGATAGGTCGCCGTGGCTTCGCCCTCTACCGTCGGATTGGTCGCCAGAATGACTTCGTCGACCTGGCCTTCGTCGACCCTGCGCATGAGGTTTGAAATGCGCAACTGCTCCGGACCGATTCCGTGCAGCGGGGAAATCGAACCGTGCAGCACGTGATAAACGCCGTTGAAGTGCTGGGTCTTTTCAATAGCGGCGATGTTCGTCGGCTCTTCCACCACACAGACCAGCCGTAGATTCCGCGTGGCGCTGCTGCAATACACACAGGGATCAACGTCCGTAATGTTATTGCAGATGGTGCACAGCCGCAGATTGGCTTTCACATCGCGCACTGCCGCGGCCAGCGCTTCCGCGTCGTCGTCGCTCGTCCGCAGAATGTGAAATGCGAGACGCTGGGCGGTCTTGCTGCCAATGCCCGGCAACTTCTTAAGTTCGTCGATCAACCGCACCATCGGCTCTGCAAATTTGGACATTGTGTAATCCGGCTTACAATCCCGGAATTCCCATTCCGCCCAGCATGCCACCCATGGTGGATTGCATGGCCTCGTCCACTCTGTGGCCAGCGCCATTGATCGCGGCCGTCACCAGGTCCTGCAACATTTCCACGTCGCCGCTCTTAACCGCTTCGGGATCAATCTTGACACTCAAAACTTGTTTACGGCCGTCCATCTTGACCACCACACTGCCGCCGCCGGAGGAGCCTTCAACCACGGTTTCCTCCATTTTCTTCTGCAAGACCTCATATTGCCGCTTGGCCTGCGACATCATTTCCTGCAAATTGAATCCACCCATCGTGTCTCTTTCTTAACGCTTGTCCTTGTAGTCGATAACCGTCCTGATCTCGGCTCCAAACTTCTCTTTCATCCGCCGCACGATCGGATCCTGTTCCACCCGGCTGCGTCCGCCGCCATTTGATCGCGCTGGTCCTGCCGGGGCCGGAGGTTTCCCGTTGGGCACCACCCTCAGCTTCATCGGACGGCCTAGTACGCCACTCGCCGTCGCCATCACTAATCGTCGCGCATCCGCAGATAGCGACATCTCTATCACGCTCGTGGATGACGCCACCTTGATCACCAACTCGCTGCCTTCAACACTCCATTCTCCGCTTTCCAGCAGCGTCAGCAGCATGGGTTGCGCGGCCAAGGCGTTCAGTACCGCGCTGCGCAATTCGTCTGGCTGAGATGTAGTTGCGACGGCGATGCCGGATTTCGGCGGCTCCTCAGGGGCCGGCTCGGATACAACTGCGGGGGCTGCGGCTCCCATCACCACCGCCGCAGTGGGACCCTCTTCGGTCGAAAGTTGCGGCTTAGACCCGCTCTTCCGGGCGGAGTCCGCTGCGAACGGCGAAACCTGATTGGCTCGGCTTACCGAAGCTATCTCGGGTCTTCTCAGGTCTGGCACGACCGACGGTTTTCCTGACGGCCGCGATGCGTCCGGCAGAGTCGCTTCGCTCAACAACTGCTCAATCGGTAACAACCGTTGCGCATGTGCCATCTTGAGCAGTCCCAACTCCAGATGAAAGCGTTGCTCCTGCCGATATCCCAGTTCAGCGTGAGTGCGCAGCATGATCTGCAAATGCCGGGCCAGGTCTTCCTCGCTGAATAATTCCGCCACTCGAGCTACGCGCTGACGTTCGTCGGAGGAAATCTGAAGCAGGGGAGACTCTCCGCCTGCGATCTTCGCGACCACGGTGTTGCGTAGAGACCGTACCATCTGGCGCGCAAAGTGGGTGGGGCTGTGGCCTTCGCTGATCAACCGGTCCACGAGTTTTAGAACTTCGTCACTTGCGCTTCGGGCTACCGCCTGCATCACTTCTTCCAGCACTCCCGCGGGCGCGGTTCCCACCAATTGCCGCACCGCTTCTGCAGTGAGCCGCCCGCCTGAGGACGCAATGGCCTGATCCAGAATCGACAATGCGTCCCGCATCGAGCCGTCGCCAGCCTCGGCGAGCAGCGCCAGCGCATCTTCGTCAGCTTCGATCTTTTCGCGTCCCGCCAGGTCTTTCAGTTGTCCCAATATTTGTTCGAAACGGACCGCTCTAAAGCTGAAGTGCTGACAGCGTGACCGGATGGTTTGTGGAATATCTTCCGGTTGCGTCGTGGCCAGCATGAAGACCACATGCGCGGGAGGCTCTTCCAGCGTTTTTAGTAGCGCGTTGAAAGCGGCATCGGTGATCTGGTGGGCCTCATCCAGAATGTAAATCTTGAACCGGTCCCGCGCCGGGCGATAGCGGGCCGCTTCCCGAAGCTCGCGAATTTCATCAATGCCGCGGTTGGTGGCGGCGTCGATCTCAATCACGTCCACCGAATTGCCGGCGCGGATCTCGGTGCACGACTCACACACCCCGCAGGGCTCTGTCACCGGTTTGTCGGAGGAGCGGCAGTTGAGCGCCATCGCCAGAATGCGCGCCACGGTGGTTTTTCCGATGCCCCGGTGACCGCTGAAAATGTACCCGTGAGCGGTCCGGCCCTGCTCCAGGGCGTTCTTGAGCGTACGGGTTACGTGATCCTGTCCGATGACTTCGGAGAACTTTTGCGGACGGTATTTGCGCGCCAGGACTTGATAGCTCATGATGCGGAAGCCTTGATTATACGTGATGTGGTCGGGTGCAGTGCCGTTTGGCGCTGCCTGACCGTCCACGAAGTCCTTGCGTAAATGGGTGTCCCAAGGTAGGCTTCTGAGTTGGTTTTCTGGCTTGTAGGGGGCCCCGCGTGCAACTCAAAATAAGTACAAGGATGGTGGATGGCGTCCTGATCGTCGATTGTGCCGGACGCCTGGTTTTCGGGGAAGAATCCGCTTGTCTTCGCGACACGGTAAAAAAGTTGATTTTGGAAAGAAAACGCCTGGTCCTCAATTTGTCCGGGCTCACCCATATTGACAGCGGTGGCCTGGGGACGCTGGTGGCCCTTTACACTACCGCACACCACAACAACGGGCACATCAAATTGGCCAACCTGACGAAACGCGTCGGCGACTTGTTGAACCTGACCAAACTGGTAACGGTCTTTGAGGTTTACGACGACGAGCAGCAGGCGGTGAATTCTTACAAAGGCGCCGTGGCGTAACGCAACTGTGA